>Ga0116229_10001886_pt1 | contig 33515 bp, 20 predicted proteins | sample S1TSphgellanicum_3_FD_87313 | JGI IMG/M metagenome (GOLD analysis project Ga0116229, IMG submission 87313) | Host-associated microbial communities from peat moss isolated from Minnesota, USA - S1T2_Fc - Sphagnum magellanicum MG | ecosystem: Host-associated > Plants > Peat moss > Unclassified...
AGCCTCGGCCAATCGCTTGCTCAAGAATATATGACTGCCAAGCGATTCCTGAATGTACGTTTCACTAGCCGCCTCAATTGATGCAGGAATCAAGTAGAGGTCGTTTCGGATGATGTGCGAACTACCGCAAAAATGGGAGAAGTCCTCATGCAGATACAGCATACTGCCGCCATCTGTCCAAACGTAACCATTACGGATGTACCAGCCATTTGAACTTCTGTTGGAGCGTACAAACGAAGTCAGCTTCCGACTCACAAAATCGTCGTCGTCGACAATCATGATGTGACCTTTCGGAGCCGCGTGAAGCATGCCGGCGAGAACGCGCCGCCCCTTGTCGCTTCTAAACGCCTGGTAAAACTGCTCCTGCGTCGCGTTTCCTCGCGTGTGAATGGCATTGGGTGGGAAGTCCACGCGGGCGACCGAAAAGCCTTTGGGGAGCTCCGGCAGGTCGGCGCCGTGATTCGCAACGACGACTGCATCCCAGCCCGGATCATCTTGCCTGGAGATCGAGTGCGCGGTCTGAGCCAGATTAGCTTTGAGTCGCGGCCAATCGGGAGAGTTTTCCGGATGGCGAACCGGAATGATGAAAGTCAGTAGGGAACTCACGGATTCGATCTGATAAATACGGCTCCAAAACAGCTCGGAGCCCAACTTAACCTTGACCGAATTTCGGGGCTAAGGCACTAGTCCATACGGACTAGCAAGATTCGTAAACTTGCCTTTGGCACCGAAGGCCCAAAACCCTGCAATCTAGCCCCTCAGCGCGCAACGCGTCGATGAGAATCGCATTGCGCTATTGCTCTGCACCAAGCATGGCGTCGATCCGAGCGGCAGATAGCGCGCCTGGGACCATCTTCCCATCCTCGAAAATCAGTGTCGGCGTGCCATTGATACCCAGTTTCTCGGCCAATGCGAGATTGCGATCGACCGGATTGTCACATGATGCCGCAGGCGGCACGACGTCCGCGGTCATCTTGTCATTCCAGGCGCGTTGACGGTCTTGCGAACACCACACGGCGATCGCGTTCCTTTTCGCGTTTGGGTGGAGTGAGACGAGCGGGAACAAGAAAACATGGATGGTCACATCCGTAAGTTTTGGAAATTCCGTCTCGAGCTTCTTGCAATAGGGACAATCGGGATCGGAAAAGACGTAAAGCTGCCGTTTGCCATTGCCTTTCACTTCCGAAAACGAATCAGCCAGCGGCAGGATTCTGGTGTCAACGCGATTGACCTCCGCGATGGCCTCAACGCTAAGATCCTGCTTCGTTGCGGCATCAAAAAGATGGCCATTGATGACGTATTTACCGCTTGCGTCAACGTAGATGATGCTGCGACCGGAAATCACCGCGAAAACGCCGGGAATCGGTGAGGGCCGGATGTCGTCGATGGGATGATCTGGAATGACGGTCTTGAGCCGGGCCTCGAGCTCGGGGTATTTGGTTACCCGCGATACCTGCTGGCTCGAATCGACTGGTGCCGCTTGGGGTGAAGGTGCTGGCGAATCGGCGCGAGCAAGCACGGGCGAGGCCGCCAAAACTGCGGAAAGCAGGATGGCCAAGGCATTGGCACTACGCACCGCCTCTAATTTGCGAATGGTCAAGAGATCCTCGAAGTGCTGAATCCACCGCTGGATGGACATTGTGAAAGTGCGCTCGTAACACGCGCAAGCCTGCAGTGAACGCACGATAACGGTCGTAGATGACGGGCTAAAGACCAGAAGGCCCCTGCGGTCGATGCTCCGATGGCAGGCCAGCGTTCAAGCCAGAGCAGCCTGGTGCGCAGGCCGAACAGCAGGGCGCATGAAGGGGCCCATCAGGACCAGCAGCCCCAAACACATCAAGATCCACGGGGCCGGGAGCGGCACGGGTGACAGGTCGACACTACCGCCGTAGCTGCCGCCGTTGGACAGCGGCACGCCTTCGATCTGGAACACGTAGGTCCCTTGGGCCAGACTGGGATCGGTCAGCACGTTGACGTAACCGGTCGAATCGCCAGCAGGGATAACCACATTGGTCCAGCCATTGATCAAGGTGCCGCTTTGCGGCGGAGTGGTCGTGGGAATTGCGATACCGGGTCCGGGCGTAAAGGAGAAGAGGCGCGACTCGAGACCGGAAATTCCGATAGCGCTCGCCCCCCCGAGTGGAATATTGATTGTCGTCGTGATGGCATCGAGTTGACCTGGCTCGACAGTGATCAGAAAGCTGTCGTAGAAGGTCGTGCCCGCGGCCGCCGATCCGAAGCTGTCGCCGTAGTTGTAAGTGCCCGGAGTTGACAAGCCGTTGTCGACGTCGAGCGACGAGTCGGTGTTGCTCACGCCAAGCGTAAGACTGCCATTGTTGCCAACAGGCGTGATCGTATTTGCCATTGCTGCCGAAGTCATGAGCGAAACGCCAAACACGAAGGCGAGAAGCCTGAGGGTGGAAAACATGCGCATCTTTTGACCTGATTCGGAAGGGCACTCGGATCCCAATTGTGCGATGGCCATATGGCGGCGCTGCGATGTACGAACGCCAACCGCTCCGCCCATTCGGACTAGCCCATTGGGGCAATTTCAGGAAACGGTATTGCGAAAGTCGAATTCCTCGTCCAAGTCCATTTTCCACAAGCCGCGTTGCGTCTTTTTTGCCCGCCGCTTGGCTGAAGCTGCAGCCGAGGCCACATCTTCTGCCTTCCTGAAGGAACCGGGATGAACCACGACTGCTCCGATCGAGAGCGTCGTCAGCGGAAAAAATGCCGCGTGTCCGTTTCGGTCTTCTGCATCGATGCCGCCCCGTGCCAAGGCTTCTTCGTCGAACAAGGAGCGCGCCCGCTCGTTGAATTCGCTGATGATCTTCGCCGCCCTGACCTCCCAATCGACGCTCTGGAATAAAACGATCAGGTCGTCACCACCGACGTGGCCAACGAAGTCCTTCTGCCGCGCGACGTTGTCCACGATCACGGCTGCAAGGAGCCGGATCATCTCGTCGCCGCGCCAGTAGCCATACTGGTCGTTAAACGGCTTGAAGTTGTTCAGGTCGCAATAGCAGCACACGAAGCTGTTGTTGCTTGCCACAAGCTTGTCGATGTGCTGCGTGATCGGCACGTTGCCGGGCAAGAACGTGAGCGGATTTGCATGCCGCGCCGCCTCGACGCGAAACTCGGTCACGGTTCGGACCAATTGCTCGCCTGTCCCCAGACCCAGATATTTGCCATCGTCGGTGATGATGAAGCCGTCAGTCAGATAGCGCTGGTCGTCAGAAGTGAGCAAGGCAACCATTTCCTCAATCGACGCATTGCGCTCGAGGAGCATCGGATGGGGGTCCATCAACGAGACGCAGGGTCGCTTGCCATAGCGCTCCTTGTGGAAGGGTCTGGTGTATTGCTCCATCAGGGCACGCCTGCTGAAAAGCCCGATCGGTCTTTGACCATCAACGACAGCCACCGCCTGCAAATTCACATGTTGCTGAAAATACTGGACGACGGCATCGATGGTGTCACCAGGCGACACGGGAGCCGCACGGATCAACAACTTTTCAGCTGTAAGTAGCTGGTTGCGCGCGATCATGCGGTTTGGAATGACAGCGACTTCCCGCCTTGCGATGACTTCCTGCGCCAGGGGCATGATCGATGTCATCGGTTTCGGCGCGGGACGTCCGATGAAATAGCCCTGGCCAAACGGAATTCCCAGGTCACGAACGACGGCAAGCTCGGTCTCGGTTTCGATGCCTTCTGCGATCAGCGAGCCGCCAAGCGTCTCGGCCATGTGAACGATCGTCTTTAGCGTCTGGATTTTCGACGGATGCTCTGTGATGTCCCTGGTGAAGAATTTGTCGATCTTGACGAATTCGGGATTGAGTTCCGCCCAGAGTCGAAGGCTCGAGCGGCCATCGCCAAAATCATCAAGGGCAAAGCCGATGCCAAGCGTGCGCACCAGACTTGCGGCCTTAAGAAACGCCGAGAAGTCATGCACCCGCTGGTGTTCGGTGATCTCGATGATCAAGCGGGTCACCGCAAAGCCGCGCCTCGTCGACCAGGAAAGCATCTCGTGGATGCCCCTGTGCTCAACCAGCTCGATCAGCGCGTCTCCACTCAGATTGATGAAGTATTTTCCGGCGCGTGGATAGAGCACCCCGCCGCGAAGATTGGACTTAAGCGCTGCGGTCTCAAGCAGCAGGCGCTGTCCCTCGAGCTCGGCGGCGGCAAACAGTGCATCGGGCAATTCAAGCGCGCCATGCTCCGGCCCGCGCACGAGCGCCTCGTGGCCGAGGATGGTGCCATCGTGCAAGGAGACGATCGGCTGGAAGACCGTTGCAAGCCGTTCCTGGCCGATAACTTCCAACACCATCGGAATTGCGGTTGGGTCCAGACTCATGCTGATCCGTAGGAAGAGACGCTTCGCCGAAGCTTGGGGCGGCTGGGCAGGAAGTCTACTTCAAGGAGCAAGTCTTTCGCCATCGCCCGGCCCGCAATGGACGGTGACAGCCACAGCAACGTCTCTTCTTTGCGTCGAATGGGTCTAACAGAGGACTTAGGCCACGCAGGGCACCCTTGTGGCGTCGACGTTCGATCGCTTTCTCATGCGCATGACGACGCCCGACAAGGCGAAGAGCAGGAGTCCGCTTCCAAGTAGCGTACTGGATCCTGGCAGAGGAGTTGAAGTGACGCCCACCGACAATCCATCCGGATTCCCCGCGTCACCTGCAAAGCCTGCTTCAATCATTGCCGTTGATCCTGGTGATGCGCTTGCGGTCAGGAGGTTGTACAAGGTCACGCTGATCTCGCGCACGCCGGCGAGCGGGCCGCTTGCCAAACTGTCCGACGCCGTTGCCGTCCAGCCATGCGTATTCCCGTCGTTTTGCAGCAGCGATGAGGTCGGTGAAATGCTTGAGGTGACCGATGCGTTCGATCCGACGGCGGAAATGGTCATCGAGGAGCCGGCCATCGAGACACTGCTGTTGTTGCCACTTAGCGAGTAAATGCCGTGCTCGGCAAGCGAGATCGTGCTGAAGCTATCGTTCGGGTTGGTCAGCTCAATCTCGAAGGTGACGCTCGAGCTGGTCGATAAGACACCATTTGGCGCTGACCCGCCTGCCGTTGCGACGATGGTGTTGCTCGAGAATTCGACATTGTCACCGCTCACTGCCGGACCGACGACAAAAGTGCTCGGATCATACGTGAACGATACGTCCTGCCCGTCAATGGTGATGAGCCCTGCATGTGCAGGCCATGCACCGAACAACGGCAAAGCCGCAGCGACGAGCAACAGCGATTTGAAGATTGACATAAATACTCCGCAAGCCAATATCGGCACGCGAGTACATACGCGCAGCCCTCAATGATCGGCTTCGCAATAATATTTCAGCGCAATGAATCGCTCACGTCACACGATCTCGTACCTATCCCCCAAAAGAGCTAGCCGTTTTGTCATCGAGCATGAATTCGCACACCATTTCGAACTAGTTGGATAAAACCAGCACGCCCGCCTTAACAGGCCTGTCACAGTCAGTCGACATACTCCGACCTCCGAAATCGCGCAGGTCGGGCCATGAGATTTAACCGTCATAACGGATTCACGTTACTCGAACTGCTTGTCGTCATGGTCATCATCGGCCTTCTGGCCGCCTATGTAGGTCCGAAATATTTCTCCCAGATCGGCAAGTCGGAAGTGAAGACTGCGAAGGCACAGATCGTCGGTCTCGAAAAAGCGCTTGACCAGTATCGGCTCGACACCGGTCACTATCCGACGACAGAACAAGGCTTGGCTGCATTGCAGACGAAGCCGTCAGACGAGAACAAGTGGGATGGACCCTACCTGACCAAGGCCGTGCCGCCTGATCCATGGGGAAATCCGTATGTTTACAAGTGCCCGGGGGACCACGGTGAGTTCGATCTGATCTCGTACGGACGTGACGGCCGGCCTGGAGGTGATGGCGCGGATGCGGATATCACCAACTGGTAATCGGCGAACGATGCAATTTTCGATCAAGGCGATCCGGCAGTATCAGGCAACGACACTGCTATTTGAGGCAGCTGACGCATTCGAGGCGCAACGCCAGGCCGAAGCGCAGGGCTTCTCGGTCGTCAAGGTCACAAGGAGCGCTCGTGCCGGGTTCTCCTTCAAGCGCTCGCCGCATTTCCCATTGGTGCAATTCAGCCAGAGCCTGCTCACCCTGCTTGCGGCGGGCCTGTCGCTTGTCGAGGGCATTGAAGCGCTTTGCGAGCGTGAAGCGCGCGCGGAATTCAAATCCGTGCTTGAGAAGCTTTCGAAAAAACTCTACGAGGGATTCACCTTGTCCGCAGCGCTGGAGGCGCAGCCCGGCGTATTTCCCCCGCTCTATATCGCGACCGTACGCGCGAACGAAACCACCGGTGCGTTAGTCGAGGCCATGGAGCGGTTCATTCATTACCGATCACAGATCGATCTTGTGAGAAAGCGAATCATCGCGGCGTCGGTGTATCCATCCCTGATCCTTGGCGTTGGCAGCCTCGTCATCGCGTTCCTGATGTTCTACGTCGTGCCACGCTTCTCACAAGTGTTTGAGGACCTGGGCGACAAAATCCCGTTCATGTCGCAGATGTTGCTGCAGTGGGGACGCTTTGTGCACGACCATAGCCTGGGCGTGCTGACCTTTGCCTTTGCGCTCCCTGCACTTGCCTTCTACGTGCTCAGCCGCCCGGGCGTGCGCGCACCCATCGGTCGTCTTGTCACCCGCATTCCGCGCATCGGGGAGTACGTACGCGTATACCAGCTGGCACGCCTCTACCGCACGCTTGGCATGCTCTTGCGGGGGGGCATTGCCATTGTTCCTGCGCTTGACATGGTCATGGGGCTGTTGCCCCCTGCAATGAAACGGTCGCTTGATGCCGCGCGCCGCGACATTCGGGAGGGACAGTCCCTGTCGATTGCCTTTGGCGCCCACAACCTTGCGACTCCGGTGTCCTTGCGCATGCTGCGCGTTGGCGAGCGCACCGGTCAAATGGGCGAGATGATGGAGAAAATCGCGGGCTTTCACGACGAAGACGTCGCGCAGGCGATCGACTGGTTCATCCGGCTGTTTGAACCGCTATTGATGATCGTGATCGGGATCATCATCGGCTTCATCGTCATTTTGATGTACGCGCCGATTTTCGAATTGGCTGGGGCCATCCAATGAACGCCGCAATTCTTGAGGCGGCACCTGCTAAGCCCCTGATCAGTGCCACGCAGATCAGGCATGCGAGGCTTCAGGCCGACCAGCAACGCGGATCGGTCATGCGGATTCTCGAGGAAGAAACCGGGCTCGATGCCGATGTCATGGTGAGAGCCTTGGGCGCGCAGTTGCACTACCCGACGATGGCGATGGTCGATCTCAATCGCCTGCAGCCGGCATTCGACCTTTTGCCGTTCGCTGAATCAGTCGCGCGCGACTGTCTCGCACTCAGGGATGGGGACGCCGTCCTGCTCGCTTTCACAGACCCTTTTAACGATCGCCTCCTGACATGGTGTCGCGAGCGGCTAAAGCACATCGATCTTTGGGTGCTCGTTCATCATGCCGACATGGCAGCGTATCTCGCGCGGCACGAAGATTCGATGCGCGCCATCGACAGCTTGCAGCCAACAGAATCGCGCAGCGAGCAACAGGGTGATGCGATCGAAGCCATTACCCTGCGCTCGATCAGCGAAGATGCAAGCCCGGTCGTGAGGCTCGTCAACTCGACGCTTTACGACGCACTGAAAAGCGGCGCCAGCGACATTCACCTGGAGTCCGTCCTTCACGGCCTTGCGATCAAGTACCGCATCGATGGAACGCTCGTCAATATCTCCATGGCAGAGGGTATTGAAACTGCCGAGCAGGTGCTGTCACGGCTAAAAGTCATGTCCGAGCTTGACATCTCGGAGCGGCGCGTGCCACAGGACGGCCGCTTTCGCATCAAGGCCTTCGGCCGTGAAATCGATTTTCGTGTGTCGATCATGCCGTGCATCCATGGTGAGGACGCGGTACTGCGGATTCTCGACAAGCAGGGGCTCGCGGACCAGCTGACCGGCCTTAGGCTCGATGTGCTCGGATTTGACGCACCGACGCTTCTTGCATTTCGCAAGCTGAGCCAGGAGCCGTATGGCCTTCTGCTCGTGACAGGTCCTACCGGAAGTGGCAAGACCACGTCACTTTATGCCGCGATCACCGAGATCAACACCGGCCATGACAAGATCATCACGATTGAAGATCCGGTCGAATACCAGTTGCAAGGCGTGCTGCAGATTCCCGTCAACGAAAAGAAGGGACTGACCTTTGCACGGGGCCTGCGCTCGATCCTGCGGCACGATCCGGATCGCATCATGGTCGGTGAAATCCGCGATTCTGAAACTGCGCAGATCGCGGTGCAGGCCGCGCTTACGGGCCACCTCGTCTTCTCGACCGTCCATGCCAACAATGTGTTTGACGTGATTGGCCGCTTTACCCACATGAACGTCGATCCCTACAGCTTTGTTTCGGCGTTAAACGGCGTGCTCGCCCAGCGCCTCGTGCGCATCAATTGTGCCGACTGCAGCGCACCGATGGATGTCTCCGCTGACCAATTGGAAGCGTCGGGGATCGCACCCGAGCGCGCGATCGATGGGCAATTTCGCGGCGGTAGCGGCTGCGGCAAGTGCCGCGGCAGTGGCTTTCGCGGGCGGCGCGCCGTTGGCGAACTACTGATTCTGACCGATGAACTTCGAGAGCTCATCGTGGCGCGCGAACCGATCCGCAAGGTCAAGGACGCCGCAAGAAGAAATGGCACACGGCTCTTGCGCGACGGGGCAATCGATCTGATGTTGCAAGGTCAAACGACGCTGGCAGAGGTAAACCGTGTCACGCTGGTCTCGTGATCGCCTGGTGTGCCGCCTCTCGCCAGAACGCCTGGTGTTCGCCTTGAATTCGAGGGGCGCGACGCGCGAATGGTTCAGGGCGATCGATTTGACTGATCCATTCGAATCCGTCTTTGGCGCAGCCCTTGCCGCGCTTGAAGTCGAATTGTCGCAACAGCCCTCCCGCGTTGCCCTGACCGTCATTTTGCCCGCGAGCATGGTGCGCTACACCGTGATTCCTTGGCATGCCGATTTCATGACCGGCGATGCTCGCGCGGGATTCATCCGCTACTGCTTCACTGAATCCTTCGGAGAGTCGGCCGCCGCCTGGCAATTCATGGCTTCTGACACGCGCTGGGGTGCGCCCGCAATCGGTGCTGCCATCGACGAGGCGCTTGTCGGCGCGTTGCGCAGCTTGCGCGGCGCGCATGTCGCCTCGGTCTCGATCCAGCCGATGCTGATGTCTGAATTCAACCTTGCCCGCAAGCGCATCACGCCAGAGAGCTTTTGGTTCGTCATTGACGACGCAACGCATTTCACGCTTCTTTTGACACGCAATGCCGCTCCGATCCTGGTCAAGGTTGCCCGCCACACCGAGGGGAGCCTTGAATCTCTCATCGAACGGGAATGGCTGGTGCACGGGCTTGAAGGCGAGCGCTGCCCGATCTTCCTCGCTCAAGCGGAGCCTTCGCAAGCCAAGATTCCAACCGCGGCGCACTGGGAGATCATCCGCATCGCAAGAACAGCTGCTACGGCCTCTCGCAGCCCGCTTTTCGCTGCGTTTAGCGCATGATGGCTCCAGTTGCGATCAGGCTTGATTTCGGCGATGCCCCGTGGGACGCCGAGAGGAAACTGGGCGCCGCGCTCTTTGTCCTGGGTGCACTGCTTGTCACGGCGCTCCTCTGGCTTGGCGTTGCCACTGCGCGCAGGACCGATCAACTCGAGGCGGATCATGCCGCTCGCTTGAAGCGTCAATCCCAGATAGCGTCCCATTTCGCGCCGCCTGACCCGCTCGTGTTGAAGCAACTTGCCGAGGCCAACAACACGGTCGATGCACTGTCGGTTCGATGGGACGACCTGTTCGTCATGATCGAAGGTGCAGGCTCCAAGGGCCTTGGCCTTCTCTCGCTGGTGCCCGATCCGCGCAATCATTCTCTTCGGATTTCGGGAGAAGCCAAGACGCTTGACGACGTTCTCGCCTACGTCGGCCGCCTCGATCAACAACCGGTGCTCACCGAGGTTGCGCTCATCAGTTACCAGACGGCCGAGCGCAAGGGCAGCCCATCGGTCGAATTTACGGTTACCGCAAAATGGAAATGATCCGTCGCACGCGGTGGTTCGTGGCGCAGGGATTCGTGCGCATCGGCCCCCTTGGGATTTGCGGTGCGCTGCTTGTCATCGCCGGTATTCTGACTTGGCCTCTCTACTTCTGGCCGCAAGCACGCGCAGCAAGGCAGCTCGATGCAAGCACCATAGCAACGGCAGATGCGCCCGAGTCTGGCGCTGGACCGATGGACAACTCTCCGCAGGCACAGATGCGAAGTTTCTACGCCATCTTGCCCGACGTGCGCGATATTCCCCAGATCTTGCAAACCATTCACGCTGCAGCACTAAAGCAAGGATTCGATCTAAGCGAAGGCCAGTTAAAGCTGCAGACGGACGCCAACGCTACGGTCGCGCGCTATGAAATGGTCTTTCCCATTAAAGCAGCCTATCCGGCGACCCGCGATTTCGTTAGCCAAGTCATGCGTGAAATCCCGGCTTTGGCACTCGAAGAAATGCGCCTGCAACGCTCGGACCCTGATTCGTCGATTCTCGAATCGCGAATCGCCTTCGTTCTTTTTTTGCGCGCGCCTGGCGGGACGGATCAATGAAGCCCGCTGTGAGCAAACCGTTTATCGCTGTGGTCTGCGTCATCTGCGCGGCAGGTGCGATGGGCGAGTATTTCGCGCCACAGGCAGAAAACTCGGGCAACGCCGCCGAGCTTGCTGCGCCTGTCAGGCCAAAAGACCCCCAGCGCCAAGCCCAGGCCGTGGATGCGCCTGCGAAGGGCGATCTGCGTGATCGCATCAAGCGCTTGGCGATGCGGGCGCCGCAGTCGGATGTGGGTGATCTTTTTGCCGCTGACATACCTCCTCCAGTCGCGCAGCCCCAACCGAAACGTCTTGCCCGGGCTGCCGCTCCCGCGTTCCCATTTACCTACATGGGCGCATTGCAAGACGGTGACGCACGCGTCGTATTTCTGACCAGCGCCGACGATCGCGTCATCACCGCCAGGGCGAATCAGACCATCGATGGCGTCTACCGGATCGAACACATTGATGCCCACACCATGACCGTCAACTACTTGCCCTTGCACCAGTCGCAAAGCATCCCATTGGACCGGCTGCGATGACAATTTCGATACGCTTCACGCTTTGCGTCGTCTCTATCGGTGTGGCCCTTGCGGGCTGTGCCCCTGGAGAAAAGTTTGTCGACAATGGAACCCAGCTTGCCGCGCAAGGGGATCTCGCGGGCGCCATCTTGCAGCTCGAGGCTGCAGTTGCAGCAGACCCTGGCAACCTGTCGTATCGCGAGCAACTCGAACGTGCACGAACGACGTATTTCAATCAGCTCATCGCAGCGGCGGACCAATTGCGTGCGGCCCAGCAGTTCGACGCCGCGCGCGAGCTGTATCGCAAGGCGCTGGCAATCGATCCTTCGGCGCCTCGTGCCCGCGACGCGCTTCAAAGCCTGGCTTCGGATCAACGGCATGCCGATTTGATTGCCAAGGCGCAGTCACGAGTCGATGCCAAGGACCCTCAAGCCGCACTTGCAGACATCGCGCAGGTTCTCAGCGAGGATCCCAAGAATCGGGCAGCGTTGGGCCTCAAGCGCCAGATCGAAGAGGCCGATCCTGAGCGCAATATCCCGCTGGGATTGCGCGAGGGATTGAAAAAACAGGTGTCGCTTGAGTTCCGGGACGCCAATATCAAGCAGGTGTTCGAAGCCCTGTCACGCAGTACCGGCGTCAATTTCGTGTTCGATCGGGAAGTCAAACCCGATCTGAAGGTCACGGTGTTCCTGCAAAAGACCACTGTTGAAGATGCAATCGGTGTACTGACCGTGACCAATCAGCTCGATAGGAAATATCTCAACGACAACACCGTGCTGATTTATCCGAACACGGCGCTAAAGCGCGGCGATTACCAGGAACTGGTGGTCAAGACGTTCTATCTGGCCAATGCCGATGCGACCAAGATGCTGGCGATGCTAAAGACCGTGCTAAAGACGAGCAGCGCCTATGCCGACGACAAGCTCAACAGTATCACCGTGCGCGATTCGCCCGAAGCGATTCAGCTGGTTGGAAAGGTGATTGCAGCGCAGGATCTCGCCGAGCCCGAAGTCACGCTCGAAGTCGAGGTCCTCGAAGTCAGCCGCTCACGGCTGACCAGCCTCGGTGTCGATCCGCCTTCGCAATTTACCTTGCTTAACATCGTGCCAAGCCCGACACAGACCGTCGCTGCCAACGGCACGGTCGTGACGAATACCAATCCCGTTACCACCACGAGCCAATTGACGGTTGCCAACCTGCGTTCGTTTAACAGCGGCAACATCGGTATCCCCAGTCCTCAGGTCAACATCCGGGCTGAGCTTGGAAACACCAATCTGCTCGCCAACCCGCGTATCCGCGTAAAGAACCGCGACAAGGCGCATATCCTCATTGGCGACAAGGTGCCCGTCATCACCACGACGTCGACAGCAAATGTCGGCGTCTCGGAAAGTGTCAGTTATCTCGATGTCGGCCTCAAGCTCGACGTTGAACCCAACGTCTATCTGAATAACGAGGTGGGCATCAAGGTCGGGCTCGAGGTCAGCAGTATCGTGCGCGAGGTGACAAGCAAGCAGGGAACGCTGACCTACCAGCTGGGGACACGTTCTGCCACTACCGAGCTTCGCCTTGCAGACGGTGAGACCCAGGCGCTCGCCGGGCTCATCAACGATCAGGAGCGCCACGCCACGGCCGGCATCCCCGGTTTTGCCGACATTCCGATTGTCAATCGGCTGTTTGCGACGACCAACGATCAACACGACAAGACCGAAATCGTTCTCTTGATCACGCCGCACATCGTGCGCAACATCAATTACTCGCCAGACACACCGCTCGAGTACGCGGCGGGCACGGAAAGCAGCAGCGGCACCAAGCCGCTACAGCTGCGGGCGTCTTCAAGCATCTCTGCGCCACCGCTTGGCGATGTCACCGGCGCGTCGTTTCGGGGCAGGTCTGCGCTCGTGCAACCTCGCGGCAGTGACGCGCCAGCGCCGTCGAACGCGCCGAATCCTGCGCAGCTCGATACGACAAACGCTAGCGGCAAGGGGCCCGCCGATTCGAATGACGCACCGCAGCCAGGCAGCGCGCCGGGTGCGCAAAGTCCGGGCACTGCCGCGCCGCCTGCCGCCGCACCTTCGGGCAATCCGACGGCGCCTGACGGCATGCAGGCCCCTCTCAACCCGCCCGCTGCGAAAGACGCGCAATGAGCCGCACCGTTGATTGCGGACAATCGCGCCACCCCGCGCGCCGCGCGGGATTCACATTGATCGAATTGGTCATCAGCGTGGCCATTGTCGCCGTGCTCGCCACCGGGGCCGCGGCGCTCTTGGAAAACGCAGTGCGGCGAGCCCAGGAAGCCGAGCTTAGAGCCGACTTGCGGCAGATGCGGCAGGCCATTGACGCCTACAAGATGGCCAGCGACGAGGGGCGCATCGCGCATGCTGCTGATGCCACCGGATATCCGCCAACGCTCGAGATTCTCGCCACCGGCGCAGTCGACGCGCGCAGTCCGGTTCGAAAAAAAATCTTCTTCTTGCGTCGCATACCGGTTGATCCGATGGCCAGTGGCGCGGAAAAAGGATGGGCATTGCGCAGTTACGCAAGCGATCCGGATGACCCTGAGCCGAGCGAGGACGTCTACGACGTGTTCTCGACGTCAACCAGGATCGGCCTGAATGGCATCCCTTACAACCGCTGGTGACGTGCATGTTTCCATTTCGCCGATTCGCCCCTCCCCCGAGCTCGCGACGCCACGCGATCAGCGGTTTCACATTGATCGAGCTGCTCGTTGTGCTCGCAATCATTGCCGTGCTGATCACGCTTGCACTGCCGCGCTACTTTCACAGCGTACAGCGCAGCAAGGAAGCCGTGCTGATCGAGGATCTCGCGACACTGCGCGATGCAATCGACAAATTCGATGCCGACCGTGGCCACTATCCGCTCGCGTTATCCGAGCTGGTTGACGATGGATACGTGCGTCGGATTCCGCCTGACCCGATCACCGAGACCACAACAAGCTGGCTGATTGATCCTCATCCGGACGGCACGACGCAGGGGATTTACGACATTCATAGCGGTGCGCCTGGAAAGAATCTCGATGGAATCGAATATCGACAGTTGTAAATCGCCTACAGCGTTAAAGAAACTGTCAAGTTTGCTAGGTATGGTGGCAGTAGAACGTCTTCGACATGAATTGAAAATCGGCGATTGCATCGGTTGTGGCAAGCGTCACGTTAGCAAGCGTCAACAAACCGCTGCATCTCGTTAGTCTTCGGGCCGTTCGGCCTCCGTGTTTTGCAGTCGGTTTAATCAGGCAGGGGAGATTTCAAAGTGAATATTTTTTATCGTGCTGCGGTGGCCGCCTGATCATGCGCCAATCGCACAAGCTTAGCGAACAGGAACGCGAATATCTCTCGGAAATTGTCGAGTCCTCGATGCGTGTGGTCAACCGCCACCAGTTTTTCAACTGGAGCCAGGGAACCCTGCAACGACTGATCCCCCACGAAATCCTGATCTGCGGAGTCGATGACGGCGCACGACGGGGCTTTGAGCACTATCACTTCGAATCGACACGGTATTTTCGCGAGGAACATTTTGCAGCAGCCTGTCAGGTCGACAGCGGGCTCTTGCGACAGCTGCAGCAGATTTCCAAGCGCACGGGAAACCACATCGTGGTCTCGCCCAGTTTTTCCACGCCCGACGACGAGCAGGACGCGGCGCTTCTGGCTTTCGTGCAGCAAAACGAGATGAAGAATCTGGTCGCGGCGCTTTGCGTTGGCCCTCGTGGCAAGGTCCAGGCGTTCTACAGCTTTTCCCGTGTCGAGCCGTTGACTGCCCAGACGGCATTTTTCGCCGAACTGATCGCGCCCTGCCTGCACGTCACTTTTCTTCGCGTCTTGATGAGCCAGGAGCAGACCGGATCGGCAAGTGGATCGCGCTCGGGACGCCTTGTGACCCGTCGGCAGGAAGAAATCCTGACCTTAATTCGCGACGGCAAGACCAACAGCGAGATCGCATCGATCCTGGATGTAAGTCCGTGGACGATCAAGAGTCATATCCAGATGATCTTCCAGCGGCTCAATACGAACAATCGCACGCAGGCGATTACGCGCGCGATCAGTCTCGGAATCCTGCGCTCGGAATAGCAACGCGTGTAGGCGCGTGGCTCAAGCCCAGGGCCCTACCCGTTGCCTCATGCAATGCGACGTGCGCCGTAAGTCAGCGCCTCCAAGGCGCATGCTCTAGCGCGACTCCCCGAGGCACTGCTTGTCGGTTTCCTTGCACTGGTTGGCGCCAAAGCCGAGCACCTCGACGGTCAGAATCGAGGCAGCAAACGTATCGGCGTTGGCAGCCGCAGCGGCCGACGCTGCGCGCGCAGCATCGTCAGCGGCCTTGTCGGTACCAGACGAGGTTGTCGCACCGCTGGCGACGAGCGAGGAGGCGAGCGAGCCAGAGATTGCAAGTGGCACCCCTGTGGTCGAGCCGGCCGCGCTGATGTTGCTGGCATTGAGCACTTGCTGCGCTTCGATGACGATGTCACCCCCGGACACGATGCCCGCTTCCCCTGCGTTGACGGTGCCGGCAGGCGCAAACAGATAGATGCTGCCCGCAGGAGGCGGCTTGCCGCCATTGGCCCCGGTATCGGAAGTCAGCGTCTGGATTCCACTTCCAGCCGCTGCGCTTGACACGACATACACGTATCCGATGGTCGCCCCGGTGCTCGATAAGATGGCCTGACGTTGCGGCGCGGGGACGGTCAGCGAGGTCTTGGCGCCGCGGCCGGCGTCGATGTTGCCGTCCTTGGTATAGATCTCGATGTCACCCCCAAGCGCGGTCAGCACCTTGCCCTGGTTGATCGAGAAATCCCCCGACAGGTAGCTCCTGATCGCCCCGCCCTGGTTCGTGACGATGCCAATCGTCGTGGTACTTGATGGCGGCGTGGTCAGGCCGACCGTGATGCTGCCATCGGGCGCAAGCAGATCGATGCCGCTTCCCTGCTCGGTTTGCACCGAGGTCTGGTAGGTGTCGATATTGCCGGGATTGATCTTGTCGTTGGCAAAAAGGGCAGCCACGGCAGTTGCTGCCGCCGCGGTGTTCTTGTCGGTGCCGGCAATCTGGAGTTGTGCGAACGCAGTGTCAAGATCGCTCAGATTGATTGCGCCGGTGACGCCAGCGATCATGGTGATGCGCGCGCTCTGCGCAGTGGGCAGGCTTGCGTTATTCAGATCGCCCGTGGCCTCGACCGCTGGCACGCCTGCCGAACCCGTGCCAAGGTCGATCGAGCCGCCGGCTTGAATCAGAAGCTGCCCGGGTCCCGAGATGCTCGTTCCGGCCATGGCAGGATGAAAAAAGCCGTCATTGGCGATGATCTCACTGACATCGCTTGCCTGGGTGTTCTGCAGGTTGACGGAGATCTGGTCAAGGTTGTCGCCGGCGTAGATGCGCGACACGGCGGGAAACTGAAAGGTCGAATTGGTGACGCTGCCGTTGCTTGCGACGATGTCGTCGACGAAAGGAGCCCCCGAGCTAAAGGATACGAGCTGGCCCGACGTGCTCGATGACGGAATCGCAGCAGTATTGATCGGGTACATCCAGCTCGAAATGGCGTTGGGACCCGAGCCTGGCGCGCCCGCCGCAGACTGCACGAGGTTGATTGAATCGATGTTGCCTGCGGCAAGAACCGCGATGCTGCCGGTCGAGCTCGGATAGGTGGTGTAGACCTGACCAATGCGCGATGTCACCGAGCCGTTGAACGCAACCAGCGACACGGTCGCGGGCCAATAAACGCTCGTCGAGTTGTCACCGAAAAACGTGCCGTTGCTCGCATCATTGGGATTGAGTGGCACTTCCGGCGCGGGCGTGCCGTAGACGGTGATGTCTCCGCCCTTGGCCTGGACGCTGACCGCGCTATCCTTGGAATAGGTCAGAAAATTCAGCGCCGTGAAGTTGGCAGGCGATACGCTCGGGTCAGGTCCGACGCCCATGGTCTGGGCAACGAGCGTCGGATCATTGATGCTTTGCAGATTGACGCTTCCGCCTGCCGCCACATCAATGGTTGCGACCTGCCGCGCTGCGACGTTGTTCTCTCCCATCAGATAGAGCTGCGTTGCTACGCCATCGGCACCGACCGAGCCACCTGCCTTGATGGTCCCGCTGCCAAGGCCTACGAGGTACTGGCCGCCTACGATGTCGTTGCCAGCGGTCACGCTCAGATCGCCGCCCCCTTCGACGTCAAGATAGAACGGCCCTGGGCCGATCGACTTCAGCCTGCCGTGCTGGACGTAATAGGGATTCGGGCTGTAGACGCGGCCCGACGTCGGGATCGCTGCCGAGAGGTTGTTGACATCGTCACCGGCAGCGATGGTGATGTTGCCACCGCCGAAGGCGGCGACACCCTCTTCGAAATCACCGCGGTTGCTCCACCACGAACCGAAATCGCCAGGCACACCCGAGGCGGTGCGCCGCAGCCAGTCGGTGACGAATTCGCCCGAGCTGCCGATGGCATCGTTTTGCGCCGTGATGGTGATATTGCCACCACCTGTAGACCAGCGCTGGTAGGTGTCGGTAACGCCGGCAACAGGCACGCCAGAGGTATAGACGACGCCTGTCGGGTTATCGATGACAAAATTATAGCCGGCAGCGATGTTGATGTTGCCGCTGCCGCTCGTGACACGGGCCAACGGGCCATCGAGGATGACGCTTCCTGTGCCTTGAAGGGCACTTGCACTTTGCGTTTGCATGACGTTGGCAGCGCCAAGATCGGCACCGCCGACAAGATTGATGTTCCAGGTATTGCCTGCGTAGAGTTGATTGTCGGGAAGCCCGATGGACACATCAGAGAGTGTCAATGTACCGGCCGCACGAATCGTCAGCGTGCCGGATTCCGGCGTTGCCGATGCTGAATTGGTCAAGATCCACGCACTCGGATCGGTCAGGTTCAGGCTGCCACTGTCAGCCTGATCGATCGTCAGATTGCCTGAAGACACGATTTCAACGCCAGGGCGAACGTGGACCAGACCGAAGGGTTGGGCGCCATCGGCAAGAAGCCCGGCGCCAATCGCCTGCGCACCTACGCCGTTCATGAAAGCGACGTTGTCGTTTTCGATGGTCGTGACGTTACTGGCGGTAAGGACGGTGCCGACCGTATAGGTCTGGTTGCCGTAGACATCGACTTCTGCCTGGGAGGAATTGCCATACGACTTGCTCAGCACCGTGCCTTGCAATGTCACAGCGACGCTGTCATTGCCGATACGCGGTGCCGTGATGCTGACGTTGCCCGGCATGCCGGTTGCGCCGGCACTGACGTCAATGACCGCACCCGGTGCGAAATTGACGGTCCCGGACGTCGTGCTCAGGGCGACCTTGCCGCCATTGATGAAAGGCGATGCCGGATCGGTATTGGTGGACGCACCGCTCGCCAGGATTTCGCTGCCCGCAAGCAGCGCGATGTTGCCTTGCGCGGCAAGCGTGACCGAGCCGCCACCTTGTGCACTGCTTGCGTTGATGATTGCGCCCGCAAGCGGGCTGCTGCAGGCAGGGCAACTGCCTTCAAGCGTGATCGCACCGCCGTCCGCGCTAAACGATACGTTGTTGGCCGTAACCACAACCCCCGGCGCGATATCCAGGCCTTGCGATCTGAGGCGCAGGTCAAAGCTTTGTGTGAAGCCGCCGGCATACAGCAGATCGTTAAGTGCCGTGAAATTTGCCAGGGTGTTGGTATCGAGCGAGAACGAGCCCTGCGTCTGGCCCGCATTGGCGCTACCCAGGAGCGAGCCTGCGATTGCCACAGCAGGGCTTGTGATCGCAATCGATCCGGCGCCGCCGCCTTGGGCCGCACCTGACACATTGATCGTCGAGCCCGCATCAATTGCAATCGAACCGTGATCCGAAAAGAGCGACACCGATCCCGCGGAAGCTGCGACTTGCGTGCCATCGAAACTTTGCGTCTTGCCGCTGGTATCGATGCTAACGCCGCTGCCAAGAACGATGCCAGGACCGCTGCCACCGCCCTCCGCCGACAACGTCACGCTGCCCGCGTTTGCGACAATCGCCAGAGCCGGCTGGCCTTGTGAAGTCTGCGTCACGATGTCTGCGCCTTCGATCGAGATCTTGGCACCCAGTCCCGTGGCACTTGCGGGCTGCGACGATGTCGGCGCCGCCAAAAGGGTCACGTCGTAGAAATTGGCAGGCGCAGCAGCACCGCTCAAATCCGCGGCGACAAGCGACTGATTGGCGCCCGACGTGCCCGTGATCAGATTTGCCGCCAGCGTTAACGGCGCGCCGACATCGAGCTGGCCAACGCCAGCATTGACAATCGTCTGTGCATTGAGCGTCACGCTCGAAAAGCCGGAGATCGATTTCGCGCCTGTGCCAATCACGATCGAATTCGCATCAACGGTCAGCGCCCCGCCGCTGAGAATCGACGATCCGCCAAAACTCGCACCCGAAGAGTTCTCGAAGGTGACGCTGTCGGCGCTGGCGGTGAGCGACGCGGGCGATGTCGCGCTCGAATGCCCGATCAGCGCATCAGAATCAAGCGTCAGGCTTTGTAGCGAGGCGCCGCCCAAGGCCACGTCGGATCCATAGATATCGATGCTGCCATAGCTTTTGAGCACGAGAGCGCCAAGTGAATCAAGGCTTGCGAGCTGCGCTTGATCAAGACTCAGACCGCTCGCATTTGCGGGCACCGAGCCGAGATTGATCGAGCTCGAAACCAGGGACAGCGCCGCGTTGGGCGCAAGCGCGAAGCGGCCGTTGGAGACGGTCGTGTCGGTGGTATCGATCAGAAGCGAGCCCGACGCGCCAATCGTGGCGCCGGCATCGATCGTGACGACACCGTTGCTCGCATCGGGCGCTGCGCTACGCGTCACCGACACCGGGGCGGAATTGGATGCGCGAATGAAAGCGCCGGTTGCAGCACCGGTTGCATCGATGGTGATATCGCGCGCCGAAGCGATCTGGGTGCCTGCGCCGGAAAGAACGCTGCCAGGCAAGAGGGTGATCGAGCCGGTGGACGCAAGCAGGAGTTCCGGTGCCATAAGCGGTGTCGCAGCCGAATTGGCAATCAGAATCGAGCTCGCATCGGGCGTGACTGTGACACCCGTCGCGCTCGAGGTGCGCGAGCCGCCAAGCAGGATGCTGCCGTCAATGCTTGACAGGCTCGAGGCGTCGATCTGCAGATAGTTGGAGGCGACATCGGCTTGTCCGGGACCAGCGACGACGGCGAGGTACTTGCCCGAAATGTCGATTTCGGCGGTATTGCCGGTTGCGCTACCCGGGGTCGTCAGCAAAGAGCCATTGATCGTCAAGGCACGCGTCGCAGCAAGGGTGAGCTGGCCTGCGTCGTTGGGCACGACCGGCAGCGCGGCGCCGTCGTTTTGCGCCACTTGCGTGAAAAAGCTCGAATTGAACTGGTTGTAGTCCGCAAGGCGATTGGCGTCGCTGCCAGGCATGATGACAACGCCAATCGTCTGGGAGCTGCGCACGGACGTGCCACTGGCTTCCTGCCAGGCGGGAACGATGTTTTCTCCGTTGGCGAGCGAAATCGACTGCCCAGGCGTGAGCTGGCTGTATTTGCTGCCGGATTGGACCTGCACGATATAGGCGCCTGGCACGAGGGCGTAATAGCCCGGCAACAGGACATAGTCGCCTGCCGGGACGACGCCGCCGGTGGCAATATGAATCTCGTTGTAGACGTTGGTCGGACTGCTGTAGCCCAGGTTTTGGATCGTCGCGATGGCGGTATCGACCGGTGCGCTTGACAACAATGCGCTCGGAATGATGGCGTAGGTATTGTTTGAGGCCAGCACATCGGTGCCGCCGCCTGAGCCCGGGACAAACTCGATGCCAAGGATATCGCCGCCGCCGGTGATGTCGACGGTGGCACCCTTCTCGATGGTCACCGACTGGCCGGTGAGCGACATCGATTTGACCGGTGGTGCCGTAAGCGCGTTGTAGATCGGCTCGTCATTGGTCGACGCATAAAGCCAGCTCACGCCCGCCGAGGTGCCGCCGTAGGGAACGATGGCACCCTTGCCGGAGGTCGATGTCGTGCTGCCAGGAAGAAGCGTCAGCTGCGTGGCGCCGTTCAAGTCAAGCGTGCCAAGCGGCGCCTTGACTGTGCCGCCTTGCACGATGGTGTCGGCGTTGACCGAGAGACTGCCGCCTGCCGAGAGCACTTCGCCTTGGGCTGTACCGCTGCCTTCGAAGCGGATCATGCCCCCTGGCACGACATCACCTGTCAAGCCATCGGCAACGCCAATCGTAAACAGCGTGCGCGTTGTCGGGTAGAGCTGGGACGATTGCAGCGTCAGGTTGCCCGCCGTGGTGAGACTGCCGATCAATTCGGCGCCGGCGACGCTTGTGGGCAAGCCGACGACACGACCGGTCAGGCGTGTGTCGCCGCTACTCGACAGGGTCGCCTCACCAACACCATTGAGGGTCAGGCTGCCAAGCAGGTCGAGCGTTGCTGCCGCAACCGTGAAATTGCCGCTTCCCTGATAGGTCGCGATCGGCAGTGACGGTTGTGTGTTGTCAAGGATCGTGCCGGAATTCGAATCGTTCTCGATGCGCTGGCCAAAGGTGTTCGAGAGCATGACTTCGGCGCCCTTGACCGATACGTCAGTGCCATTGGCCACGACAAACTGCTGGGAATTAAGGGTCACGCCACGCGCGAAATTCAGTTTGACGTTGGTCCCGTCGAACTGGATCACGTCTTCGGCGCTCAGCGCGATTTTGTCAAAGCCGCCGGCAAGCAGCGGATTGAGCGCAACATCGGCATCGGTATAGGCCGGGTTGGCAAGCGCCGCCCCTTGGGCATCGGTGACGACGATGCGTCGTCCCGTTGAGCTGTCGATGAAGTCATTGCGATTGGTATACGACAGCGAGAACGTGCCCCCTGCCGAGTCGCCGCTCGCATGGCCAGAAAGCGTCGAATTGAAACTGAACTGGTCGTTCGCAGTGATGAGCACATTGCCGGCGTTGGTCGAATAGGCCGTGGCGAGAAGTGGATCCTGCGTTGACAGCTGGGTGCTGCCAACCATCTGCGAGGCGCCATTGACAGAAATGCGCGAGCCCGCATCCGCGGCGAGATCGGCGTAGCTCGCAGTCAGCGACACCGTGCCGCCAGCGATGACGGCGCCGGTGGTAATGCCAAGAAGACTGGGCGCGCCGTTAACGAAGGTTCCGGAGACGTCGATGTCGGCGGTGGGCGAGAGGTGCAGCGCTGCGTTTGGAGCACTGTTGGCTGCAGTCAGGCTGACGTTACCGCCTGGCGCGATGATCGTGCCGTCCATCTCGACACCGCCAAGCCCCCCGGTGATGCTGGCGCTGGCCTTGGGATCGAGCGTGATGACAGCGCCCGCACCGACTGTGACAGCGCCAAGCGGCGCGGCCAGGGCCAGGCTTACTGGCGCGCGGCTGTAGCCAGGCAAGGTCTCGATCTGGGCCACGCCTGCGATGCTCGCGCCCGAGGGCACGGCCGCTGCGCTTTGCTCGGACAACACATAGTTCTGCTGAATCGGGTTGATGAGCGTTCCGGGCTCGACCGTTACGCCATTGGTTGCGGAGATTGCATAACTGGAGAAGCCGCCGCTTGTGAAAAAGCCCGGGGCCAGTGTGTTGGTGCCGCTTGCAGCCGGTGCCAACGGGGTGCCGATGATGATGTTGCTGGCATAAATGGCAAGCGATGCGCCACTGGAAAATCCAAAGCCTAAAAGCGTGCCGTCTAACTCCAGGGTGCGATCAAAGCCCGATGACGAATTGGCTGATGCGATCGAAATCGCGCCGCCGTTGCCGCCGCTCAATTTTCCGGTGGCACTGATGCTGCCACCCGCCGAAACATCGATGAGCGCGCCCTTGCCGATCAGAACGTCGCTTGCATCTGTCGTCACGCCCGCCGGCGCTGCAATGCCGATCGAGCCGCCATTGACAAGACTCACCGCCGCAGATGATCCGGTCGCGGCGATCGCGCTTGGCAGCGGCAGTTGGCCCAAGCCGCTGCCGATGGCATTGCTCCACTGGCCAGAGGCATCGAGGGTACCGCTGACATCGACGGCATATTTGCCCCCTGCAGCAAAAGGCGCGGTCGTCGTCATCGAATCCAGGTCGATCGCACCTGCTGCCACCTTGATCGAGCCGGCGATATCAATTTGCTGTGCGCGCAGGGCAAAGCTGCCGCCTGGCGCTGCCGCAAGCGCAACACCGGCTGGCAAGGCGATGTTCTGATCGGCACCAATTGCGACGTTCTCAAAGCCGTTGAGATGGAAGACTCCATCGGCGCTCGATGTCGAGCTCGCAAAGAGATCACTCGATAAGCGGGTGGTATCGATTTGCGCCTGGGTCAGGGGCGTTGATGCCGTGAAGGCACTTCCCAGGGTGTCGGCTTCTCCGGCGGCGAAGACGATATTTTTCACGCCGAACGATTGCACGGCGACACTGGGGTCGTAATTGCCGATCGTGAGACTGCCCGCACTTGGCGCATCGCTTAACTGACGCGTGCCTGCGATCGCACTTGCCGTGATGGTGCCATCAAGCACCAGCCCGCTTGCCGGCAGAATCGTGACGCTGCCGCCCGATGCGCCGGAAACCGATGGTGCGACGTACGCGGCCAGGCCCATCAGCGTGTTGTCGTAGGTCTCGGTTTGGCCCCAATGCGGATGGCTCACCGTAAAGTCGCCCAAAAGCGCGGTGTAGGTGAGTGCCTCGGGTGCATTGGTGATGCTGTAGATCTTATTGTCAGAACCCAATAGCTCCGTGACGGGATCCTTGCCACCCGAATAGGCGATCGTGCCGCCATTGGCGCTGATCACAGAGCCTAGGCGCTGAATCACCGACCCCGTCGAGGACAGCACGACGCTGCCTGCAGACGTCGCCTTTTCAGCGAGGTTCTGCTCGACCGCGCCCTGATAGGCACTCAAGTCAAGAAGCGTGCTGCCGGCGTTGAGATCCACGGTCACCGTCGCGCCTTCGAGCAACCCGCCTTTTTGATCGGGCGAATTGGCAAGCTCGTTGGACGTCACCTTGAACGTCAGCAGATCCTGCGACAAAGACGCCGTCGTATTGTCGCCTGAGACGTCGATAACGCTCGTCGGTGCCAGATAAATGCGCGGGGTCACCGTGCCGGCGCTGTTGGATGCGGCGGTCATGCTGACCAGCCCAGAAGGCGAGACGATCGAGCCGGAATCGATGATGGTCGCAGCGCTCAAGCTGACCTGTGCCCGGTAGTTGTCATACGACTGGCTCTCTGGAAGCGTTGACGTGTCCGTCGTATCGAGCGGTGTCTGAATGACGCTACCCGGCAAGAGCGTGATGGTACCGGCAAGCGAATTGTCGACGTTGCCGGCCTGCAGGTAGATCGTGCCGTTTTTCTGAAGGGCGGTCGTCGCTGAAATCATGCCGCCCTGGTTGATGGCCAACGCAGCCAAGGTCACGTTGCCGCGATTGGCTTGCAGCGTGCCCATGTTGGTAATCAGGCTCGTCAGATTGACAGGGCCCGTCGCAGCATCGATCTCGACGACCAGTCCGCGCAAGGAGATGTCACTGGCCGCAGGGAACTGCAGATAGGCACTGTTACCGGCAGCCAGAATGACCTGGCCATCGGGCGAACTGATGATGCCGCTTTGGTTGTTGATCATCGGCGCAAGCAAGACGATCGCCCCGCCCGATGCCGATGTCAGGCGCGGTGCTTGAGCATTCGGGCTGCCATAGGCACCCACCTCGATCGCGCCCGTGGCGGTGCTGGTCGAATTGCCATTGGCATCGTAGCCACCGGCAAAGCTCGGCGTCGTCGCGTTGGCGGGGACCACGCCGTTGGCGAACTGCGCGTTGGTGATGTTAAGCGTCGACGCGTACAGCGTATTGACATTGATTTGCGTGCCGCGATCAAACAGGATGCCATTCTGGTTGATCAGAAAAATCTGGCCGTTGGCCGTGAGCGAGCCCTGAATGATCGAGGGATTGTTGCTGTAGATGCGATTGAGCGCTTCGGCGCTCGAGCTTGGCTGGATGAACTGAACGGTACTGCCGCTTGCGATGTTAAACGAGTTCCAGTCGATGATGACCGAGGGATCGAGCTGCGTGATGGTCAGCGTATTGCCCGTCGCATTGGGGATCGGCGCGCTAACGACGGCGCTGCCGCTGACGACACCCTTGAGCACGGGAACGGTGCCCTTGGGCAGGATGCTGCCCGCTGACTGAGCGCAAGTCGCGTGCGGCCAGGCGAGCAACGCCAGCGCGAGCGTGCCGGCGTAGGCGAGCGTTGCGGCCAGCGCCTTGGCACGCTCAAAGCGGGACACGTCGCGGCGGCAAATCGGTGCAGTGCGCGAAAGCGGTAAGGCAAAATTCATACGCATCTGCAAAATGGGATAGCTCAAGTCATGGCACGACGCACGTGCACGAACCGCCGAGCGGAACGCTGCCGCGAGACACCTTGCGATGATAGAGAGAGAATATTTAAGGAATGCGTCCGTCCCCATGGCAACGACGAGCAAGCGGCTGATCTGAAAACAACAACAGCTGGCGGGTTGGAGCCGCCAGCTGTCGTACCTACCGTAGTGCTCAGACGATCAATTCCCAAACGCTGACAGCCCGCCTTACTCCGGGATGTACGCGACCGGGTTTTTGCCGGTCGGATCGGCCGGGTCAGCACCACTCGCGCTCGTGGCAAAAGCGCAGCTGTCTGTGCCATGCGTGAACAGGGCAATCGGCGTTGCCGTAACTTGAGTCGCGGTCAGCGGAAAGTTCGCGTACGAAGCGTTGGATGCGAGCACGAGGAAACCGGCGTTGTAGCCTTCAATCGGCTGCGACAGGCCGCTATTGAGTGCCGAGAGCGTCGTCGGATTCTTCGTTTCGGTTATCAGCGTCTGCAGGATCGAGTTCAAGGCGCTGGGCAGGGTCACCGACGTATTGACATTGAGCGTGCCTTCGGCCCAGAGCGGGTACGCGCCTTCTGCGGTGTTGATGTTCGCAGGCGCGTAGCCGTCGATGCGGATAAAGCGCCATCCATCGGTGCTTGCCGGCTGGTAGTCCGAGGAGATTTCACCGATTGCGGCAATGTTCGCGGCCTGGAAGTTATTCATGCAGGCCTCGAGGTCTTCCGAGGTGCCCAATTGGATGATCGTGCCGTTTGAGCCGGTGCAGGCACTTGAATTGGTCGCCGTGCCATTGGGCGCCTTAAGCGGCAGGGAGCCGCCGCAAGCGTTGTTGGCGAAGGTGATGTCAAAGGTCTTGGTCGTGCCTGAACCGGTCGAGCGACGGGCGATGTAGATCGGCTCCGAGTTCGGCGTGCCGAAGTACTGCAAGTCGGTAACGACACCGGTGTAAATCGAAGACAGGTCCTTTTGCGTCAGCGTCGGCATGTTGGCGAGCGTATCGCTGCCAACGGTGAGGTTCTCTGCCGCCTGCAGCGCGTTGCGCGCCGTCTTGGTCATGATCGCACCAAAAATCAGCTGATAGTCCTTGGTCGTCGACAGTTTGCTTGCAATCGCCTGGGTCGTGAAGAATTTCGGCTCGACGTCCGACACGCCAACGTTGGGGACTACAGAGCCGCTGTCTGCAAGGTAGGTGCCGGTGGGCAGCTGGAACGAGTTGTACGTATTGATCGGCGGTGCGGCGGGGACATTGGTGCCGTTGAAGCTCGCGAGGTTGTTCTTGACGTCCGTCTGCGTCAGGTAGGGAATGGCAGTCTGATTGGCCACGGGCACGACACCGTCGGAAGAACTCGTTCCCGACTTGTGAACAATGATGTAGCCTTTCGGGCCGCCTGCGCCACCAAAGCCAGCGGACGACGTGCAGACATACAGGTATTGCGTCATGCCAAGTGAAGAATCGGCACGATAGGCGTCAAGCGTGCCCGAATCGCAATTTTTTGCCATGAACACGCGAAACAGCGGGTCAGACGCGGTCGAGCCGCTGAAGTACATTTCGGTACCGGTGACAGGCAGGGTGTTGTACGGAGCAACGCCCGCAGCACATGCGATGCCGCAGGCCAGCGCGGCGCTAACGCCAGCTGCAATTTTGGTCAGTTTCATTCATCTCTCCAGAATTTGGGTAAAGCGAGGACCTGGCCCCCTTCCCACGTGGAAGGGGGCGCCTTTTGACTAACGATCGAGCGGGTGGTGCTTAGACGATCTTGCGACGGCGACCGACACCGAAGAGACCGAGAAGACCCGATCCGAACAGCCACGCTGCGGCAGGCAGCGGCACCGATGACACTGCACCGGCGATGTTGACCTGACCGTCCGCGAGCAGCGTGAACGAGTCGCCGGTATCGGTCACAATCGGATTGCCCAGTTTGCCCCGTCCAGGATTGGGCTGGCTGACCGATTGGTACAGCTCGGCGGTCGTGCCCGATGTCGTCAGGGTGTTGGCCTGGCTATTGTCGTTTTGCTGGCTGACCTGGTCGAGATACAGCTGGTAGTTGCCGTTGCCGGGAACCAAGGCGGTCAATCCGGTTTCGGTACCCGTCACGTTGGTGATCGACGCATCTTCGTAGGCCAGCACTGCACCGACTTGCGTCTGGCCCGATTGCCAGCTCGGCGCTTTGCTGCCGGCCGAGATGATTACCGGGTTGGCCGTGTCGTTGTTGCCGGTGATGATCGAGAAATCGACATTGCCGGCGGCAATCGCGGTTGACGAGAACAGGCTCTGAAACGTCGCCGAACCACCGGCATTGATGGTCACGGGGGTATTGGATGCAATATCCGCGAGCAGACTTTGATAAGTCAGACCCGTATTCAGGATATAACCCTGATTGGCGGCGTCGCCGTCGGCCGTGGTACCACTATCGTCCCACACGTACAAAAGCACAGAGCCATTGCCGCCGTCCGGGCTTGACGGCCCGGCTGCGTGCGCCACGCTCGCGACCGCTAGGGACGCGACCGCGATGGCCAGAATTTTTGAGGTGAACTTCATCGCTACTCCTGTTGAAAGAAAAAAATCGGTGAGTCAAAAGCCACTTTCGATTTGGCGCATTCCCACCCGAACATCCGTGGAGGCGTGAACCTCCCCTTTCGCCCCGAAAACCCAACTCGGCTTCCCTCGAAACGATGACCGCATCCTATCGGCGCATCGTGACGTGGCTTCCGCCCAAAAAAAACTGTGCATGGCCCCGAATAGCTAATCCACTTCATCCGGCATTGGAGCCATCAACAACAGCCCCAGGCACACGCCTTTTTATTCTTGCGTGCAAGGTATCTCTACTGCGTGAATCGCGTACCGGCCCGGATTCGTCGTTTCTAGCTATTTCGGGTCAGTCCATTCGGGGGTCTTGCCCCACCGCAATTGCAGATTGGCATGGGCATGCGCATTGACCCAGGCGTGCAGATCGGAAGCGACGCGATCGAGCACCTCGTGCCACTGATGAAGTGCTCTCTGGCCGCTGGTTTCTGCGCTCGGGCGCCCCTAGAATGAGACCGTTGCCGCGCCTTGCAGACGCGGCGAATAGGCGCGCGTGTCAAGAACCGATCTGAGCGGCCATGCCAGATCGAGATCAAAGCTCAGCATCTGGCCGCGCTTGGCGCGCAAACCGACGCCCGTACTCATGAGCTCAAACGAAGTGAACTGGCCCGGCAGGGGCGAAATCACCTTGACGTAGGCGCCATCGAAAAAGGCATGGGTCTCGAGCTGGGTCAACCAGAACTCAGGCGCTAAAAGAAGATTGGGCGAGCGCACTTCGATGCTCGATTCCGCGCCCGAATCACCCGCTTCGGACGCCGTCAGGTAGCCGCGCACGGAATTATTGCCGCCCACCACCAGTTGCTCGTTACTGACAAGCGGCTGGTCTGCGACTTGCAAATCGAGTTTGCCGTAAAGACTGAGGCCATAGGCGACAGGCTGGATGCGCACGACGTCAAACTTGAAGATGGCAAAGTTGCTTAGCGCCTTGTAGCGCTTGGCATCAAATTCGGAAGCCGTGTTGCCGAAGTCGCGAATGGCGAATTCGACCGAGCCGCCAAAGTTCCATTCGCCCTTGTCGCGCGTTGCAGTCGAGTTGTACGCCGCCGTGAACGGCACATAGCGGATGGGCGTGGAGAAGCCCTCGCTTGCATTGGTGCCAACGGTCACGTTCTGATCAAAGTCCTTGTAATCTGCGCCAAGGCTTAGCGTCTGCGTGAAAGTCGCATCCGGCGTATTGGCGAACGCCGAGGCGAGCGGAATGATGTCGTGCAGGCCAATGATCTTGCCGCGACCGAAAATATCGACGCCACCGACCCCGGCTTCGGTCGCGCTGTCGGAGCGCACGAAAGAAAACACGGCGAACTGATGCGCGATCGGCACGGTATAGGCGAGCGAATACAGCTTGACCTCGCTCGTGTCCTGAGGCGACGTCTGAACCAGGAGGGCGAGCTTCTGGTTCCTCTGAAACAGGTTGTCGTATTCGAGGGCACCTGTTAGGCGCAGTGCCGCTGTGCTCGGTGTGTAGTAGTCATCCAGCGTCAGGCTGCCGTGCAGCGGCAACGCATCGGTGACTTCGAGATCGACATCGGTGGTTCCCGGTGCCTGGCCGGGACGCAAGAGCGGCGTGACCTTCAGGTCGGTGCCGGCATTGACCGCGGCAATCTCTTCCTGCACCTTCGGAAAATACGGGACCTTGCCCTCCTGCAGGCTCTCAACGGTGTCGAGAATGCGGCCTTGCGAATAGTATTTCGCATTGACCACCTCAAGCCGCTCGACCTTGCCTTCGCGAACCTGCAAGATGACCACGCCGCCTGCCACCTGTTGCTCGGGGATGACGACCGAGACCGTGCCATAGCCCTTGTCACGATAGAGTGATTCGAGTGCCGTGCGGGCCGCCTCGACATCGCTGATCGTCTTCTTTTCTCCGAGGAAAGGATAGACCGCGCGCTCGATGCTTGGCGTATCGAGCGTCGTATTGCCCTGAACCTGGAACTCGAACACGTCAAATCTGGGCAGCGGCTGCTGCGCACGCGGCGCACCTTGCGATGGCGGCGGCGTCGCCGATGCGGGCGATGGTGGCGATGGTGGCGATGGTGCCGTTTGGGCGCGTGGCGCGAGGGCTGGCGTCAGTGCTGCGCTTAGCAGCACGAAAAGCCATCGTGCGGCGATCAACCTCATGAACGTCATTTTCGGAATCAGCTTCTAGAGGTTGCGACTGAAGGGTGGAGTGTCGTCAAAGGGTGAGACTGTACGAACCCAATATGACATCAGAAAAACACAACCGCGCAGGGTCAAGTGCAACGCGGACATCACCCGTTCGGAGCATTTCGTAGCAGATAGCGGGTGGCGATCGACGGCATGGCGCCATGCCGCTGTCACATCGGCCGTCTTCTCCGATCCATGAAAATGCCCGTGCATCCGCATCGCGGCTACACATCGATGTCACACAAGACGTGTATCACTGCAAGCCTTAAATGAAAGTCCGATCGCTTGCCTGGCCGCATCGATGGATCGAATCCCTGGGCCGCATTTCCTGTCACGAAAGAGTTCCATGACGTATCTGCCAAACCGTAGAAGGCGCACCGTGTGCCTGGTGTTGACGACGGCTCTCTTGTCGGCCTGCGCGGGCAAGGAGGAGCGGATCCAGTCCCATTTGCAAAAAGGCCAGACGTTTTTCGCGCAAGCGGAACCAGAAAAAGCGCTCGTCGAGGTGCGTAACGTGCTGCAGATGGACCCCAAGCGCGCAGCGGCGTATTACCTCGCCGGTCAGATCGAAGAGTCGCGAGGCGAATTTCGCGGCGCATACGCTGACTACGCCAAGGCGATCGAGGACAATCCGAACGATGCGGATGCCAAGGCCGGGCTCGCCCGCCTGAACCTGACGGTCGGCAACGACGCGCAGGCGCAAAGCCAGGTCGACGAGGTGCTCGCCAAGGCGCCCGACAACGTGCAGGCGATCGCAGTGGCAGCGGCGCTACGCGCGCGCAAAGGCGATCTGGACGGTGCGATCAGGATGGCCAGTGCCACCACCGCGAATGGCCAGTTGCCCACGGGAACTGCGACCGTATTGACCGGGCTTTACGTCGCCAAGGGCGACTATGCCAAGGCGCAGGCGATCGTTGACGAGGCACTTCTGAAGAGCCCGAAGGACACGAGCCTGCTTGCCATTGGTGCGGACATCGCGATGCGCATGAGCCAGAACGATCGCGCCGCCGACTACTATCAACGTGCGACCTTGGCTGCGCCGAAGAATTTCAAGCTCTGGCAGGCGTATGCAATTTTCGAGGAACAGCAGAAAAACTCGGCCAAGGCTGAATCGATCCTGCGCGATGCGATTCAAGCTGCGCCCGACGACTCCTCGCGAAAACTCGCGCTGGTCAATTTTATCGCAGCGACAAAGGGCGAAGAGGCAGGCGAGGCCGAACTGAAAAAAATGGCCAGGGATCGGCCCAAGGATTACCCGGTGCAGTTTGCGCTCGCCAGCGACTACAGCCGCAAGGGTCGCATCGCCGATGCACGGGAACTGCTCGACAAAGTGGTTCATGCCGATGGCAAGGGCAACGCCGGCTTGAACGCGCGCAACCAGCTGGCAGCGCTTGACCTCGCGTCTGGCAACGTCGCCGGTGCGAGAACGCGCGCCGAAGAAATTCTTGCCATCGACCCGCGCGATTCATCTGCGCTGGTCTTGCGTGGGCGAATCGAGCTCGCCGACAATCAAGTCGACAGCGCGATTGCCGACTTTCGGGGTGCCGCGCGCGACAAGCCTGATTCGCCGGTGATCTTGAAGCTGCTGGCGCAAGCCTACCAGGTCAAGAAGGAGCCGGATCTGGCTCGCGATACGATTTCCGATGCGGCCAAACTCTTTCCCAACCGGCCCGAGCTTGCGGTGCTCTGGATGGAAGAACTCGATCACGACGGGCGCGATGCCGACGCGATTGCCGCAGCCAATGAAGCGATCGCGCGCAATCCGCAAAACCTCGAGATCGTTCGCCTGAAAGCGATTCTTGAAGAAAAGAACAAGGATTTCGCCGCGACCGAGGCGACGCTAAAGACCGCAGCCACTGCCCATCCGCGCGATGCGGGCATCGAGCTTCTGCTCGGACAGTTCTATTCGCGCCAAAAGAAGGTCGATCAGGCACTCTTGGCCTACGATCAGGCCGCGACGCTTGCGCCCTCATCGCTTGAGCCGCGCGCCTATGCGCTGCGGCTTCTGATCGGCGAGAAACGGTTTGCCGAAGCGCAAAAGCGCCTCGATGCTCAGATCGCACGAGAACCTTCGAAGGCGATCAATTACCAGTTCGAAGGCGACCTCTATAGCGCCCAGGGTAATGCGCCAGCTGCGGAGGCGGCGTTTCGAAAGGCCATTGCGCTTGAGCCCCATGTGGCGGGTGGCTATCTCGATCTGGCCAACTTCCTGGCCACGCAAAAGCGCTATGACGACGTCAAGCTGGCGCTCGAAGACGGCCTGAAGGCCAATCCGAAGAGTACGGCGCTCGAGACTGCCGAAGCCGATTTCCTGACCAAACGGGGCGATACCGATGGCGCCATCGCCATCTACAACGCGATGCTCAAAGACGATGCCAGCGATGTCGCGGCAGCAAACAATCTTGCCTACCTTCTGACCGAGGCGAAAGGCGACAAGGCGAGTCTTGAGCACGCACTTCTGCTCTCCAAGGGCTTCGAGTTTTCAACCGACGCCAGCGTTCTGGACACGCTCGCCTGGACCCACTACAAGCTTGGCGAATACAAGGATGCGGTGGACATCTTGCAGCGGGCTGCGCTGGTTGCACCCAACTCGCTGGTGGTCGAGACCCACTACGGCATGGCGCTGTACAAGAACGGTGACACCGCGCATGGGCGCGAAGAGTTGCAGGCGGTCGCCAACCGCGGCGCGAAGCTGCCCGAAGACGCGCAGCGCATGATCGCGCAGGGCTAGTCCTTCTCGCCACCGCAATCGAGATGAGAAAGGCCTGTCGCCCTGCTCGCGAGGAAGGCATGGCCTACCTTGCGGTGATGTTCATGGTCTTCATGGTGGTGCTCGCCGCCTCGGCGGCTTCAGTCGTCTGGAAGGTCGAGGCACAGCGCAACAACGAGCAGGAACTGATCTTCGATGGCCTTGAGTTCTCGCATGCGCTTGCGGCCTATTCGGCGCGGCACTCGGGCGCTGCCCAGCCCTTTCCCACCAAACTGATCCAGCTCGTGCGCGATTCAGGCGGACTTGTCGTGCACCGTGACCTGCGCCATCTCTACTTCGATCCGATGACGGCATCAACCGACTGGGGCCTGGTGCAAAGGCCCGACGGCGAAATCATCGGCATCTACAGCAAGGCCCACGGCAAGCCGATCCAGAGAACCAACTTCCCCAAGGGGCTCGAAAAATTTTCGGAAGCGAAAGACTATTCGGAATGGATATTTGGGCCCATGTCGCCACAAAAGCCGGCAGCGACGGTGCTGCCAGCGCCTCCGACCAACGCCAGCCCGCGCAGCCGGCTTTTGCCAAGC
>Ga0116229_10001887_pt1 | contig 33511 bp, 22 predicted proteins | sample S1TSphgellanicum_3_FD_87313 | JGI IMG/M metagenome (GOLD analysis project Ga0116229, IMG submission 87313) | Host-associated microbial communities from peat moss isolated from Minnesota, USA - S1T2_Fc - Sphagnum magellanicum MG | ecosystem: Host-associated > Plants > Peat moss > Unclassified...
ATCTGAATCGTTACATGTTCAAAACTCATAACCTTGAGATTCGATGATTAGGATACCATCCCAAATATCAGAGTTTGTGATATCCAATATCATATCTGGGTCGGCTATCTGGATTGTCCAAATATCTGCCCACATTGGTAATTACCCCATTCTCTTCATCTATTGGGAAAGTTCACTACATCTTGAGGGGCTTCAGGGAGAAAGCCTTGGCATGTTCCAGTCAGCTTGCAGTTGCAGCAAGTGACCTAAATGCCTCTAAAGTTTTTCATCTTGCCCATTATGTTGGGCAAGGTGTTAGGCAAGCCTGTTATTATAGGCAAGGGTGAAACCATTCTCTGACACTAGATGAGCCCAACATAATGGGCACTGGGCTGAGACCATTCCATGGCATTAAGTTCTGTGGTGGCAGATTCAACAATCTAAAAGAAAATTCATGTTCAATAGAGGAATTGGTCACAATCTTATGAGTGCATGATTAGCACCGGAATGTTATGTAATATAATGCAGTGAAGGAAATGACAAAATCTTAGCTTGACAATTACAGTTTGATAATCATCCACAGCGAGAGGTCAATGCAGGATAGGAGCTGGCTGCTCTGGAGCTATAAGAATTCCAAGAGCACTCCTGCTTTCAAGTTCCAATGGAATAACTGGTCTATCGATTTTTGTGTGTTATTGAGTCTCCAGCATTTCTTTTCACCAGGGCGAAATTAAAAATGAAAAAAAATTGAAAATGAAAATAATTTTAAGGGTCTTAATTGCCAAGTAGTTTGAAGAAAAAGAAAAAAGAAAATTTGCTAAATTGCTATAAAAACTATATTTGAATGTAAAAAATGATAAAAACTTTGTGTTTCATATTTGGTTTATAACTATATTTGAATAATATTTTCCTAGGGATGATTCTCAGTTTTTTCTACATCTTGCTTTGGATGATTGACATGTAAGCTGGATTTTTAGAATAATCCTTTTAAAAAACACACTGCTATTAATAGTGATTTTGCGTTAGACAAAAGTTTTGTCCTTTTCTCAACATAAAAGAAACTGAGAAAATTATGGAATTTAGGTGTTTTTCTAGTATAAGTTCAACTAATTTTTCTATTTTTTGGAAAACTTCTTCAATTTGTTTAGAACACTGAATTGGGGGAAAAACAAAAGAACCCCTGGCTACCAGTGCTTTTTATTTTCAATTTTGTGAGGTGGGTGGACTACTAATCGTTCACAAGAGAAATGAGCCAAATTTCCCTAGAGGTAGATCGTAGAGGAATTTTTAAAAAAAATCCTCATTTGTATTGGCAATCTCTAGAAACATATTATTGTCTAAAGATGCTAACTTCAGAGTTTTCTCCCTCAAAATGTAGGGACTTTGAGACAATTTCTCCCCCTAAAAATCCATTCTACCCTTATAGCACTAGATGTCGAGTTGTAGCCAATGATGGTGCAAAATTTCTCCCCCAAAAAAAACACACACACACACACACAAACAAAAACTTTGAGGTCTCTACATAAATTTTCTTTCTGTGGAAAGTAGATGAATTTATTTGAAGTTAAGGATTACATTATTTGTTCTTAATCTGCCAGAAGATTTTCAACAACCAAATGATCGATTTTTTTTCATAATTGACTTGTAGGATTCCATGATGCGGCCGGAACTGTGTCTGGAATAATAGTATTATTGCGTGGCTCTAATTGTAACCAAGGAAATGGAAATATGGATTCCAGCTGACCCACAGTACTGTATGGTGATGAACGTCCTGCTGTGGGTGAGAAACGTCCTGCTAGGTGCGGTGAACGTCCTGCTTCGACCAGTGAGGAACGTCCTGCTGCAACGGCCCGCTGTATTTCTTCCTCAGAAATGGATCGATCCGTTAACGGACGAAGAAGATTGAGACGGGTCCCCGCTGATGATCCGCGCATTGCAGCAGAATTGGCAGCAGCTTGCAGTAGCTGGAGATTCATGGGAGGCGTCAGCTGGGTCGTCGTCACCGGCGGCGATATTGAACGGGAATAGGTAATCATGTCCTGCTGTAATGGACGCAAGAAGGTGCCAGTGACGGAAGCTGTAGCTGGAGATTTGTGCTGCAGTGCCGCTGTAGTCTGCATTGATGCAGGCTCTGATTGTAAACGGAAGTTGGACGTTGTAGCTGGGTGCATGCGGGCCATGATGAGCTCATCTGGGTCGAAGTCTGATCCAGCAGGCAGTTCATGTCGCTGGTGCATGAGCTTGAACACTGTTGGGAACTGATCGTGCATACTGTCCTTCTGTTGCACATAGTTCATGAGCGGACTAGCTGCTGGCAGCTGCTGTTGCAGGTTTCGATTCGCAACATCCTGCGGTTGCGCATTTTCCATCGGCCGCTTGAAGCTGGAGCTGCTCATCAGAATTCTGTGCTTGAACTCCGGCGACGATTCTAATTCATCCAGCTGCAGCTCGGAGCTGGTGTTGGCTACCTGCATATAATTGTCGTCGTCCTGCACCAAACTTTCCATCGAATTGTCGACCTGCTGATCTTGATCATCTGCTAATAATAATTCCTGCTGCTGCAGGTCACTAGGCGCCGAGTTTAATGCTGTAGTCATGGGGAACTCGACGGGGAGAAACTGTACACTGCAGCGTTTGCCTGCTGGGTCAGACTCTAGCTCGGGGATGTGCAGCATCTGCAGACATCATCATTCAAGCTACAATGACGTAAGCCGGGAGCCCTGAATATCTCATATTCCCATCTGCATCTACATTGCATACGGCATAGATGCAGTCTTCTCCACAGAAAAAAATAATATTCTACCCTGACATGCAGATCATCATGAGCCTGCTGGTATCATCATAATCTTCAATGTACTTCTGAAATGCAGCAGCAGCTGATATTGCAGGTTAGCTAGATCTAAGAGACAAGTGTTACGCATGAGCTACAAGTTCTGCTAGCACTGTGATGATGAAGAGATTCAGTACTAGTGTAACTAGTCTTGAGTATAGTCTTGACTGATCTTGAGTATAACCTGATCTTGCATATGTGCGGCGTTTGCAGCTGCTGCCTGGCTGCTGATCTCTTGTGCAGCACGCTGAGCAACGCTGCTCTTCTTGCAGTAGATACGGCACAGCACCCAGGTATCCAGCTGCCATAATATCATCGATTCAGAGCTTTTACAAACCACATTGCAATGAGCATTTATCAGCTGCAACGCGGCATGACGAAGTACTCGCAAGCAGATCAAAGAAAAAGAAGAAAAACTTACTCGAAGAGAGCCCAGTTTGTGGTTGTGAGAAGCGGGACAAACGCCGTGCAGCAGGCGATATTCGTGCATGATCCAATTGGTTTTTATCCCCTTGGGTGGTCGACCTTCATAGAAAACTAGCGACTTCTTCACTCCGATTTCCCGAAGCTGCTGCTGCCCCAGTCCCTGCTGCACATTGGTGTTGTTGACGTTGCTGGTGTGGATGGGTTTATCAGTTCCTGTTGCCTTCCAGTACCCAGAAGCTGCTGCTCTGTTGGGTCGAACGCCATTGGGATACTTGCGGTCTCGCGGACTGAAAAAATACCATTCTCGCTCCCCGAAGATTGCTTTCCCTGCAGCAGTAGCAGAAGCAGCAGTAGCAGTTAGGAGATCATACTGTTCCCGGGAACTCATGAATCTCCACAAATCTAGTCTAGACAAGATCTAGTTGGAAGCTACAATTGTAAACTGCTGCAAGAAGAGCTGCATCTCATGTGATGTACAGACTAGATCGATCACATGTTGATGTGTACCAGGGAGTTCCCAGGGGTCGAATTTGTAGAGGTCGACTTCAGCAATGACAGGGATTGTGAACACTTCCGATTCAACTTTGCGCCACAAGTAATGGAGCACCAGCTCTTCGTCTGTTGGGTGGAAACGAAAGCCTGGAGGTAGCTGCTGTACTATTGTACCGTTGTTTCGAGCTGCGCCTCCTGCCGCTGCTGCTGGCGAGAACATGAGCTGCTGCTGCAGCTGCGGTGTCGGACTCGGGTCCGGCTGCAAATATATGTAGTTGCTGATCTGTTGTTCATCTCCTACTTTGGAACCTGCTGCTGCAGATGAAGTCGAGGCGCCGGTAATATTATTGATCACCATCATCTTAATATTGTCTTTCCTGTTCTCTTGATCGACCGCAGATCTGCTTGTCAAAGACCGTTCTCGAACCTGAACCGCTACATGCATATGATCTGCACTGATCTACATATGTCATGAGAGGTCATGAGGTACAACAATATGTATGTCAACTGCAGATGAATTATTCTTGCTCAGTTTTCTGGGTGTCAATCCTAGTAGTGGATCACCACAACTTAATGTTTCTTGGATCATCATCAGCTGGTTTCAAATCTATTTATACTAGTCTAGTTGCACCAAAGTAAGCCGAAGTTGAGAATCCTTGCTCATGCATGACTTCAGGATCAATTCTCCCCAGACCCAAAACTCGCGTTCACTAAATCCCTGATCTCCGCAGCTTCCTGCACGTCCCACGCCGGCTCACGAACCAAAAACAAAACCCCCTGGGCACCGCCCGTCCAAGAAACTGGCTCGCTCCCTTCCCCACCCCCAGTTCTCTTTCTCCCTCTCTCGCGCGCCCCTACACAGACCCAGACTCTCTCTCTCTCTCTCTCTCACACACACACACACACATACACACACAGTTCTGCACAGTTCCGCAAGAAGGATCCTCAGAAAACAGACAGGCTTTGGGCCTATTCTTTACGCCAGAATGTGCCCCCTATGCAGTAAGCCTAGGAGGCGTATCTTTGTTACCCTAGTTAGCCTTTTAAAGTCAGGTCGGTAGTTTGAGTCATAAAGGCACACCTGGGGTGAGTGGGGGGTGGGAGGTGGCGGTGAGAATGTGGATGGATGGATGGATGGATGGCTTCTTCCCAGGTTTCAGCAGATTCTGTTCTGAAATAGCTTTTTTGGTTCTGAGTTGGGAGTATAAATTGTAAAGGATCCCAAATTGAAGAATTTGATGTTTACATTTAAAGCAAATTTTGTTTTGTGAATTTGTCATCATTTTATTGCTCACAATCAGTAAAAGGAAGTAGAAATATTATATATGGAACAATGTGTTCAAGGTTGTTGTTCTTATTATGTTGATTTACAAGATTTATTAACTAAAAACTAATGCAATGACATATTAACATTAAAAGGTTAATATTATGTAACCCTATGTTGTGTGTAGTGACATGATAACCAAAATTTTAAATTGCAAAATGCTGAAACAATAACTATCAACTTATAGTAAAACACTTTAAAAACATTTTCCTTGTAAATTATTACAACACTTGTTCATTTTATAATATTATCACTTGAAAAAATTACATTGATAAAAAACTATATAAGGTGTTAAGTGATTCAAAATTTCAAACCCAAATGCATTTCTACCTCCCATGAAATTTCTAAATGCATCTAACAAATAATAAGGTTTTAAGCACATAATAATTTGATCTTAATCTAAGCTCCACAATTTGAAAATGTACATGCATCTAATAAAAGGAATTCTAAACCAATTGTTCCATGTGGGTATGGGAATTATGATTTCGTGTAATTATCACTCACACAAATATTTGTGAAGGAATGCTTGATGTTTAATTTTACTTGTTTTGTTGGTAAATGTTTCCAAAACAAGGAAATCTCTATTTTGAAGCCCTAACATTTAAAAAGGTTTGTCAAATTAAACATTCAACCACACCATGTGAATGGTGGAATCTATAAGTCCTTTAATATTGTGAGATGAAGTTGTTGAACAATGAATCGTGATTATCATCCATTGGTCGGTCTCATCGATGTTCATAAGGAGACACTTAATCAAAGTTTTCAACACTAAATATTCAAGTGCGCAATGTGTAGATTTTCCCATGACAGCTCATGATGTGCTAGGTAAACCCTGGCACCCATCAAATTGTTTTCCGAAACTCCCTTGCATGTTTGTACTTAGGTCTCCTTTTGCCCTTCCAGCATTTTCCTTGAAACAAACTTTTGGCTACTTTCTTTTTGTTTTGCCGTGATTTAGTTTGCTTGCCATTTTTGCTTCAATCCTCTAGATTCGATTTATGCTAGAAAGGACCAGAATTGACAAAAAGAAAAAGGGAGCACTTATTTATGTCCTTGCACATCCAATATACAGTGCGTTAAAATGCTGTACAATTAAATGGAGAGCAACTATGTAGCTGAAGTGGGCCACTCTGATTTGTTTGTGATGTTTTTGTATGAATGAATTTTATTTTTTTCCCTGAAACTGCAGATTGGTGCCATGACCTTATGAGGAGGACACCCTACATACAAAACAAAAATACCTTCACCTCCCCAAAAAAAAAGAAAAAAAAAACAACCTTAGAACAGGGACTCCATGGCATTAGGTCCTTATCCATGGGGTCCCACAACAATGGTCACAATCCAAATGGCAACTGAATTCACAGCCTTTCAAGTAGCATATTCGTGGTTAAACATTGATGATGATGAAGATCGTGCGAAAGCTTGACAAATGATCGTTGTGTAGAAGCTTGACCATGATGATTGTGTTTGAAGCTTGATAACGATGATTGTGTTAGAAGCTTGTTTGATGGTTTGATCATGCTGTGGAGCATAATGGGGTGTACTTGCTTCACGTCTGGGGAGAGAGCATTGCAGGGGACGGAGAACCAATGGAGAAAAAGGGAGGAAAAAAAAAAGTTAAAAAATCCCTACTACGGATGAAGCAAAGCGAATGTGAATTGATTGATTTTTGCCATGTTTGTTTGCTCTTTGCACTTCCGACAATATACATCCATCTCCTTTTGAGGACTTGGACATAGTTTGAGGAAACCATCCCAACCCACACTACTAGCTGGTGGCCACTCTTGGCTTGTTAATTCTTCTCTTGAGAGAGAGAGAGATATGAAGTTTGTTGTACATATATATCTGGAGTACTATTTCCTTACATATACCATACCTTAATTTGCAAAAAGATCTGGCCAAAAAAATTTAAGAGATTTAAGCTTATTTTAAGATTATGATCAACATTATTTCATTGGTAACCCAAGTTCCATGGGATGTATTCAGTCACTTGGTATTGTTTAAATGCACTAAAGAGTGAAGTTTCATCTAATTAGGAGAATGATTAATTTTTTGGTTGTAATTGTTATACCCAACGTTGTAATTAGTGTGGATTCATAAATAGTGCCACACTAACAACACTAATATTCCATACAATATTTTCATAGGCAACTCAAAATGGAGCTCCAAAATGTAGTGTGGACCACATTTGGCCAAAATTGAAAGGACCATTTTACAAGTACGGGCCTTGTGAAAAGGTTTTCATCTTTCTCTTTGTATTTTGTCTCTTTTAGTCGATCACGATACGATCTTTGAATGTCAATCGTGATTACTTACAATGCTTATCATGTAGCCTTCTTGATGGTCTTCCCCCAAGTGTGTGGAATTGTGTTCTTCAAAGTTTGCAAAAAAAGTGTGTTTTATACGTTCCCAATAATCTTCATCGTGTTATCATAGAGTGTTCACAAACCTTCAATGTATGTCACTAGATGCCATTTGGATTTACGAGCCCAAAGTTTGGAGTTCCTTGTTACCTCCATAGAAGAAGTTGATTACTATCCTCCAATTAATATGTTGTTTATGGGCTTTTTTTTGGGTTGAAGTTGAGCATCCCAATGTTCCCAATGATGTTCATAGAGGTCCCAATGGTTTCTTCCATAAAATTGTGTATTGCATTTATTGTTTCTGTCGTCAAACCAATGGTTAGTGCTTTGGAAATAGCCTCCTTGGATGGATGTAAAGGCCTACAATCTCTCATCAACATTCCATCAACTCACCAAGGTGTTGTAACATATTTCACAAGATATTTTACAAGATCTAAAATGCCAATTAATAAATCAAAAATCACATAAATAGACCATTTTATTTTTTCTGGGCGAAATTTCCCCAAATTTTGACCTGAAAAAAAAAGATCTTCGCCTGTACAAAGGATTTTTAATGAAAAAAAAATGTCCCAAATTCGCCAGATTTCGAAGGGGAAAAAAAAAACCAAGTCACCAGATTTTATTGATAAGTTCTAGTAGGTAGCCAAGAATATATAAGGACTTTTTTTTTTGGGCCCCTACTTTCATATCTAGAATGTAGCCAAATCTGGCTAAATCGCATTATGGATGATTGCTACTATGGATTTTTGGCTAGATCACAAAATTGAAAAATAAAAAACCCATCAGATAGACTTGTCAAATCTTAAACAAGATGCAACAAAAAAAATTAGGAATTTGAATAATGTGAAGTAGGAAATATAAAAAATAAGAATTAGGAAAGTCCAGGTTAAAATAATCTATAATTTCTCACTTCTTGTAAATAAGACTTAGGAAATATGGAGAAATTAAGAATTTCAGAAAATAATAACTCCAATTCCAATACCATAGATTAACAAATGCTACAAACTAAATATTAAAGTTCAAATGTGGCAAAACATTTTCAAAATTGTGGGGAGGAGGGGTGGGGGGGGGATTTTGGCTATTCTTTTTCAGAAAAATGAGAATATTGTGACTTGAATAATCCTTTTCTTATTTTTATTTTATCACATTTTCATGAAATTTTGCACCCAAAACGCAACCGCACATTGGAAGCTTAAGCATTAATTCTATTCATATTTTCAGAAGTGCTGAAATTTTTCAAAATATATATTTTTTCAAAGAACCGAATTTTGTGAATGAAATTAGAGAATACTCTGAAATATTTTATTTTCGACATGGAATCTTCAAAATTAAATTAATTATTCGAGAGACATGTGTTAAAAGCTATGTGCTAAAATATGTTACGTTGAAATGTGAAATTTACTTTGTCACTGAAATTTTTTTGAATAATTATTAAAAATCGTAGAGAATTTATTTATTTATTTTTAAGTTCTTAAAATGCTCAATTCCATTAAGAGAATTTTTTAAAATCATAAGTGACACACTCACAAATACTTAATATGAATTAATTTATTTCACACCAAAATTACTAGAAAATAAAATCATTTTAAAAAGGAAATGTTTTTTGTTTTAAATACAATTTAGGGTTTAGGCACCAAATTCATCAAACCCTAAGATTAGGGTTTAGAGACCAAACCCTAAGTGGACTCAGGCGTTCTATGAGACTCTCTTGGCTACGAAAACACAGAGAAAATCGCGCGGACACGGAAGAGACGATGGCGGGCGCGGGAAGAAGAATGTCCGGTTCCTTCGTTTCTGTGGCAAGATCTGTCGTCAGAATATCTACGAACAGCAGTAGTGAGGTTGTGGCAACTGGAGGGAAGCGGGGAGTGGGAAGTTGGAGCATGGCACCACCTGCGATTCCGGTTGCAAAACCGGCTTCGTGTTCTTGCTTCTGTAGTAAATCTGTCTCCGGAAGCAAGCGTTCAGCTTCCCTCTTCTTCAGGTACTTTCTATCCGAGAATGCGAGATGCAGTTAACACAAGCATATGATTTTACAGCTCGCATATACATTCTGTCTTTCTGTATCAGCTGGCTGTAGAAGTTGCCCAGAAAATGCTTTTAAGGTTGAGCAATTGAATATTTTGCAACATGTACTTGGTTAATCTTGTGCAGGGCATATAGATAGGGTCAAGATCTCTCAATTGCAATGATATTGTGGGCTATAATCGGGTTCAGGATTGAGGCTTTAGGGTTTAGGATTCAGGGGTTTATGGTTCAGGATCCAGGGTTTAGGTTCAGGGTGTTAATAATAATAAAGATGAGGAACAGAGATGTGTAGATTACAATGCAATGATGTTGTGGGATGATGAAAACAGGTCGTCAGGTGAAATGGCATCTCTGCAGTCCCTTTTGCCATTGCACAGTGCAATTGCAACATCAAGAATGGTGACACAGCTCAGTACAAAAGCAGGGACAATGCTCCAGAATACACTCACCCACATGTCACCTGATCGGTAGAGTGGGGTCATTCCCTCTCTTTTTCTCTCTCTGATTTTTTTTCCCCCAACACTCTTTCAATCTTTGTCTGACAGCACCATCTTCCCTCTCTTCACTGTAGAGTATAACCTAAAAATTTTGCTGCAATTAGCACCTTCAGCACATTTTTTTTTCCCCATCTGGTTGTTGGGGATATTCCACTGTCCATGGAACCTTCTTAATGTGTCATGGTTTTGTCAGAAACTGCCCCCATCAATGTTTTTTGCTTGCATCACATTTTGGTAGCTGCATAGTCTCCCACTCCTGTCTAGTTCTCTCTGGTTTGAGGTCACCTTCTTGTTCTGTAGAAATAGTTCATCTGGCAGGCAATAGGTAGTAGATTGCAGATTGTAGCAAATTGCCAGCAATCATGGCAACATTCTGCTCTTCTGTCTTGAAAAGAATATCTGTGTCTCTAGCTGCAATTATCTACCAGCCTGTAATCTACAAGACTATTTAGTTTCTAGCACACACAGCAGGGAAGGTGAGTCCTTGTTGAATGTGTGATAATAGGTCTTGTCAGCTGTCCCAACTTTATTTAATTCCTGAGGACCAGGTGAAACGGGTTGTCTAGGTTCACCAGTCTGACTTAAACTATGTAAGGCATTCTGGCCACAGTGAAGAATGCCAAGTAAGTCCCAAATTTTTTGTATGGGAACTTCCTGTGGTTGGGAATGAGATGCAGATGAATTCCTCTCTTGTGGGTGCTCACTGTCTTTGTCAAAGTTGTGTCACTGATTTAAGAAAACCCAGACTCTCTCCAGCTGCATTGATTGAAAAATATGGTGCAATATCTTCCAAAGAAAGCTCCTGTCATACTGTAGTTCCTTCAGGTAAATCCACAACAAATTAGTGCCATTTTAATGGTTGTGCAAGTCTCCAACCAGTTGCTAAATCTTCAAAGTCAGCATGTTCGGAAGCAGAATTGCCACATTGTCCTCAAAGAGTATGCTACAGAAAGGTACTTATGCTTCCAAACTGGTAGCCTCTCTTGTTGACAGTGAGGATGAGTAGGTTATGTGTGATCTGCTGGAGTAATTCTCGAGATATTATGGGGATCAGAATGGGTAAATGCTCGATCACTGCAATTTGAATGTTCTAACAAACAGGACATAATTTTGTTGAGAGAGTCTAATTTTTTGTGCTCTGGACTGGACTTGCTGGAAGTTGGTATAGTGGAAGTTGAGTTTGAGGCTTGAACTCAAATTCAGCTCTTTCAACTTCTGCATGTGAAATCATGTGATGTTGAGCACTAACGGATAGTTTACAGTGTTGACTTTTGATCACAAGTGATTGAACATGGGCTACAAGAATGTTGAAGGCCGATCAAAGTAATGGGTCAGGTATAGGAGCTGGGTTTTTACATCAGATTAGTGGGGAAGCTTATGAGCAGGTCCTGGGCTGGTGGGTGTCATTGAATCATTTGTAGGAACTTTGACATGCCATAGGGCTTGCAGTGCATTTGACTTCTTGAAGCTGAAGTCTAAAGGGTTGAATGGGTTTGAGCACTTCACCTGACTATGTGTCCAATGCTCCTGTTCAGCTGTAGAGATTATTACACCAGTGAGAAATTCTAGAGGTTGAATTTTTGTAGTGAGACTAGGTTTTTGATTTCCAATGTGTATTTTGCACACTACCCTCAATGTTATCCTCTCTAAACCTCTGGCTTAGATGCTTGCTTTTCAATTTTATTTTTTTCTGAAGATCTTCCTGGGTTAGATCACCCAGCACACTGTGAGGGCCCAGCCAAAGGTGGTAATCTGGGTTCTCAGACCCAGAAAGATCCTCAGAAAATCTCCTTACCTTGTATAAAGAACTTTTAAAAACTTGAGCTTTACAAAAGTCGAAAGTTGTTTGGAAAACAAGTTTACATCTTTAGTGAATAGGTTCAATAGTGGTTTTGGAAAGGATATTCTGTCAGTAAGGTGACTGAAAGTGAACTTGGAGCTTTTTTAAACTTCTGTATGAAAGTTCCAAGGGTGAGAACACTGAAGAGAAAACAACTCTTCCTTAGTTAAAAACAATGTCATTCAACCAGTGTTGGGTGTGTATAAGCTTTTAAGCATACCTGATGGACAGGGCACGAAAAGAACATATGTGAAGCCTGAAGAGTCTGGGCAGCTTCTACTTTTTAGGAAACTTAGGCTCTCCAGGCTTAGATCTATGTGTATTACCTCTACACAGTGTTATGCATAAGAGGAATGCAAAGTGTGATGCCTGCTGGATATAAACCCAGACATGTGCATTGGCAAAAATCTTCATATTTGACATGGGAAGAAAAAACATATGGATGAGTGTTTTTACAAATATGGTCATGAAATTGTCTAACACAGTTTACTAAAAGAGATTCCAAATATTTTCTAACTAACTACTGAACTACCATAGATGATGAATGAAGATGGAAAGTTGTATTTACTGACGCCAGAAGAGCAGAAAAGTGTCACAAGCTTTGATTTTTCAAGTAAAACCAGTGATTTCTTATTTCATTTTCCCAATGCTTCCCCAAGAAACCTGAATGGCTCGCTGTTGCAAACGGTAGTTCAAAGTTCAAACCATTGTTGGTTGCAACAAGTATAAAAGTATACAGATCAAGCATATGCATTGCACATTGTTACTTACAGAATAAACACATATCTAAACCACCATCGGAACAAGAGACTACCAATGTCCTGTTCTTGATTTAAAAAGAACTCTTCAGTTTGCATTTCGATTGCTTTTTAAATTTAATACTACCTCTGCTGCAGTTTTTGAAACGATTTTATCAAAGCTTCAATGCTGAAGATTTCCCAAAATATTTGGAGCTGCATCACATTCAGAGCTCAATCTGGTTTAAGACTGGGCCAAGATCTGTCAACATTAAACACAACTAAAACTAAGAATTATGTGTACTATACATTTTGTTCAACTAGTGCACAAAGCCCAAGAATTTGATGATTTGCCTAATATGTAAGGGCTCAATTTGGCACCTTTGGAAAAATTCACACCAAGAGAACCTGAAAATCGTTTGAACTCTTTAAAAGAGGAGAAGTCCCATCCAGGTCCCAGTCACAATAGCAAGAGGTCAGTTCCACAGTCCAGATCCAATTTGAGTTGCAACAAAATTATGAGACTTTGGTCTGCATACTGTAGAATTGTGAATCTCCGGTCCAGATACCCTAGAACTCATGCATACCCTGAGTCTCCCAACATTGGAGACAACCATGTTCAAAATAGACAGAGAACACAACAACAGAGACAAGAAGGCTGCACAGCTCATAACAGGTTAGATTCATACAAGGCCAAAGAGGACAATTTGGCCTCATGTATTATCAAGGCCGGTCTCTAAACTGTAATATACCTAATCAGTCTGGTTTGTGCCCAAATCCTCCAAACTCTGTCAAAGTCTCATCCTGGTATTTGGCTGGTATCTGGGCCCCAAAATCCAGCCCTGTACTGATTGTTGATACCACTGATTGCTGATATCAAGGTTTATACCAGGCTCCAGACTATATGCTAGACTTGCCAGAAACTCCCTTGATGGGCCAATCAAACTCTGTCCTTTGGGTTTTTGTGTGGCCAAAGTTACAGCTCTATGATGTCTACAAATATTTTGCAGCATTTTGCAAAAGAAGTGCAAAAGAATTCTGCAAATAGGAGCACATTAAGGAGATCTGCATGACCTGAGAAATGAACCCATTTTTAATCTCAGAGAAATAATGCCCATGTTGTGGACAAATCATGTCAATAGTTTAATGTTAACCTTTAATACAAAATCTAGGCTAAAACTATATGAGCAGACAAGGACAGGACCAATTGGAGCACCCACATTAAATCTATCAACAGATTGAGGAACCCAGGGACAAAAGATTACCTACCAGATGAACCATGTTCATGTTTGCTTGGGATTTTCTATGTGAAGGTTAATGAAGCTTAGGTTGAAGAAACAGCTAATATTGCTGACAAGATTTCCCCCATTGTACGTGCATCACCCTCGCTCTGGACAGCCACAGCCTCATTGTCCCCACCAGACTCTAAAATCGCAGCATCCAATACCAACTTTTGTTGAGCTATGTTGAATATGCTCTCATCTACTGTGCCCTTTGACACAAGCCTGCACAGTTTCCAGCAGACATCCTACAAGTGATGATCCAGACATGGATACCCACTACCCTGCATTAGCCCAATACCAAAACCAACTAAAAACTTCAGAGTTTTTTCCCTACAACATCATTACTAACTTTGTGAGTTTGAAGGTTGCAAACTAATTCCTCACATGCAAGGAAACCTTGAAACATACCTGTAAATGGTGACAGGTTTTGTCTGGCCAATCCGATGGCAGCGATCTTCGGCTTGCCGGTCCATCTGTGGGTTGAAATCAATATCATGGATAATAACAGTGTCTGCACCAATCAAATTGAGGCCCTGGCCACCCGCACGAGTTGATAGGAGGAATACAAAGACATCTGAGTTGTTGTTATACTCATCCACTATCGTTTGCCGCTCTGTCACTGGAGTGCTGGAAAACCCAAAGAGATCACTTTGAGAACCTTTCTGACATAACTTTACATCCCAGCTCTCACTTTCTTTACACATTAACTCCACAGCCAAGAATAAATCTTACATTGGAACTCCATAGTGGTTTTGAACAAAATTTACACACAATGGAATCAAGAACTGTATTGTTGGACCTACTGGGGATGGACACTAAACCAGACCTTCCATCCAGTCGAGTATATCGGAAGCCAGTAACATCAAGTGCCCACTCCAAGATATCAAGCATACTGGTCCACTGACTGAAAATAAGAGGACGGTGACCTTCCCGCCTTAACCGGGGTAAGAGCTCTACCAGTGCCTGGAAACAAATGACATCCAATACATCAATATTCTGCACGACATTGTCTGTAAACTACCACTCAGAAAACTACCGACCAATGACCCTGTATTTGGCCTCAGCATAGACACCATTCAAGATGCATCACAACAGTCACCTTCAGAACTACGGCCAATCATGGGCCATAGAGTCAAAACAAAAGTCGAGATGATGAATCATACAACACGCACACTATATTGCATGGGGTTCAAGATTACCTGGCACTTTGCTGAAGCAAGGGCATGACATTCCTGGAGCCTTCCTTGACCACCAGGAACTCCACCATACAAAAGACACATCTGAGGAGGCAGAAAAAGACCCCACAACTTCCTTAGAAAACACATACTACAAAATCACCTTCCAACATCTAGCTTAATTGACTTCGGAATTCTACACCACAGCTAACCTACTCATGTGGGAAAAAATACCCCAGAATTTAGGAGGTCAAAAGTCCCAACACATAGCAAATCCATACTGGACCATTGAATGACAAAGGTCTCCAATGTTGAAACTGTTCAATTCTGTTGAGAAAAAACTAAAAGATAATGACCCAAGTAGGTCAAAATCCACCCCACCCACAGCTTCATCCATAGTGTTCACAACGGTGAGTATCATGCAAGTGACCCCTTCAGACCCAACAACATTCTAAAGTGAACACTCCCTTACACTAAGCTGGTATGCAACCAATTGCATCTCCATGAACTATTTCCAAATTGTTGACTGCAATTTGTGGGGCATGGTATGCACACTTGTGGGTAAACAACACAGTAGGCTAGAGATGGGTAACTTTCTTCAGTGAAACAAACCTTGTGAAGGGAAAAGTCACTGTAGGACATGAGTTCATCTCGAACCCGCTCCACTGTGCACTCATTCCCAAAAACTTGCAATTGATGGAACTTCTTTGCCAACTGCTTAACTGTCTCATCCGTGAAGATGCGTCTTATTAGCAAAGGATGATTTGCAAGCTGCAACAAAACCGTAACAGCAGCAGACAAAAATTGCCTGAATCAACATCTCTTTCAGCGGGCTGAAGGTGACCACTAAGTTACAGGCCACCTTCTCAAATATATTAGGTCAATTTCCATGGTAACACAATCTTCCCTCTATTGGGAAATTGCAAAGGCAGTTCAAAAATATGCTGTATTGGGTTAGGAGGGTTAAATCTTCAACCGAGTCTCCAGTCAGTAAGTGCTTGATTGTACAACACCCATCACAATTTGATAGTTGGGTTCTTGAATTTCTGCTTCTACTGCAGTGTAACCTATTCAGAAGCTTTGTACAAGCTTCTGTGGAAGTGAATCATCCGCTACAGAGTGGGGCTGAGCCTTAACAATCTAGCCCTCAGAAGACTCACCTTCCGCAATTGGGTGAAGATATTAGACACTTGTCGACGAGGCAAGACATCCGAGATATTTGAGGAAAGTGCCTTGGAAGCTTTGGCTGCACGGGCTGCACGGGCTGCCATAGCGAGGGCACGATACTCTTCCACAGCCTCCTTGTAAGCCACACCTTGATCCTCCAGTACATCCACACACATCACCTGCACCCCACACTCAAAGTGACCATCTGGTAAACAACTACATATACACTACCAACTCTACATTGCTGTGATTTCCAAACTGAGAAAACAAAACCCAAGAATTATACTTGTCATCAAGAAGTAAGAGTCAGAGTTACAGAAAACAATGAAAACATTTTTTTGTAATCTTCCCAACGGGGATTAACAAAGCATCCAGGGTGGTCTGACCCAGATAAGAGAAGAGGATGAGGGAGAACCTTCTGAATCTTAGGCACAAGCTGACGCATGACATCGCTTTTGAGGCGTCTCAGTACAAAGGGACCCAAAATGCCTTTGATGTGGGTGATCAAGTCCTTGTCCTCAACAACAACTCCAGTGGTGTCATTGCGAGTGCCAAGAAATTGATCCAAATCAACACCAGCTGTGTCGAAAACATCTGGCATCATAAACTCCAGAAGTGACCATAACTCCTGCCACCACAAACCAAACCAGGCTCCAGATGAGTAACTCCACCATTGACCTCACGTTCCTACAATTGTGCAGGTGAGCAGTTCTCTTATCTTGGGTGCTGGAAATGTGAAGCTGGAATGTAGAAGGAAAGGAACACAGCTGTTCTGTCAGATGTGCTGGCAAGTCTCAGGAATCAATTAGAAAGTCCAGGCCTGTCACATGCAGGCATACCTGATAGCATCACATTTTGTATACCAAAAAGACCAAGTCAAGGTTTGGGAAGGATTGGCTATGAGAGAAAACAAGTTTGTAGGAGTGAATGAAGAGCCTGCCTTTCTAGGACTGTATAGCTCACACTTAGAGTGGTGGTTCAAAGTCTACAAACCAAGGTACAGCCTACAATCTGTCAGAGAAGGCACAAATGTTAGCACAGATTCCACTTGCCAACCTGAAGAATTGGATGAAATTACCTGCAGGTCATTTTGCAATGGGGTGCCAGTGAGCATCAGTCTTTGCTTTGCTGAATGTGCAATGTCACGTAAGCGTTTGCTGCGGTAACTGCCTCGGTCTTTTAACAAGTGAGCCTCATCCATCAGCACGCAGCTCCAGTCCCATCTCTTCAAAAACTTGCGATCGTCCTTCATTTGTTCACTGTCCAGAATGCCAAGCTGCAGAATATTTAAAGCTCTACCACTTTCAACAACCCTTCATAATTCAGCAAATGTGTGATGTGCAGGCTATGAGAGAAACATGTCTGGGGACAAACTAGAGAGAAATTTAAGAATCTAGGCATCATGACCATTACTAACCTCTGTCGCTCAAAGAGTGAATAGCAAGTAAGCATGACATTAAAAGGGGCTGGAAGCTTCGCCTTGGCCACTTTGCGAAGCCGCTCACGCAAAACAGCCCTCTGAGCACCATGGTACAAGAGAACTGAGAAGGAAGGGCACCATTTCTTTAGCTCTCTTTCCCAATTCTCCAGAAGGGAGGCAGGAGCCACCAACAAATGGGGACCTGGGTCTCCATCGAGGTGTCTTAAAACAGCAAGAAATGCAACAGCCTGCATACAAAGCCAAAATCAAGTTGAAAAGAGCATCAGTCTTCTGTTCAGAGAGCAACCCTTACACAGTATATGCCCGTGACACAACCCACAATCATCAAGATATAAACATCAAACCCCCTGATCCTGGATGCCAATTCTTAATCTGAAATGGCAATCACTGACCAAATCAAATACAGCATTTCCATTTTACATTTTGTCAATGTACACAGATCCAGCACAAATATGAATTCAACATTGATTACAGACTCCAGACATGAAATATATCCATGAGAAATACAGTCCTTCCACATCTGCTATTTTCTGGCCACCAGGGTCATGCCCTAGATATGCAGAATTAACAGCCTAGACCAATACCCATATACAGGTCAATTTGAGTTCATCAGTGTGGCAGAAAAACAAAGAACATAGGTAACAGCAGACAATTAAGTACCTGAACAGTTTTCCCAAGACCCATTTCATCAGCCAAAATTGCTGCAACCATAGAACAACAAATCAGTTGAGTGCTAGATTAGACCAAGATGGAAGGGCTTACAACATCAAGAGGGACATGGAAGGGTCCAAACTGTAGATTGCACTCTGCATTCCCTGGTGGGAATCCCTACACAATACACATCAGCCCTGAAGACAAGCCTTTCAATTAGTTAAGCTGGTCCAAAGTTCACAGGAACTTAGATGACCCATTACTAACAGGTCTTGGGTCATCCAATGAACGCAATTTTTCTATGGCAATTTGCATTGCCTCTCAAGGAAACATCAGATTCCACATACAGATTCAAATGACTTCAGGGCTTAAGAAAACTCTACATGCATCAATGGAAATTCTGAAGTATCCCAAAATGAATCTTCGAGAAAACTGTCCACAGAACAGTGAGTGAGACAATTAACTATTCTCTTGATATAAATTCGTTTCTCTCAAACTACTGCAAGGTTTTTCACAGCAACTGAGCATCACCTCCTCCCACTTTCTTGCGATGGAGCAAGAGCATGAAATTGACCCCAACAAGCTGATATGGCTTCAGCATCCGCCTGCTATCATCCTCAGGAATTCCACATGCAGCACATACATCTGTCTGGTAATCAACTCCAGACACACCCCACAACAATTAGTCTTTTGGGGCACTCCTTTTTGGTTTGTAATCAAGAAACTTCCTGCTGAACAAATCAGAAATATCTCTCATAGGAAGACCAGGACAGAAAATCATGACACAAAAAATTTAGCAGTTTAGCTGGGAGAAAATGCAGAAGAATCCCAAGATCCTTCAACTGGCTTTGCAGCAATACCTGTGTGATTATTTTAGCAGCAGAAGCATCAACACCTGCATAGCGGTCAGCATGTACAGCATCCTCTACCGAGTCGCCCACTTGCAGCTCATTTCGCAGACTGGCAGCGATCTTGTCACACTTTAGTAAGGTCTTAGTAATAGGATTGAGCTCCACTGAGCCATGACCAGAACCTGGGAGCTCCTGAGAGAGAAACTCGTCCTTGCTGTCAAACTCATCATCTTGGAGGTTCTTGCCACAGGCCTCTTCACCATTGTCATCGCCAAGGAGATCAATTGTCTCAATTTCTACTGCTGCAGAACCTGGGCAGTTCGTCACTGTTTTTGTCACTGGGAAGATATTTGTGTTCTTCCCAATGGTGGGCATCTCCCGGACCTTCCGCTGCTTCCGTGTTTCGGCTGATGGATCAAAATCTTCATCATCACTGTCATCCATTATTGCAAACCGCCGTCGCCGTCGTTTCTTCACATTATGCTTCCTAGTACTCTGTGGCTCAGGGGAACTCTGTGGCAAAGACCTTTCTTCCTGCAGCTGGTGCTCATCCTCCTCAAGTCCTACAGGCCTTTGTGGTCGCTTGATGACAATTCTAGGTCTAGGCTTAAATGCAAATGAATCAAGTGCTGGAACCAGGTTTTCATCAACCTTTGGAATACTAATTAATGGTCTGTTTTCTTCCTGTATAATCTTCTTGACACTCACATTTCCGCTTGCTTTCTGCGAGCCTGAGTACGAAGGGGTGGAGTTGTTGCCAAAAAACCGTGAGCTCTGAACCCTCAATTCTTCTGTGTCATCATCTGAAATCTCCTCTACTGTACACCTCATTTTTCCAACCAAATGAAAAGTACCAGCCACCTGACTCCTCTCTTTCAGAACTGTGATACAGAGCAGAAATTCCTGAATTGCGAAGAAAAATATTAGCACATAGTGGTGGCATCAAGCTGAGAAATACCCATATGGCAAAACGAGCAAAACGATGGGTGAAACAACAACGATGACATATTCCATCCATCTGCGAATGTTGGAAAAAAAAACTGTACCTCTGGCAATGCTCTGGCTCAATCAATTATAAGAAGCTCCGAGGTGCGAAGTGCATAATTGCTGTAGGCAGAAAGTTCCTCATGAGTGCACCCAGAAGAAAACCCTAAAGTGCGCGCGCGCGCACACACACACACCATCAAATTTCAGAAGACTCTGATCTCCACCTCAGAATGGATTCGACCGATGTCGCTCAACCCCGAGAGCTCATCTCATACTCTTGTTTTGCGTGTGTGCATATCTTAGACACAATTTGCGAGAAACCCATCAGAAGAAATCCCTGGGAATGGATGCTCTGCGGTTTTTGTGTAACTTCCTGATGAAAGGAAAAAGAAGTGGGGGGAGGGGGGAACGCGTTCTATGCTAGATTTTCAGAAGAAGTACAGGACATGGGGTAATGTGCAGAAGGGTTGAAGCTCGCCCCCAGACACACATGGAAAACTACAAAAGAAAAAATCTTTCAAGTAACCCTCCCCGGCCCCCCAATCCCAAAGCTCGATGAACACCACAAAATAGGAGCAAACAACAAACGGGGTGGTTCACAGCTACACCAGAATCACCCCGCTAAAAAACCAAAACTACCAAAAAAATACAAAAGAGAGAGAGGAAACAAAAGAAACCCTAATCCAGAAACTCAGAAAAGAAAAGATAACGAAATGCAAAGCAAACAATAAGATTTTTAAAACAGTAGTAAGGATCAACAGCAGCAACGGCGGCGGAGAGAAATGTTGTGGGGCAGGGCAGACGAAGTGGCAGACGAAGGAGCAGGAGGAGACGACAACGAAGTTCCCGCCATACCGAAAACCCTAAAACTTGCAACCCTAAAATTGAGGAGTGATTAACTAATTCATTCATTCATTCATTCATTCATGACATTATCATATTATGCTTTTCCTATTTTCTTTTTTTTTTACCTTTTTTTTTAAAATTAGTCTCTCTAGTCTGCCCCTCAGTGCAAGTGTAAAATTGTGTAAGGTCATTTCATAATGTATAAAATATTTTAATTAAAATACACAGAGGAAAACACATGGACTTACATGATTGGCACATTGTGTGAAACTATATATAAAATAGTGCAAAATAAATTAATCAAGGAAAAAGTGCACATTATCAACACTAGGGAACTTTGCCATTCACAAAGAAAGAAAAAAAAATCTCGAGGTGGAGACTTGTGGTTACAATTTGCCCAAATTTTGGATTGTTTATGCAAAGTCAATAAAGTTTTAGTCAATTGAGATTTTTTGAATGACAAAGGTCTCGATGTTTATATTGACACATGTGAATTTGCATGCGGATTTGAAGCAACTTGTGTGCTCTTAAAAGTAAAGATCATCTTGAGGCAAGGAAAATTCTTGATTTGAGAAATTGAAGTTGCCTTTTGCATTCCATGATGAGCTTGAGATCTTTGAGTCCAAATGCCCCCAAAGCCCACTTGCCATATCTTTACACACATGACCAAAACACATTGAATCATGAAATTTTGATGTTGCATTCATTGTTGTAGAATACGCCACTTAAAGTAAAGATCATCTTGAGGCAAGGGATGTTCTTGATTTGAGAAATTGAAGTTGCCTTTTGCATTGCATGATGAGCTTGAGATCTTTGAGTCCAAATGCCCCCAAAGCCCACTTGCCATATCTTTACACACATGACCAAAACACATTGATTCATGAAATTTTGATGTTGCATTCATCGTTATAGAATACACCATTTGGTAACCAAACTCAAATTTGTATACATTTTATGGAGAGAGAACATATAAAAGAAAGACAAAATATGCAATGAGTATTGTGATCATTTTTTCACAAAGAATCAACAATTATAACAAAATGAAGGTATCACACCTCCACCTCCTCTAGATGCTTAGGTTTTTAAAAAATAAGATATTAAAGCTCCATTATCATTGATAACTATAGGTTTTTAAATTGGAAGGTGAAACTATGTCAATTTAACTTCTGCAATATAGATAATAAAGGGTGAAGCTCACCTTAAATATGTTACTCATCAAACTTGCAATAATGTTAAGAATTATAAAATGACCATAACACTACCACTTACACTTATCAAAAATGTAATTAAAGAGCAAAAACCTTTCCTTGTTTATCCTTCCCTCAAGTTGTTTTTTTTTTTCCTTGCTGAATTAATTCCATTTGCACTATAACCATTTTTTTTAATCTTTTTTTTTAAAAGGAGGAAATACAATATGCATACTTATAAGGTATTGTGTATTAGGTTCATTTGTTCATTCTCCCACCAAAAATAAAGCTTGTAACAATATGAAGGTATTACATCTCCCAAGGTCATTGAAGATTATGGTTTTGTATGAAAATGAATATATAACATTGTAAATTACATTTACACAACAAAAAAAACCATACATGGCATCATGCAAACATATATGTAAATCTTAAAATATGTCTAACAAAAAATGTAAATGTAAGTGTGAAAACTTGAATGTGTACCAATGTTATGCATAAGTGTCACAACATGTAAATCTTGTGGAAGTGTAAATCATTTGTATTTCCACGTTTAAATGTTTTACATTTACATTTATATTGTTGTTTCATGTATAAATTCTTTTGTACACTTACATTTGCACAAAGCCAATGTGAATATTTGTCAAATACACCTACATGGTCTTGTGTAAATGTTTTAGGGCATGTAAATGTATATATTATTTATCTAAAGAATGACCATATCTTTTTGCAAACCCATATTAATTAGTTGTGGATGCATGTTTTGATGGTTTTTCTTTTACAATGGGCGATTTTGTTGGCCTATCACCAAAAACATTATGAAATTCGCCCCTCCTCAAATAAAAATCACATTTTTAACATTATTTTATACTTACATTGTTTTACATAGCCACATAAAACCTTAACCATGGAATTAGTCTTTTGTTAGATCGAAAAAAATAAAACAATGATATTTAAGTATGAAAATTGATTTTGTAAAAAAGTTAATAAGTAAGATGAATCTAGATGAATGATGATGTGATGATTGATGCAAAATTGGTGCATGAATGGATCAATTAGTGCTAAATTTCATCGTGTAATTATTAAGGATAGAAATTACTGAGTTAATTAGTGCCATGTGCATCCTAATAATTAAAGGATTACTAGTCATATTAACAAACTATCATTTACCAAGAATAAAGTTAGTGGGGTTAGTTAAATGAATGGTTGGTGCTAATCCACCAATCATGTAATGATTTCTAGGAAGGATTAGAATAACGAGGGCCTATTTCCATGGAAGGTATGTGGACCTTGTGTGGTGTGAGAGAAGGGGGATTAGGAAGAGGATAGAAAGGGGTTGTGAATCATTCTATTATATTTCATTTTTCATTATTCTAATCTATCTTTTATTTTTAAGAATGGAATGTGCCATTAAAGAAGGGGAGAATATGAAAATGTAATGTATGTATTTCTTACAACGGAAAATGGTTAAGTAATGTAAGCATGTTACGTTGTGCCCCTTTTTACACTTAGAGTACTAGAGGAAAGGGGGATTTAAGTAGCCATTTTGGTTTATGTAGAAAATTTTATTATTTTTTTGGTACTTGTTCTTGTTGCATTCAATAAAAAATGAACATAATTTAGTTCTATGTTTTACATTTTAAAGTAATACATGTATTTTGTGGTAAGGAGGTAATTGCCACTAGAAAATAGTGGCCAAGGATGTAATTTTTCATTTTTGGGTTTTATAAAAGGTAAGATGTTGCTACAAGCGGTTAGCAATGTTGCCAAAAGGCCAACACCACCAAAGAGTACGTAGGGCACTACAAAGGGTAAATAACAATAGTGGGAACATGGGATGCCAACAGACCCATTAGTCATCATTCTAATACATTAGAAGTAATATTAGAGGTTTAGAAAGTGGACCTCTAAATTTCTTTATCCCAAGTTTTCTTGTTTTTTATATTTCCTTTGGATTATACACCATTGGCACTATAAGAAAATATAGGGTTTTACAACTAGGCTTGCAACTGGGTTTTTTAGTTGCAACAGACACTCGCAATTCATGGTATTTATACAACCTTGAATGCTAACAGACAAGTTGCAACAGTTGCAATGGACACCTTTTGCAACTTATTTAAAACTATTGTACAACTATTTTACAACTAACTTGATGAATATATTCCTTCATATTTCATTCATCCATTTGAACAATGAATTTTGTTCCTATCCTTTGCAACTAACTTACAACTAAAGATGAAATGAGAATAAAAAATTTAATGACTAATTTGCAACTAGGTGTTCAAGTTTGGGTTTCAAAACAATTATATCATAGTTGATTTTAGTATTACTAAACAACTAAATTACAACTTACAATGCAATTATACAAACTTCACACAATCATTATCATGTTATTCTAATTATAATAGATAATGTCAAATTGCATTGGACATCACTATTTTTAAACATGAAATGGATTTGAAACTTTAAATAGATTTACATTCCATGTTGAAGAAAACATTAAAAAAAAATAGAAAATGTTTCTATCAAAGGACAATTTAATTATGAATCTAAATATATTGCCCAAACTATTTATAACAAACATTTTTTTATATATAAACAAAACATGTGATCATAAAAATGATGACCCACAACAATCAAATATTGTCATCTAAAACATTATGTTTCATAAATGAATGTTTTCTTCTATTTTTGTTGAAATGGAGCTTGAACCATGCAATTTCCTTCAATCCACTTTATCTGCTTGAAATCTACCATGTTATGATATTTAGTTTCACATGTGAAATGAAATCAGTAGCATATCATAACATTGTAATATCAAAAATATTCAAATATTCCCTTCAACTTGAATAAAATTAGTTTATAATTATATTGCCACTAACATGCAACTTATTTGTCACTAAAATGCAATGTATGTAGAACATTAACACAAACTAAACTATAATTTGTACACTTGCAAATAAATCAAATATTGTGCTTACAATCAGGTAAACAAAATTATAATTTTAGGTACTTTTAAAAGAATTTTACCTTGTATACATAATTTTGATGTTGATGGATTAAAACATAATGAAAGTTCACCTCTATAACATAAAAACAACAAAAGTTGTCACAAATGTTCAAACACAAAACAAGACATATGACACATGATTATTATCAAAAATCACCTTTCATAAATTTCTCATCATTATAAGTTAAACTAAACTTGTACAACCAACTTCTAAATAAAATGGAATATATTTTCACATCATTTTTTTAATATATGTAAATTAAAAAAAGACCAAAAATCACAAACCTTCAACATCCAAAAATAAAAATAAAAACCTTCAACATGAAAGAACAAGAGCAAAAACCTTCAACATCTAAAAATAAAAGTAAGAACCTTTAATATCCAAGAGTAAGAACAAAAAATTTCAACATTTAGAACCAAAAGTAAGAACTTTGAACATCTAAGAATAAAAACAATAACTTTTAACATCAAAAAGTAAAAATAAGAACCTTCAACATCCAAAAGTATGAACAAGAACCTTCAACATTAAAAAAAATAATAAAAACCTTCAACTTTTCTAAAAACAAATATAAAAACCTTCAACCTCCAAGAGCAAAAACAAAAGCCTTCAACCTCTTTATAAGCAAAACCAAAAACCTTCAACCTCTAAAAGCAAAAACAAAAGCCCATAAGCATAAGCGCATGAAGGTCGTTGATGCATTGGGGCAAATTTGTTGATATATTGCCATGTGTCACTTGCTTAAGGGTTTCCCACCCAAATTTTAGATCTTTAAATTTCAAATTTTAAGTTGAAATGCAATTGCATACTAATTACAAACAAGTTGAAATGTCATATATATTAGGCGATGGAAATGTATACATGTGGCATGATCATATGTATTACTCAAGGTCATACATTTGTTGCAAAGTAGTCGTTGATTAGTAATTAAATTTATCCTAGTTGTGATGTAGTTGTTATTTGCAATTAAAATGCAACTTGTCAACAAAATCAAACATGATTGAGTACAATTATATATATAGTGCATGCATTGTATTATATAAATATGCATCTTGCAACTAATTTGCAACTACAATACAACTCTTTGATTTTTTAATGTGGCATTTATTTTTTTAATTTGTCATCTTTCCATGGGATAGTTGCAATGTAATTATATATTAGTTGTTTTGGAACTCTAGTTATAGGGTAGTCTAGTTGCCATGGACACGATTTCTCATAATGTGGAGTAACTTATTATCATGATGGTAGGGTGGTCCCTAAAGGATAATCCCTACCATCTTTTCATTTTTTTCACATAGATTACTATTTATTTATTATTTGAGCACTAATTGTGGTAGAGTAAGCTACTAATTATATTTTATATTAGTTAAATCCAAATTTCCTTATTATTCTTCGAATAATTATAGTAAAATAAGTTAATGATAATAGCCATCTTGGAAATAGGAATAATTTGCATTTGTTTCCCCTTGGCATCACTTTCATGAAAATAATAATGTTCGGGGATCACATTTTCACCCTTTTATAATAGTTTTTAAGGTGAAATTATACCTTATTGTTACATATTAATTTTTTTAATAAATTTTTTTCTTTATTTTTTGGGGTTTTTTATGGAAGGTACGTGGAATGTAGGTTCTACAACAACATCATTTCATATCACAAGGATAAAACATTTTTCCATTTGGGTTATTGACACAATGGTAGTGGGAAAGTTAATGCTGCAATGTGTTCAATGGCATGGGCACAAGTCAAGGCATTATTTGCCACTTGTGGGGGAATTATCCATTGACCATTAGATGATGTGGTTGTATTACACTTTAATGGGTCACTAGAAAATGTGGCCATTAAAATGCCAAACCCTTCAATGGAAGGAAAATTAGCTTCAACACTTCAAATGGAAGGGGTTTGAATTTACACACCACCTACAAATAGCACAAAGGGTTTTAATAGATCCACAAATTATGGTGCCCATCCTTTTTAACAAGTATTATTATAAGAGGGATTGAACTTAACAAAAAAATAGGAATTGGACAAGAAATGGGCAATTTTCTTTTGTGAAACAAACATTTTTTTCAAGGTTCTGCAACACCCAACATTCATAGAAGCTATGAAAGCAACCTCAGAATCTTGAGCCTACTATAAACCCCCATCCTACCTTGGATTGCACACAAATTTGTTGAAACAATCCAAGGTCAACATATCCAAACATATTGTTGAAAGGATGTGAAATTTCATTCATAAGTATGGAATGACCTTTTGTTCTGATGGTTGGGACAATGTTGCAAGGCATCCATTATTGAATGTGATGTTTACTTCTCCTAATGGGATGTATTTTTAGGTGCCATCAATAGAATGAAGGAATGTAAGGATGCCCACTACATATGTAATGCCTTGGTTGGATACATTGAAATCATTAGAGTGCACAACATTATACAAATTTCTATTTACAATGCTTCAAACATGCAAAATGTAGTTGATTTTTTTTATATGTCATTTTCCAAGGGTGTAGGCTATCTAACATGTACCACTAACAATCGTAACCACTATTTCATTGTTTGAATTTTGGATTATAAAAATATTATTGAATTATTAAAGAATTTAAAAAATTAATAAATGTTATTGTGAATACATTGTGTACATATCATTAAAATTTGGAATCGATCTAATGAATAAAAATAATGCAATTTACACTTTTAAAAACTTGTAACCATTGTTTAAAATCACAATTTGAAATTTTTTTTGACAAATTTTGGAATGTTTTTAATATACACCTTAACATAATAATATCAAAAAAACTTTAAATATTTTTAATGTGTTTTTGAAAGACATATTAAATTTTTAAAGAAAAATATTCTCTAAAAAAACAATGAAAAATGAATGATCTAAAGGGGTGGGTGTGGTTCCTTATAGCGTGGTTGGACCCCCAACCTTTTAATTTCAAGGTTGTGTAACTCATTGTTTATATATTTTATTAGAATGTTGGGGGGAAAAAAATGGATGAAACAAATTGTGAAAAGGGCAAAAGTTTTTTTTTTTCATACAACAACACCATGCGCCACTCTTAATTTTTCATCATTACGAGACCAACCTAATGCTTCAAAACCACATTGAGGTGCTATTTGCAACCAATCTTAATGATTGAAAGGTTGTTGAAAGTGAACCCTACTATTGAACAAATTATCAATGACCTTAAATGGACAACTTCTATCAACATGTTGCATAACACCCATCGACCCAACTCCTTCACCAAAGTAAAATATGTTCGAACCAACATAAGGAGGGATGGGTTTTGGGATACTTTTGACAATTTTGTGCACATGGCACATGATGGAATTGGTTTTAGTGACATTGAGGGCATTTGATGGCAAACAACCTTGCATGGGGAGAACATGGCTTCTCACAAAAACATTGAAAAAACATGTTTTATCATTACAAAATCAATCATTTTCATTATTATTGAACCTTGCAAATGTAATCAAACATCAATTTTACCACCAATGGAAGATGTTAATGACCGACTTACATTATGCAAAAGCCCTTTTAAATCCATACTTATTGATTAAAGTTCATGTCCATGATGATGTATATGCCAAAAAACATTTAATCATTTATTATGAAAAATTTTTAGTAGCCCGATAACCTATTTTCAAACTTTAAAAAAGCTTGCTAACTTTGTTGAATTTCGAAGGCCTTTGTTTGACAACCCCCCAATTGATGACCTTGACTTGCTTCCACATGAATGATGGGATTTGATTAGAACGAACGCATTTGCATTTGCACCCACTATCAGGTGTTTAGGACGTGTCCATTTTTTGATGTCACTACATCCATTTTTAGACATCATTACATCAATTTTTCTACACCCTCATGGATTGGACCATGTTTCATGCCAATTTTTTTGTTAATTTTATGAAAAGGGAGTCCTTTATATGATTTTTATATAATGAGTGCAAATGGGATAACATGAACCACACCTGCATGCTTAGGGGACTGTCTTTTGGGAAATATTTTTTGGAATATTTTCAAAAAATTCTTCAAAAAATTCTTCTATTTTTTTTTATAATTTCTTTATATTATTATGTCAAGGTTCGTGTAAAAGATTTTAAAATATATGTACTTTTCAAAAGTTTTGAAATCTATTTATAAGTCCTTTTAGTGTTAAAAAACATGCGTTACAATAGTCAATGAGTGTTTTTGAAAGTTTTTTATTCATTAGATACTTTTCAAATTGATTCACATGTTCCAATGATATATTATGAACCTTATTATATAAAAAATTCTTATATTTTCAACACCAAATTAAATTACCATTTCTAAATGTGAAAAATTAAACACTTGTTATACTTATTGTGGTACATGGTAGTGTGATTGCACCCAATTTATTGTGATAGAAAATTAAAATCATTTAAAATAAATATTTCTACATCACAGACCTAAAACTTTTAACCATTGACAACTTAAGTGTCATAGTCCCTAATTAGTTACAAATGGATTCATTATGGGTGTTTGCACATTATAATGACCTTATATGGATGTCACAATGGTAGTTTTTCCTATATTCCCTAGATATTAAAAAATTAAAAAAAAAATCATTGAAATAATAATGAAAATAATCCACTTATCTAAAGTTTATATCATAATCAACCTTCCAAGAATGAAAAAATCAAATCAAAATCGTAGATAGCCAATAAGTAATGAACTTTTGAATTTTGCCCACATTTTTTGTCACACCTGCAAAATTCATGGATATGGATTTTTATCTTATAATGTGTTAATCTTATGTGTTTGAAACTTTGGAACATTATATGAATCATGCTTAAGAAACTAAATATCCATTGAATGAATAAAATGTGATTTTAATTTATTATGTTATGGACTTTTAAAATCTCAAAAATTGTAATTATTTAAAAAACCTTTTTAAGCCTTTAAAAAAGATTATTTTTTTAAAGAAAATTTGTGATTTTTTTATGTGTTATAACATCATGTTTTGAAATTGGAAATGGAAAAAAATAAATCAATATCATCTAAATATTCATAGTTTAAACCACTTTTGAACTACACTAGAAAATGATTTTGAAAAGGGATTCTAATTTGTCGAAATTGTGACACATTAATGTGTTTTTACCCTTAAAATTAGGGTTTACAATAATAACACCATTTTCTCTCCAAAACTCAAAACTTATATTTGAAATTCAAAATGAGGCCTTATTGACCATTTCAATATCATATGAAAGTTTGATGGACTTTTAATGACACCAAAAAACAATGAAAAAAACAAAGTCCTTCATGTTCACATTTTTTGGCATTAAGATGAATTTTTTGACAATTGAAATTTTGGCTATATTATAATGATGTGTAACATTATTTTATAGAAAAGATGAATAATTTTATAAATAAAAAAGTTTATATTTTTGGCCTATAAAAATACATTGTGAAAAATCCTAAAATGGACTTCATTATGCACACAAAATTGTTCCATTCTAGCTTGCAAATGCCCTACCCTTAACATCTTGGTGTAAATGTATTCTACATTGTTGTGTAAGTGGAGGTAGAATTCAAACTCATTTGTCCATGGTAAAATGTGAAATCGATTCACATCAAAACATGCTAGGGTGCAATCATTATCTAACGAACCAAAAAGGGCATCAGATCGAAAAGAAAAACAATCAAAATTGGATAAATATTTATGTTTTGCAATTTAAAGCCATAGCAATCATAACAAGTTGTTATTTTTTCATTCATATGAATGTCAAGGAATTCAAATAAAAAATCCATTTGATGAAATTTGAAGTTTAAGTTTTAATTTAAAACCTTTGAAAATGAACACCTATGGTGTCAAATAGGAATCAACTTTGTAAAGGACTATAAAAAAAACTCATATAATAAAAATTATTTGATGGGAAAATAATCAAGAGGATAAAAACCTGTTACCCACATTGAAAAAACACTCATGTACCTTAAAATATGTGTAATTCAAAAAATTCAAAAATTCAAAAGACTTTTCAAAATTGATCCAAAATTTTAGAACTTTGAAAGCCTTTTATCACATAAAAATGAAGTATAATTTACATGATGTGTTAAAAAAAGTTGTAGCTTATTATAAAAAAAACATTAAAATGTAAATAATGAATTTTTGGTTATGAATTGAAATTGTTATCATTTTTATAAATAGAACATTAAATTTACAAAGAATGAAGACATTTTCAAAAATTCATATTCATTCAAAAATGATAAACAAAAAAACATGTCATGTATTGGGACAACTATAAGGGTGTATGCACATTATAGTTTTTGGTAGATGTAAAAGTCCCAAGAGTCCCTAACATGATTTTACATATTATCCATATGGATATGGTTCTAAATTCGAAAATTTTATTAATGTAATTTTTTACTACTATAATTTTATTCATTCATAAAACCTTTTAAAACTAGGTGAAAACCCATATTGAAATTTGTTCTTGTTAATTGGTATGATGAATTCACTTTGGAAATCATAAAAGAAAACCCCATAAAGTCCATAAGAATAAAAGCCCATTTAGATATTTCAATTATGTACCCATTAGACATATAAATTTTGATAAACATAAAAAAAATCATTTCAAAAGGACTTTTGAAAATAAAGTTCAATTTTGACCCTTCAAAAGTTCATAACTACCATTTGGTTAAGGTTTCACAAAGATTTCACACTTAACTTTATCATTTCATTCTTCAACTCATTCTTAGTCCCTATAAACAATTTGGAATGAAATTTAATATGAATTCTTGGAATTTTTTAAAATCCAACCAATTGACCAATCCATTTTTTTAAATTTCAAAAAGCCCACTATTGATAATGAATGCATTATTTTCAAAAAATAATTGTTTAAATGTCTTCATAATTAAGTTGTTAATCTAGGATGGGTCATCATTTAATGTACTTATACTTAAATTATTCACCATAAGCATTTAAACACAAAACACCCTATAGAAATTACCATTCTAACACTAAAAGTGAACCATTATATATTGCATTCACCCATAAACATTTGCACAAAAAATTGTTCCAAAATTCATTCGTATGAAAAAATTCTTTTTGGAAAAAAAGACATGCAATCATTTTCTAAAGTAATCATGTTGGTTCATTGTATCTCGTTTGCACCTGCTAAAAACTTAGTGAACATTTACACTAATAGCAAGTTCTTACGAAAATGACCAATGTTAACCCAATTACATAATATGAAAATAATATGTTGTTTGAAAAATTTATGTTTAAGGTCAATGGAAATGAAAATGATGGCAAGACATTAGAGGAAGACCCTTTAATGTTAGATGAAGATCTAGACCAATATGACCCCTACAAATTCCCAATTAATGACCCATTGGAAAACATGTTCCATTCTCAAAATTATTATTTAATGTTAACATTTGGGAACAATTACAATCCAACGATGGGAACATAAATGTACTAACATGCCACCCAATGATGTTTCATAACAAGTGGAACCCCCCACCTCAAATAAATCCATTGAATAACAACTGAAACCCCCAAGGCATCCACCACAATTGTACATGCCCCAATGGTTAATGCTGAAATCACACACCTATAATCAGTAGGTTCCACTGATTATGTATTCCCACATAACATGAACACACCATTAACAACAATGGACTCGACGGTGGGCCTAGGGATCAACCTTGTGCATTTGGTAGCCCAAGACACATTAATTGAAACACCAAATTTACAAACTGGCCCTTCGATCAATCCTACAAATAATGTAATTAAAACCACGGTAGTAATGGCATCAAACATATGGGCATGCCTAAATACCACCATTCAACCCCTGGATGTGAATCATCAACACATGCCCACTTATGAAACTAAAACACAATTTGCACATCATGGCACAAATTTTGACCACACACTAATTTCTGACTATTTACGATGTCAAATAGGTTTTCAACCCCAAGTGGGGTCAAGATTGGCCATGGTGGTTACTTCCATAAACCGTCTTCATCTGCCTATTCGAAATTCATCCACACAATTGTAAGTCATTCAAGGCAAAGCCCCATTGATAAAACAACGATGGCTTTTGGGTCAAAGCAAGATAAAATAAACAAAAAAAGTAAACATCTCCACCTTAACCCTACGCTGTTCATATAACTACCATAAATTAGTATCAAATTAAATGAAAGTATGTGTCAAGTATCATTAGTTTGCTCTATTAAGTTTATAAAAATTTAATTCTAAAAAAATTAAAGGTAAATGAATTTAAAAAATAGATGAAAAACACATTTGAAACCAATTGAAAATTATGTGTTCAAACCTACTTTTTGGTTAGAAAAGTTAGTGAAATTGATATGTCATAAATTAAGAATTGAAGATCAACATATGTTTTAACAAATCATAAATAAATTTTTAAAAA
>Ga0116229_10001889_pt1 | contig 33504 bp, 20 predicted proteins | sample S1TSphgellanicum_3_FD_87313 | JGI IMG/M metagenome (GOLD analysis project Ga0116229, IMG submission 87313) | Host-associated microbial communities from peat moss isolated from Minnesota, USA - S1T2_Fc - Sphagnum magellanicum MG | ecosystem: Host-associated > Plants > Peat moss > Unclassified...
GATTTGAATCTTTTTGAAATGACATTTTTTGCCAAAATTTTAACATAAACCTTACTAAAATAATATGAAAAAAAATTAAAATTAATTTTTTTTTTGAAGATTTAAAAAAAAATATTCTAAAAATATTCTAGGAATATTTCTCAAAAAGGAATCACAAAAGTAATAAAAAAATAGGTGGGAATGGCTTGTGTTATCTTGTTTGCACCCTATTATGATTATAGGTGCAACTATAACAATTCATGGTAACAATTTGACTAATGGAAGTAAGAATATTAATTAATGACATAGCCATCGAAAGTGGTGGTGCCAACCTTCCCACTAATGGATGGGGCTTGGTGCTAACATTCAACCTTGTTGTGGAATTTTTCCAAGAATTGAGAAAAAATTAAAAAGGGATTTGGAAAGAAAGGCTACAATTTGTAAGAGTTTTAATGTAAACCACATGAAATCTTGTAGGAGGCATATCTGTAGATGAAAACATTGCTCAATATGACATAATGGATTGTTAAAGCCCATAATCTTTAGTTTTGGTATGGAATTTTTGACAAGGAGTTAATTAAACAATGGTGTGGGACACTATGTTACTTTAGCTCGCACAACCCATGTTAAATGTATTCTAATTGTTAGGACACATCAAGCTAAACATGGTGGAAGAATGGGTGGTGACTTTTGGGGTTCAATAAGGATAAATATATAAACTCTTCAACATTGTTGGCTCAACAATCACATGGCCAACCAAATAAAGCCGTGGCACAAAAGACCAAGGGGACCAAACTGAAACAAAATAGTGCATCCTTGTCATATTCCATTAAACAAGGCGAAGAAGACAAATGTTGGAGGTGTGATGGGCCTCATCAAAAAAATGATTGTCCTAACCCACCTCAAGCTAACACTTGCAATGTTAACCCTAACCAACCATGTTCTTATTATAAATTTTATGGGCATGATGAAAATCATTGTTTCACCTTACATTTAAAACTAAGGCAAGGTTAATAAAAAACAACTAAAATTTTAGAAAAGGATAGAAATGAAAAAGTATGCCCAATAGAAGGTTGGCCACTAAGCCAATTCCAAGTTAGCCTAATGCTATGGAGGTGGAATTCACACACTTGGAGGTTTTAGTGATGAATATGGTGACATAAATGAAATCCAATGCACCTATTTTAGGTAAAACTAGGGAGTGAAAAGGTTCACCATCCTCTAGTTTTGGTGTTGATTTAAAATATTTTTGTGGAGGTGGATTTTTAGGCACATTAGTCTCAAATGTAATGATATCAAATATTCCTAGAGACCATGTGTGTTAAGTAGTTAGTGGAAACCATGTTAGGGTTTTAAGTTCGATCAATATATTTTTTAAATTGCATGTGTGATAAAAGTGAGAGTTTAATTGGAACCATAAGGTGTTGACAAAAGGTTGGATTTTCAATGTGAGAAGGTCTAACACTAAGTTCACTTACCATTATCATTTGTGTTGGCAAATGCAATTTCCAACCCTATGGGGGCGTTGACTTTTATTGTTACAATAGTGACATTGAAAAAGATGTTTGGCTCCATTTTGGAACAATGGCATTAGGTAATTTGTTGGGGGCATCAACAAAAATGTATTGAGCACTATTAATTTCCATCCAAACATTAATTATTTAAGGTATTCAACTAACAAAAATGTTTCATTTGACAATCACATTATGTGAATGTGGGAGAACATTGGGGATGGTGGCTACATTGAATAACAATCCAACTGCAACCATGGTCCCCCATAAATATTTCAAGGTCAATTAGTTGAAGATTTCAAAGATTATTTTCATTTTGGCATGTGGTTGTTGCCAAGTTTCAAGAACTCCTAACATGTTTAGCCATTGATAGGGTGGGTGTTGTTTTTAGTGTGGTTGTAGTGCATAATGAGGAGGGGTTTTTTAATTGAGGGAGGCATCAACATAACAATATCAACCCAAAGGATTTTGTTGGATTTAGGTGATCATATTCAACATTTACATTGTCAATTTTTAAATTATCCATGTTGTTATAGACTTTAACAAAAACCATATTAAACAATGAATTATATATCAAAAATAGACTCATCATGGACTTTTGAAATAATAACACTATCTTTGTCACACATAAAATTTATGTGTGGACTCAGAAAACATGACATAGTAATGTCAAAATTAAAATCAAAATTAATCCCACATAAAATGAGGAGTGTAAAAAAAAATACATTGAAACTTTTTTAATACAAGAAAATCTGATTTCTAAAATTAATTTAGAAAGATTAGGGTTTAGCATTCAAAAATTCCAAACTTTCACATCAATTTTTTTGACCAATAAAATGTCTACATATATTTGGAGGGTGGTTTACCAATATCTTAACCATAAGCATACATGAATACACATTGGATAGTTAATTATGTTTTAGTTTGAAATTGATTCAAGTGTGAATGAGGTTTAAGCTATTTCATGTTTGGGATATATCTCAAATTATGTATGCTCAAATCACTTTTGGTGATTTGAAAATTTAAAAAACACACAAGTTATAAGTTTTTTGTGTTTTAATGCAAGTTTGAATGTACCACATGCTCTTGTGTGTATTTCATTTTGTGTTTTTGGTTTGAATTCTTGCTATTTGCAAGTGAGTTGCTTTTGGTTTGGATGAGGTACCATTTAGAACAATTTATGTTGTTTGATTTATGTGTGTGAGGACAATGATAGTTATAGGCACCTTTTGTGTGTATTTCATTTTGTGTTTTGGGTTTGGATTCTTGCTATTTGCAAGTGAGTTGTGTTTTAGTTTGGAGGTGAGACACCATTTAGAACAAATTATGTTGTTTGATTTATGTGTGTGTGGCAGTGATAGTTATAGGCACCCCACATGACAAAACATTGCACAAAACTAATGAAAATTTAGATTACAAGTCTAAAATTTGGGTATAGTTTTTTGCGAGTCATTTTCAAGAAGTTTTTTAGTCACCCTTTTGACTCATTGCTTACCAGCACACCACCTTTTGACCAGTCCTTGTTATAAACATTCCTCAAAATGAATGGGGACACATTCCATGTGCAGTGACAAATAAATCTTGACTCCATCAACAGATTGTGTGGACACTGAAGCTGACGAACTCAAGATGAGAAAATCAACTGGCCCCAATGTGCATGGGAGAAAGGGGAAGACAAGGTTGGTGAATCAGGCATTGTGTGAAGCAGCACCCACCAGTGCACCATCCATTGGAAACCCGTTATGAATCAGTTTGGATGACCCACAACTTAGCCACCAAGGTACAACCTTGGTAAGATCTATCATGTAAACCTTCAAATTATTATTCAACAAAATATTGCTGTTATTATTCAAAACCTTAATTTTTTTCTCATACTAACAACATGCCTAATCCCAAAACAATTTGAAAAAAAAATCCGAATTGAAAGCTGGATAAAATGAGTTTTTGGGTCGGTTCTGGGTTGGTTCTAGCTGGTTGTTGTTTCCTAGTTTTGGTTTTGAATTTTTTTCAAAATTTAGAACCAATGAATGGTCCAGGTACTTGGTAACCAGACCCAGAACAGGAACTGGCCAACACAGGTTTGCTTGGTGATACTTACAGCTTTGTACTTCCAGGTGATTGATAATACGTTAGTTGTTGATCAATAAGTTATTGTCAACTCCAATGGATGTGATGTGTTCTTTAATGAGTGTGTGACACTGCAGGCAACCCAAGGTACTGTGGAAAAAAGCAGCTTGGTACTGAAAGGGACTGATGATAACAACCCCAAAATAGGGCACTTGTTGTACACTGTGCTACTACCATCTGCATTACTTGAGATTTCCAAACCATGGATGGCAGTTTTTCAACTCCTGCTCAGTATTAACAGCCGCTCATTCTACCACCTTTATGTGGCTGCTACCAAAGTTGCCATGTAGTTGTCAACAAAGCATGCCTGCTAAAATATGAAGTAAAAATATTGAGTGAGAAGGGCATTCTACGGAACCAAATGAAAATTCAGGTTGACTAATCTTTAGGGTATTCTTTAAACCATTCTACATCAACCTTGTGCATATTTCTTGCAGAGTTAGATAAAATGTGAAACATCAGAAAATTAGGAATTTATGGAAATTTCACCATTGCATTTGGGATTAATAATTTATTTTCTTTTACACATCCTACATGGTAGGTTATGTATCATCCTCAGAAATATGGATTAGTTGGGTCGATTGCAGATGCAGATAGTCAAGTCCGTAGATATATGATAGCCCTAAGAAAGCACATTCCAATATGAGACACTAGTGGGCTGTTTGATTGAGCCCATTTCTGAAAACTAGCCACTAAGTCATCAGCTGTTCGCCTTGCACAAAGTATAGCTGCAAGCTTGTGATCTCCCCTCTAGAGCTAGAAGAACTTATTTGTGGGTAAGTTATGCAAATTGTTCATCAAAACCAATACCACTATGGGGCTGGTATGATTTTTTTAAAGTTACCGAACATGGGGACTAGGTTGGTGGTATGTTCAACAGTTGATACCTGACCGACACTGGTCTGAGGCAGCTCTTTGTGATGTCAGGCTCTTTGGAGAGTGTCAAGGCTCAAAATATGAGTGTTAGAGCAGCTCCACCAATGCTGAGTATGTGGCCTTGTAACACTATTTTTCACACCTAAAATTAGTTATTTATTTTTTCTCAACCTGACCCTTAAAACTGAAACTGGGACTGCAAAAGGTGCAACACTACTAATAACAACCCACCTGGACCAATCAAACCATCTAGCGAATCGGTAGTAGGTGTCAGGTCTTGCTATGCCTTTCGCCAGCCTCAGAATCCTGAGCAAAAATGCTGGGCAAAGATTATTTTGTTGAGCCAAACCGGCATCTTTTAACTTGTATAGATCCAAAATTTGTTGTACAGTGCACCAGTGGAGTTGCTATAGGTCATCAAGTGGTAAAGTTAGTGAGTCTTTAGTCTTTACCCTTTTGCATATTATTCTCTATGAGTGTTATAATAGTCAGAATCCTGAGACCAGTGTAGTACATTCAGACTGGTTCTACTGTCTCAGTACAAATAATTTCCTGATCAGGGACGTTATACTTGCAGAGCTTCCCTGAAATACTTCCCACCTGAAATTCTCCTCTCGATTTCAAAGAGAATATTGCCAAGGTGCAGAGTCTGGTGCAGATCTATAATCAGCCTGTACAATACATGTACTAATCCTATTTCATAGCATAAGTCTGTAACTACTGGACTCATTTTGGGGGCGCTGGCTGGCCTTATTCTTCTTCAACAAATCTTATATGACAGATAACAGTAATAGCTCACAGGAGTAAATTTTATGCCATTTCGCTGCCTCTGATGTAAACCATTGTATGTGTACTTATAATTTGCAAATGTGGTCTAGAAATCACATTGAGCTCTTGTTTGCAGGCCGCAGCTCTAAGGGTTATGAATTGTACAATTTTGTCCAGTATTGAAAGAACAAAGGGGCTGGACTCAAAAGACCAGTAGACGAAGTAGCTGGTCAGAGGAAACAAACACCCCAGGAGCCAGGATCAAAGAGTCTCTGGACTCATGCCATAGCATAGCAGCAGGTGGCAAGTGCAGTAGTGGCAAGTGCAGTAGCGGCTTGTCGGGCATGTGATCATTGCATATGCGCTTTGTAAAACTGACATAAAACTGTACATACCCAAAAATCACAATCAATTAGGAAACACAGCTACAAGCTTTGCAACTGCATTAGTATAATTTAGTTGCTGACACCCTTAGGTCCCCCCATGCTGAGTATGTGGCCCTGCAGCACTATTTCTCACATCTAAGGTTAGTTATTTACTTTTTCCCAACCTGACCCATAAAACTGAAACTGGGACTGCAAAAGGTTGGACACAACTAATAGCAGCCCACCTGGACCAATCAAACTATCTAGCCAATCAACAGTAGGTATTCGGTTTTGCTATGCCTTTTGCCAGCCTCAGAATCCTGAGCAAAAATGCCGGGCAAAAACTACGTTGCTAAGCCAAACCAGCATGTTTTGACTTTTCTTCATCCAAAATTTGCTGTACAATTCAGAGGTGGAGTTGTTGAATCCAGGATCCAAGAAACAAACCATCCTTGTATAAATACCACAACAAAGGCAATGATGCAATCAAAGAACTTACCCTGATCTCACAGTTCTTTGCCGGATGTTTCATGAAACTCACCAGGTATTTGAATGCTATTTGAAAAACCAACAGGCTCTTTTGATTCTGAAAGTTTTCAAAAACCTGGAACTGGAGGTTTAGGGCACATAAACTAATTTGAACTTTGAAGAACAACCCAACACTGGTCCATGTGACTCATGACCATGGAAAGATAAAAAGGGTCAGAACACTGGGAAGACACATAATGCCTGACCTTTAATAAGTTGACTACATGACTCATACTTACAACTTATCTGGCATAACTAGGCATTTCTGTCATGGATTTTCTTTAACAATTGGCAGTGCAAATGATGGAACACCAACTCTGAGCCAATTTGTCTAGAAACCATTGACCAATGTGCTGCATAATGAGAGCTGCAAAATGGGCAACAGGAACTACGTTGTCAGGTTTGGCATCCTTTTATCTATATATAATACAAGTAACATGCACATACAGTCCTGGGACCACTACATTGACCACCAAAACGCTTAACAAGCGCAGACCCCTCTAGAGTCATGTGCCATTTCGCCGTACAGGACCATAGATGAACTAGTACGTTGCCAGATGTCATCCATAGCAGCCTTTGATATCACAAGATGAATATCATTTTAGTGAAGGAGGCATGCATCCCATCGCCTGGTAGTCCCTAAAACCCTAAGTTATAGTCGCCTGTGGTGGCTTTAGTGGTGAATCTCAATTGCCATTTTGCATTCAGAAAAGAAGCTTCCATCATCTCTTCAACCACTTGGTGCTAAAAATTTACTAGTTTGTAATTTCAAGTGGCCTTCCTGGAGTGTCATAATTTCCTTCATGGAGATTTGCTGCTAATACATTGAGAGGGCGAGGGGGTTTTCAAGTATGACTTCCAGGATACTTTTGGGCATGGTGAAGGAGATTTGGATGTTGATGGTGCATGGCAAGCTTGATTCTATATTTACTCAATGCGATGTAGGAAGTATTTGCTTACAAACCTTGCTTGTAAAAATATCTATGCAATTTTCCAATTTTAAAATTATTGAGTACATCAAGTTAGTATAACTTTTTTGTGGTGAAAGTAGAAATTAGATAGCACAAATTAGATAGTGAAAATTGAAATCCATTCTATTCATGTCTTTTTGCTTTTGGATTTACAAGCCCATATTATTTTTTTAAGAATCAATGTTTAATGCATCTTTTAGATTTTCAATCTAGGATTCTACATTATCTTTTTGGGAATTGATCTATGAGTTGGTCTTTTGCTTGGAGATCTACATGCATTGTCTTTTTCGGAATTGGTTTTCATGGCATAATTTTCTAGGTTATGATTTATGATTTTATGAATCAATCTCTTTGTAGGATTGCATTGGTCTTTTGGTTCTTGGGTGAAATCATGAATCAATGAGCCAATATGTTTACTTTGTTTCACAAGATTATAGTCTTTTTGCCTCAAACAAAAAAAATCATAGAAAGAAATTTTGGGTGCAGATGAGCTCAAACGAGCCAAAATTGATGTTAAAACATTAACTTGTCTACAATTCTTGTTACATTTGTCTATATGGTGCCACTTTAATGGCACGTGAATCATGAAAGACTGTGCTTATTGAATAATATGGATATTGAAAAATCTAAAATGAATCAAACAAAATTTCAATATCAAAGTTTGGCTTGATTAAAGGATATTTAATAACTTCATTCAATGACACTACTTTCATAAAGGGCCTTTTAATTTTCATAATAAAATTTTTATTTCATTTTCAATTTTTATATTATAATAAGGTACTATTAAACACATCTAAAAACCATTCAAATTTTCATATTTTTTCAATTTTTTGTTTATCAAAAATTAAGGTTTTAAAAAGTTCATGAATCCTTTTCAACACATAAATGTGATGCAATGTATATATTGTTTAAAGAAAACTTATAGCTTATAACATAACAAATTAAACTTGAAAGTGTTAACATGTTTTGGTATGATTTGAAACTATGACAAATTTTCAAAACAAAACACAAAATTTGGCAAAATCTATGCACTTTCAAAAATTCATAGTTCTCTAAATTGATTGTAAAAAAACATATGACATATTGGGGCAACTATAAATACAATATATAAAATTTTTAAAAACATTTCATTTGAAAATGCCTCTTTAAGAAAACATGTTTTTTGGGAAAAAAGACCCTAAAAAGGACAACAGTCCTAAATGCAAAGTAAACACATTGGGTCATTATATGCCATTTGGACCCTTTTGTAACAAAATAATTTTTTAATTACTAATTATACTTATTATAGCCATTTCAATATATCACATGTTATTTGTTAATTAGTTTTGAATAGATATGATTTTTTTTAAATGCAAGATTTTGCACTAGATTTTTACATTGCATCTTGAAAAATGATCACAATTTCATTTAATCATGCAAAAACATGTTAATTACTTTGAGGTTTAGTCTTTTGTATTATAAGCTTCAACTTTGTTTGAGACACCATTTACATTGCATCATATTTACATATCATAAAGGACTAATGAATATCAAATAGACCCAAATTTTCAACTTTTTTGGAAAAACATCAAGTTATAGATTCCTTGTATTTTGAGTGTTTTTTATGTGTGTCTAATAGTTCCCTATTATTACAGTAGAAATTCAACATCAAAATTTTTGTATATTATGAAAATCAAGGACCCTTTTGTGAAACTAGTAATATTTGATTGAGCATTTGCTCAAGTTAAAGATCCTTTGCTCAATGCAAAACTCAAAATTAAAAAGATCCAATGGTTCAATTTAGATTTTTCAACATCCATATTAGTTATGAAACACAATTTGCCATGTTTAACATGTCAATGAAGTGGCACCACATCAGCATATATTTTTTAAAATGCAAATTTAAACATGATTTGACGTGGTTTTTGGCTCATTGTTTCGTGATTTTACCTTCTTTACATAACTCTTTAATCTATAAACTTCGTGCTTTGGGTGTGTTATATGATTTCCAATATTTCAATTTGTTGAAGAACCCCAAGCTCAAGTTGCTTCTTTATTTTGTCTTTAATTTAAAATTGGAATGCTAAAGGATTTTGAAGTAGGTTGTGCTCCAATAAAAGGGGACTTGAACTCAATAAAATAACACACAACTCTTGCCAACTTTGATGTGTTCCTAAAGTCATTAAATTGAGTTGATGTACCTTGAGCACATTGTTGAGTTCTTTTATTCACAATTTAACCCATCCTTAAAGAAACAAAGCTCTTGCCAACCTTGATGGGAAGAAACATAAAAAACACTATGATAAACAAGGAAGTTGCAAATTGAATGGGTAACTAGGTTGCCATGGGCATAAAGGTTAGGCTCAAAGAGTGGGTTCATTTGTATATAATGAGGTGTAGATTTGTTTTTTCATGAACACAAGGAAAAATTCATTAGTTAAAAGTGGGATACTCTAACAAAACATAAGAGTTGTAAGATTATTGTGTGTGACTTGTTAAAGCTTTAGGTCAAAAAAGGTGGGCATATGTTACAAGAGATTATGCACATTTAAAAACCATGTGATTATGTGCAAGCAAAGAGGTCTTAAATTAATTCTAGTTCAAATAAAGACACCTAAAGTGAAAGGAATGAAAATTGTTCATATGAAGACCTTGTTTCATGTCTTTACACATGGTTACATATAAGTAGTGGTTACTTTTTTGGTCCTCCATTTCAATTTTTTAATTTATGCTAATAGGAGCCAAAAAGAAACATAACCACTACTTATATTTCATATTTTGAAATGGTAATTTAAATTAATGTTGTAATCTTGGATTTACTTATATAGTAGCATTCATGATATGTCATGAAAACATATGAATTTTTTTCAAATCAATAAAAAATGAATAACAAACACCCAAAAACACTTTAAAAACATCTTTGGATGTAGTGTAAAAGGATTCAAATGTAGCTATTTTTTCCAAAATTTAATACCTACCTATTTTTGACAAATTTTCAATACAAACCTTAATATAATGATATAAAGAAAATGTAAATGATTTTTTCAAAAGTTGAATTTTTTTAGTTGAACCCAAAAATATTATAAATTAAAAGTAATCACCTAAGGGCACCATTGGGTTCTATATATTAACATCAATGGACCTTATGCACAAACCTAAGGCTACTTACTTACCTACCCATTTAACCTAGAAAACATCTTGTCCATTCTTACTATATTTTCTTATTGATGTGTGAATATTGTCCAAATCAATTCATTTTGTGATTATGTTTGTAATAGTCATACATATCACCATAGTTGTAAGTGCCAGTAATTGCATATGCAATTACATTATAACGGATCCAAATTTTAATAAGACATGTGACTACAATTTATTACTATCATAAGTTTAAATCAAAATATGAAAAGTTAGCATGTGTCATCCATTACTAGTGACATTCATTGATGGTTGGCAACCATGTTTGTTTTACAATTATATTTGCAACTATACATAGATGACTAGATGATACATGACATCTTTACCATTGCAATTCAAAATGTACAAACATTTGTTGGCTAGTATGTAGGTTATGAAAAACTTATTATTACCTTGGCTAGGTTGGCTAAGTAGGCTAGATAGCTAGGACACTTGGCATTGTGCAACTATCCATAATGTACTTGCATATGTAATCATAAAGTCAAGTTCCACATAAGTTACATAGGGTCATGTCATACTTATGTTCATCCATGGTGATGGGTAAAAACATGGATTGTAATCATACATGTTTCTGACTTCCATACCACATGGTGTCTTTTGTTACTAGTTGTCCGATGGCACTCTTTTTTATGACTAAAACATTTTGTAGCCGTAGGTGTCAATTTTGACTAAGGCCCAATTGTAAATTGCGTTGGTATTTTTCAAATTTCTTTTAATATGAATGATGGTTCAATTCAATTTTCTTCTTGAGAAACAAAATGTGCAATTGCTTGAATCTGCAACTAGTTGTTGTTTTGTATGCACACAACATTACGTCAAAAATGACATTCTATGATAAGTCCTATATGACTACAAGTGGCATAAGTGACCAATCAAGTTGAAGTTTCACACTTGACAACTTCCCATACCAAGCTACCACATGGTTAGGGTTGGTATGTGTGAACTTTGAAAAAACTATTTTTGAAGTGGCCAATTTTGGGAAGAAGACATATTGGAGGGCAACTTGTCATCAACTTTTAGCATTGTTGCAAAAAGATATATAACTAGCCACGATCAACTATCTATTATTTAGCTCAATTGCCCAAGGCCACTTTGATTATAATATAAACAACTAGCAAATATTTGAATCTAGTCTTTAAATTTCACCACATATGCATCTAGTCACTCAATTATTTTGCATGACCTTCATAGTAATCCAAAAATGAAAAGAACAAAATATTGTATGCAATAAGGTTGTTAGGAGGGATGTCTTTAACAATGTTTCAATTAGCTTGTAATTGTATTAATACATTTTTACCAATTTTTTAAAAACAATTTGGACTTCCTTTTTCATGTTGTCCCTTAGTGATTTATTGACATTGTTTTAGATCTTCCTGATGATACCCTATGTTCATTTCGTGCTGCTCAACATCCTTCAACATTTTCCCATCACTGCTTGACATCTTTTTGACATTTTCTTAACATTCATGTCATCCCTTAATGTTTTTTCAACATCCTCCATTTTTTTCCCAGTTCTGCTTGGTGTCCCCCAGAGTTGTCCTAACATTGCACAATGTGTCTTGACATTTTCTTAACATTATTCAACATCCCTGAAGTTCACCTCAGCGCTATCTAGTGTCCTTCAACATCTCCCAAATGTCCCCATTGTCCTTTGGTTCTTCTAGCTATCCCCATCATTTAGAAAACAATTTCTTGACATGCCCCCTGTTTTCCTAATGTTGCTCAGCATCTTCAATGTCTCCTTGGCATTGCTTTAGTGTCACTTGACATTTATTTGGTGCTGCATGAATTCACTATTGTCCAGTGGCATCTTCATGTCGTTCGAAAACAAGGAAAAATTTCTTGATGTTTATTGGAGTTTTCTCAACTCTGGTTGCCGTTTTCCCTAGCATTGTGCAATGTTTCCTGGTGTCTCCCTATTGCTACCCAATGTCCGAATTGTCCACCAAGGCATCCAGTGGATGGTGCGCTGGTGGGTGCTGGTTCACTGTGACCCTTATTTGCCACTATTTGACAGGCTTTGCTGGTTTGAAGTTTGGGTAATATCATTAGCTGACAATTCTATATTTTGATTTAATAATTTTTTTGTCTCCTATTTAAAAATAATAATGCCAATTTTGGAATTTTGGGGGTTGGGGGGTGGGCCAGGTCACCACATTTCAAGACACTTTTTACTTTTAGGGCAGCTTTTCGCCAATTTTCTGCAGTTTCAACAGATTTCTACAAATGTTTTTGCCAATTGACACTAAATTGTGTTTGGGATTATGGTTAATGACACATCAGAACATTGGGGAAGAAAAGAAAAGAATAATAATAATGGAACATAATCATGGTTTTTTAAAGGGAAAAATTCATCAAAAAGAAAAAAATTAATTCAAAATTGGGCAAAAATGTATTTGGAATTTTTGCTTGCAGTCACCATATTTTCCCCTTGCCCCACTCCCATCACCATACATTTATGTCATTTGCACTAGATTACCATTAATATAGAAAGATTCTCAAAAAAATTCACTTGTCATAACTCAATTGTAGCCAAATGTGGCTAAATCTTTCCAGGGATCATTGCCACCTTAGCACTATTCTAAAATCCTTTCAAAAGCATTGGGCATAATATCTAAATCATGATCATTTTTTATTTGAAATTACCAATTCTTATAATTAGCAAATAAATCCAATGATGGTAGAATCATATTATCTAACATCCTTCCTATATCAATAGCACTTTTTTTTTTTTTCAATTTTCTGATGTTGCATCAATTGGCTAGCATCCCAAGAGGGATTTAGCATTAAATGCTGACATGTTTTTAGAAGCTATCTACATATATATATATTTAAAAATTACAAAAATGTTACCAAACTAAATCAGACTCCAAATGTGGTGAAAAGTTTTCCAATGAAAATTTCAAAATTTGGTGAGTTTTTTCAGGAAAAAAGGGATGAAAAAATACTACCAAACTAAAATCAGAGTCCAAATGCGGCGAAAAGTTTTCCAATGCATTTTTCAAAATTTGGTGAGTTTTTTCAGGGAAAAAAGGGATTAAAAAATACCACTGAACTAAAATCAGAGTCCAAATGTGGTGAAAAGTTTTCCAATCTATTTTTTAAAACTTGGGCTTTTTTATATAGAAAATAAGCAAGTATATCAACAGAATACTCCCTTATTAATTTTGTTTTTTCACACCCAAAAAAAAAAAAAAACCGTGGTGTTCCATATGTCTTCAAAAGCCTACTAGGTATTTATCATTCATTCACCTGGTGCAGATAATATATATGGAAGGTGTAAGAGATGGTCATTGTCAGCTTCTCTTGTACAGGAATGAATACTAACTATGTACATTTATTCTTGTTGATGAAAGGTACACCAACCACAAGTCTATATCTCAAAAGAATGGGGTGTGACCAAGTCTTGATGGCATGCAATGCATTCCTTCACACTCGAGGTGGTTGTTGAAATGTGAAGTATACGACTTGAATTTCTTCATTGCTCAATTGCTAGTACACACCGTGTGTCATCTCATCGTCCGCTCGCTGTCTGACAAATTGTGACATGTTGATTTTGGATTTGCTTTTCAACAGAAATATCAAGTAGGCTATACATCATCATAATGTATGTGAATCATGCAATCCAACCAGTTTCAGCCAAAGGTCTGCTGACCAAGCGTGACTAAATACGGGCCCCTTCAACACAATGCCTTCTTTGTTACATCAAGTGCTAAACAGCATTGGGCGGTCCTTTTACCCAAACATGAAGAAGTTTGTGTTCTGAAAAATGAATTAGAATAATTTGTCTTTGTTCTGGTTCCACACAAATTGGAACCGGGAATCATGTTCTAGGTCCAGTTCTTAAAACACAAATTGCAGATCTGGTTTGGTTCCTACTAACCTGGACCAAGACTGGTTGTTGATTTCCAGTTTAAACCCAGTTCTAGGACTAGAGTGAACCAGCCTCCATGACTGCACCAGTTGGCCGTTTTGTCCACAGGATGGGCTGTGTTTTTCATCCGCCTCTTCATCTTACATTAACCAACATTCTACCAGAGTCAATTTTTTTGCTTGCTGACCTTTGACCTTTTTTATTGGGGCCAAAATTTTCCCAACCTTTACCCTCCATACTACCCTCCCACCTAGTTACCCTACTAACCTACCTCCTCTACTAACCTACCTCTTAGCCTAAACCCTAAACCGAACCAACTAACAACCAATCCCTAACCTACCCTTTCTATCTTTTCCTAGCAAAACCTATATCTTTTCTTGGTTAAACTTATATCTATTCTTGGTGAAGGAATAGCCAAAACATATTTCATTCATGTCACAATTTCCATTTAAGGTCAAGCATTTCTCCATTCATCCCCTATTGGCAAATGCATTTTTGTGTGAGTAATCAAGGGAAAACATGTTCTTTATATGGCTTGTGAGATGAGATTCAAAGACAAAACATATGGGTTAAACCTTTTATTTGCACTTTAATTTTAAATTGAGATGCAATTAATTTTTTTCCAAAAGCCAACTTTAATTAATAATAAGATCTCATATTATGTCTAAATGAAATTATTTAAACTTCATTCTCTATTTTTTTTCCAAAATCTCCACACAAAAATTATAAAAATCTTGCATTGAAAAAAAATTCATGTAAATCTTGCAATACATTTCAACAAGACATTTTTTTTTCTTTAACCATCATTATTTTTTTCATACTTTGTCCAAACGAAAAAAAAAAATAGAAAAATGATTTTTTTGGTATTACATAATATATTTTAATTATGAAATTAATAAAAATAGTTCATAAAATACGATGTATGAACATATAATAATGTTATTCTCAAAACCATTTAATGTTACATAGTGTATTTAAGAAATAAAATACATTTAAATATGGTATATTAAATACATACACGTTAATTTTATATTATAATATGAATTTTATTATATAATTATAAATAACTTTTATAGTATATTCATTTTATTTACAAATATTTTTATTAATATATTATATATTAAATATATTAAATATAAGTGATCTTATATGATCAAAATATTGGATCAAAAAAATTATAATTTCATGGATGAATATTATGTTTTATATTTTTATCAAGTGAGGCCCACAATAAAATATTATTTTGTGTGTATATATATAATATGTTATGTATTTTATATCTTATATACATATGATATATCATAAAATAAAGGCAGAAAATAAAATCTAGCTTACTTTCCAGAATTAAAATAATATATAATTTGATAAGTTTAGTTGAGAAGAGATATAGGTTTTGCCATTGCAAAATGAGTGGGGTAGGTGGGTAAATGGGGTAGTTGGGTGAATAGGGGTAATACAAGGTGAAAAAAAAATTGACTATTGGAAGGTGAGCAAAAACCTTTTTTGAATCAACCTTTCTAATTGCGGGAGGTTTAATAACTAGGATGAACACTAGTTCATCCCAAATGAAACTGGTGTAGTCATGGGGGCTGGGTCACTCCATCCCAGTTCTAGTGCTTTTTTTTTTCAAAGACATTATTTTGGTTCAGATTCTAATTCCATACATAAATATCAACCTAGTTCTAATTTTGCAAATCAAATTCAATTTCAGTTTGGTTCTCACTAACCAAAGCTAGAACTAGTGGTTCACTTGCCCAACACAAATTGTAACCATATCAAATTCATGTTTTCACTTATACACTATCCTCAGAAAAATACTATGAAAATCTACAGGATGGTTCACATTAAAAGATATCCTTGTTAGTAATCTTGCATGTTATATAATCATTGACATTCATATATGAATATGATATGTTGATAACAAGCTTGTTTGTCACCACATGTGGCGGTGTTAGCATTCAACCTATCTCACAAAGTTATCATAAGAGATAACTAATGATCAAGTAGTAAAAAATTTCAATTATGTGGATTTGCACACTAATAGTTAATAAACTACTAGTCTAACTTTTGAGATGTTATATATCAATATGGTAACATCTGAAAAAGTAAAGTAGTAATTTATTGATCATTTTTGGTCCACCATCTCAAATTTTGCATAGTTCCATCACAATCAACCATTTCAAGTTTTGCATAGGTCAATTGTGGGTCTAGCGTATTCTCAAGATTCATGAACCACCATTGCATGTTTGTCACATGAAGCTTTGTTGTACATGTGTCCCTCTTGAGCTCCATTTTCATATGTGCATTAGTGTCACAAATTCAAATGTGCAGCAAATGCATTGAATAGAAGACATAGGAAACTCTTCCATGGAAAGTGCAAGAAGAAGAAAGGCCAAACAAGGAATAGGTTGAGGAAGCATGAGACGTCTTGATAAAAAAAAAATCAAATTGGAATTGATTACCGATAAGCATAAAAATAATCACTCAATAAAAAACACCAAGGAATGTCAAGAACTATAAAGACAAATGGAATTGCATCAATGATGATTGTGAAAAAATAGATGACATATTTGCCATAGAGGTACTAAATATAATACATCCTATTGGGAAATGAATATTTCTAAAAAAAACCAATTCCATTTGCCCAAATTGTTCAATGATTGTTATGACTTTTAGGGAGATTAGATAATCATAAACACACCATTGCATGTTAGGGACATTGCATGTAATGGACACATAATGTATGTCTAGCTAACAAAGGAGCAAGAAGAGCACGTACCTACAAATTCACTGATGGAGGAAGTTTTTTGAGATGACCATGTCCTAAAGGATGAAAATGTTTAAGGCCATCAAAGTGTTCAAGGGTTTAATTAGGAAAATGTGAATAATTTTGATAATTATTCAAAATCATTTGAAATCCTTCAATGTCTTTTAGTTATCAAAGGTGTATGGATAATATTGTGGTTCATTTAAGTTGCACATACAACATTCCATACAAGTCCTTAACAAGTTTTATAAAAATTGTCCAAATTGACATGATTGTTACTTTTAAAGAATTCATTATAAAAATCTTTGACTATTAAATGTTCACCCACCTATGATACCTCTTAAACCTAACTGGTCAAAACCTATATCAAAAGTTGCAAATGTCATTTGTTATAATGAATGCAATCTGGAAATCTTTAAAAAAAAAACCCATAAAATCCACATGTGAATGAAAACCATGTTAAAGATTTTCAAAAAATGTTTATTAAGTACAAATTTTTTGAAATACAAAAAAAATTTCCATTTGAAAGGACTTTTGAAAATAAGGTCCAATTTTAACCTTTCAAAAATCCATAATTATCATTCAAGGACCAAGGTTAAGGTTTCAAAGAAAAAGAATTCATGGTAGACTTTATTATTTCATACCTCAACACATTTAATCATTATAAAAAAACTAGAATGGAATTCAATATGAGATTTTCAATTTTTAGTGAATCCAATTAGTTGATTAGTCCACATTTTTTAACTTAAAAAGTTCACTATTGACAATTGTTGATTAATGAATTCAAGATTTTGTTACTCATCACAAGCATTTAAGCACAATACACTTTGTAAAAATTCCCATTGTGACAATAAATGTTAAACACTTTAGCTTCCATTCACTTTCAACCTTGTTGATGTTTCATCAAAATAAATAACTCATGTCAAGCATTGTGTCAATTTGCTATCTATGCATGTTGCATCAACAACTCCTTGGAACACAAGGGTAAAAAGAAAAGGATATGATTCATTTGTTTTCATACTAGCTATAAAATCCACAACAAGAATTCCAAGGCGCTTATAAACACTATGGATTAAAAAAATGCAATTTAGATGTATGTGGACGATAGTAGAAATCAATTTCAAAGCAAGGCTACAAAGGAAAATCATTTGAAACAAGTAAGAATATGGTGTCTATCCCAGCTAATTGGAGCACAACAATGTGTCATGCTATCATAAGGATGAAGCACATATGTCACAACTCCTTATTTTCATTGATTTCTCTAATGACATTGAATAAGAATTGATTACATGAGCATTCAATCATTAAAGATAAAAAATTCATTCACTTCCATCGAAGTGCTAGAATAGTTCCATTGTTGTTTTGTTGAAGAATTGGGTAGTTCATAGTTTCAGAATTAATTTTAAATGCAATTTAAATTGTCAAGTCAAAATTTCAATTCAAGTTTGCGTTGACTATTTTTTATGGTTTCCTATTTCCCAAATAAAATAAGGAGAAAAACACACTATAATGGACTTTTATGGAAGTCAAAATTTCAATTTTTTTGGTTTGGTTTTCAATATTTAATCTAAGATGAACTTTGCAATGTAAAATACATCCAAGGTTACAATTCAAATAACCATGGTTATTGCATTTTTGCTTTTAATGTGGCTGGAAAACATGCTTATAACTTTGGACCACCACACATTGAAACCTTATGACACATAAGATGAAAAAATCAAGCAAAAGAATGTCCCCTTTTTTTTCTAAGATTTTAAAGTAAAGACCTGATAACATTGAATCAAGTGTCAGGTTCATTTTGATCTATCTAACTTAAGTTTTAGGGACCAATATTTAAGAAATGTGTTTTAAAAGGTTTAAATTAAGGTGGTATGAACTTGGATATGAAAAAAAAAATTCAACACCATTTAAATATTTTTATTTTAGACCCAATTACACCAAGTTCTAAATTCATTGGATATGAACTCTTGTTTGGACTTTCAACTATTATTTTTGGTCCACCACATTGTGGTTTCACCAAATAAGTCAACAATCAATTTCTAAATGTTTAACTCCCTTCAAGCTAGGTTCCACATTAGAATCAAAGTGTCTTCTTACTACACCTTCAAGAACACATTGGTATGGGACATATTCATGCTCAACTTTTGGTGGTTTACAATAGCCTAAAATTGTAAATATTTTGTGTTTTGGATTATATGAAACATAATCCCTACAAAACAATCTTTCATTTGCATACATTCAATTTGTTTCATGTACAAATGGGAGGTCATAATGTAACCAAAAAGAAGAGGGCGCAAGAAAATGAACCATGCCCTGACGTGACTAAAAAGGGTTCAAGGGACTGTTGGAACTCCCGAGCTTCCGGACAAAACACAATCACAGATACATTTTTTTCATCAACAACCAACGCAACATTCAACACACACAGATCGGCAATCCAGAATGGCATGAACCCATAACTCACATTTCATATTTACAAGATAAGCCAGGAAAAGCACAAGCTGCTTGATTCGAGGATACTTATGAAAGTTCAGACACTGATCGAGTTCTTGCCCTACATATGCACATCATCGTCTGCTTGGCCAAGTTGATGGTGTAGCGGAAAACTCTACCAACCAGCCAAGTCCTTACTAGAATGAAGCTCTACATACTCATTCTCACAGATAATCTAAGAACACCAGCCTTCTCACTACTGCCTGTTCCTCCCGAAATCTAACCAACAACAACAGTCCTAAGGAAATATGCTCTCCCTCCCCTTTCAGTACTCCCAATCTCCCATAGTCTGTCAGAAAAATGGGCCTCCGTCCTTTTCAGCCACCGAGCTTTTTCTCTTTCCTCCCCATCCGTCACACCCAACCACTCCCGTTCCTTTTTGCTTAGCTTCTCTCTCAAGCCTTGTCCTCCTCAGCCACTTTCGGCTCATCAATGCAGTTCCATGCCTCTTCATCATTTGCGCCGCCTTCATTCCTGTACAACCTTTCATCACACCCCAAACATAGATCTTCCCATGCACATCCATGCAGCCGCCATGGAGAGTTATCCGCCGCCAAAAATCAGGACGGCTAATTATACACAAAGCAAATTTCAAGGCCCTAGTGTGTTCACACTATGTGGCGACCTATTTTCGTGTTACATATGTAACCCCTCCGTTCTTAAAGAGCTGAGTCCCTCAGCTTCACTCAGTCTGGTGGAACGGGATAGATCTGGAGATCGCGACAAGACCTTTCCCACTGGTGCCCATTAGCATCGTGGATGATGCACACTCGACAGCCTTCTTCAAAGTCAAGGTTTCCTTTCCCATCGGTATGCCCAATGAACTGATATGGACCCTCCTAGCTTGCAACCAACGCTCTTTTCTTTCCTGGTTTTTTCATTTTCACCATCGTCACCCCTGCAACCAGACCCTCAAACAGATGCTTACCTTTCCTGCTGGCATAAGCTCTCCTTTGCTGCTTCTGTGCCTGTTCGACATTGAACAAAACGTTTTCGTGGATGCTTGTAATGAACTCCATTTTTTGCAGAAATTGTGCTGCAGCAACCTCCACATCCGCACCAACATTCGTTTCAGCCGTTAGCACGTGCAGGTAATTGTCTGCCCTGAGACGGGGTGTGCGACCAGTCAAAATCATGAAGGGTGAAAACTTTGTATTAGCTTGTATCCCACATCGGTACCCAAATAGAATCTTAGCCAGCTGTTCATCCCAACAATCCACATTCCTTGATGTTGCAACAAGGACTGTGATGCCATGCTTGATGGTCTTGATCATGCGCTCCGCCATCCCATTGCATTGAGGCCACTGAGGTGCAGTGCGCTGATGCTGTATTTCGTAGTTTTTGCACATTATCTCGAATTCTACAGCCCATTCCCCACCATTGTCAGTGAGTACGAATTTGGGTACTCCATACCTGTAGATAATGTCGTCTTCCAAGAATATGGATGCAGTTTTAGCACTATGATCAGCAACTGCCTTTGCCTCGCACCACTTGGAATAGTGGTCGATGGCCACCAAAATGTATTTGTTTCCTATTTTAATTTCAGTCAATGGTCCTGCAGTGTCCAATGCAACTTTGTGGAATAGGTCACAGATGGGAATGCTCTTCAATTGCTCATCCCCAGAGTGGATGCTACCCTCGTTCTTGACCAACTGGCATTGTTGGTAGCTTCTGACCACCATCTTAACATCTTCAGTTCGATGATGCCAGAAGTACCTTCGACGGATCTCAGCCAATGTCCTTTGTTCCCCGACATGACCCAGATCTTCATGCATTTGACTCACCATAGATAGCCTCTCCTCAGGCTTGGGCATAAGTAACCCCTTGAAATAGAGCCTCTGCTCCTTCCAGCAGTAATTGCCCACCCTCTTTCTGACCCTTTTGCCTTCCTCAATGTCAATTGCATCGGACAACACACCTTCCTTCAGTAATCCCAAACAAACTGCATCCTTCCAAATGTCAACGTGCCTCCCATCCATTACCTAGTCTTCCTCATCATCAGATTCGGTAGGACTCAGCTCATGGTCCCCAAACTTAGTTAGTTCCTGAGCCTCTAAAATCAGATCCAGTTGTTGTCGCTTGTCAAAGTATTGGGGTCTCCTTCTCTTCATTACCAGTCTCTCACCATCGTCTTGCACAAGCTTATCCCCATTTGCAGCTTTTGCTTCGCTTGAAACAACCTCCTCGGGCTGCTCTTCTCCTGACACAACGTCAACTACATACAACTGATGGCTGCAATCATACCTACAGTGGTTAATTCCGAAACAACAGGTGTGGTGTTGTACTAACTCCCTATCCTTTCTCCAGACACCAAGCCATTCTGTTTCCTTGCCTGTCCGAATACAAAGAAACTCCTCATCTCCTCTAGATGCATCAGCTTGAGCACTTGCAATGTCTTGTATTTCCTCATTGAAGTCATCATCATCTACAGCTGGTCCAACTGGATTCCTACTCAAAGCATCGACATTTGTATGCCTGAGCCCTGGTCGGTGTATTATCTTGAAGCTAAAATCCTGCAACATGTCTACCCACCTTCCTCTCCTGCCATGCGCATCTGACATCGTTGCCAACCATTCAAGCGGCTTGTGGTCTGTGCGTAGAACAAAATGATTCCTATGCAAGTATTGCCTGAAATGCATGACGCCCCAGATTAGCGCGTAGCATTCCCTTTCTATGGGATGGAACTTCCTCTGTGCCTCTGTCAGGCTCTTGCTAGCATACGCTATCACCTTCTCAAACCTCCCTTCCTTCTGTGATAATATAGCTCCAACACCCTTGGGCGACCAATCTACGTCTAGCCAAAATGTCCTTCTAAAGTTTGGTCTTGTGAGCATAGGCACTTCCACTAGCGCTGTTTTTAATGCCTGGTATGGCTGTTAACAGCCCACATCCCACACAAATGCAACGTCTTTCCTTGTCAACTCAAACAGGGGACTTGCCAGTCTTGAATAGCTTTGAATATACTTTCGGTAGTAACCTGTCAGACCTAAGAATGACCTGACACTTGTGACTGTCTTCGGTGTCGGGAAATGCAGAACTGCTTTGATTTTTCCAAGATCTGGCCTGGTGCCTTCCTTACTCACCACATGGCCCAGAAATGTGATGGACTTAGCGGCAAAGCAACATTTGTTTGGGTTCAGTTTAAGATTCACTTCCCTGAGTTTACAGAGAACTGCATTCAGATGTTAGAGATGCTCCCCCCAACTTTCGCTGTGCACATTGAGGTCATCAACGAATACCTTCAGGAATTTGCTACCCAAGTCCTTAAAGACCTCCGACATAGTTCGTGTGAATGTACTCGTTGCATTCTTCAGTCCGAATGGCATAACCGTCCAGTCATACAATCCAGTCTTAGTAATAAAAACAGTCTTTTTTATGTCTTCGGGAGCCATCCGAATTTGCCAAAACCCCAACTGCAGGTCTAGGGCAGTGAACCAGGATGAGTTTCCCAGTTGATCAATCACATCCTCCACAAGTGGCATCGGAAATGAATCTCAACGCGTTTGTGCGTTGAGTGGCCGATAGTCTCCACAGAAACGCCTGCTCCCATCTTTCTTCACTGGCAGTGTCACCCGACAGGCATACTCGGAGTTGCTGGGTCTCATTTTACCCAGATCAACTAGGACATCTATTTGCCTTTTCACTTCAGTTTCCTCCCAGTAAGACAATCAACCAGGAGATGCTTTGCAAGGTGGAAATCCTTGCGTGTCTATACAATGCTCCCCGATGGTGCAACATCCCAACTCTCCTTTGTTCCAAGCAAAGACGTCTTGGTATCGTTCCAGAATTCCCCAGATTTGTCGTTGTCCTTGATCATCCAATCTTGTGTCGATCTTGATTCATTGGCAGATCTCCCTCCACCTATTGACCATCTCCTGCTGACTGGAAGATGCTAATTGCTCAACGGGTTTGCCATCAGGGTCACCATCTTTCACCTGGACAGTTTGCAACAGCACTAGAATCGAAGGCTTGTGGGCTGGGCTGGGTTGCAGCAACAATGGGACAGGTAATCTTGTGTGGATTCATACATCGCCTGTCTGCTCTACTCTACATCAGACACCCATTGAATCCAATTAGCATAATTGTAAGAGTCAGTGACTTCTTCTTTCATGATATCATCCGCCTGCTCCTGGATTATCAGTTGCAGAATCTCCTGAGGTCCTTCAAACTCCACCAGCTCCTCCAATTCAGTATCTCCGAATTCATTTTCACAATCAATTTGCTACAATTGGTTGGACTCTGGATCACTGCATTCACTATCATCAGTATCCTCTCCTGAAGTCGATGTGGACAATCCATCTTTCTTAGTCATGATCGCATGATCGTGGTCTGATGTCCAGTTAGCATCGCCATCGTTGTGCGTTCTCTTCTTGATGGATGGGGTATCTTGTATTTGAGATTCTGAATTCACTCTCTGCAACAAATTCACCATTGTCAAAGGTAACACCTCCACATCAGCTCCCGGTCCCTTTCTTACTTGTATCAGACCTCGTTCCACATCTACGATGGTTCCGGTTTTCATCAAGAAATCCAATTTTAGTAACACATCGTAACTGTCTGTGTCCACCACCATAAGCGTCATGGTACACTGAACTCCACCAACCACTACAGGTACTTCATCGATTCGACCTAGTGCCTGAGTGATGACTCCTGATGCAGTCTTATAGGTCTTGGATCCAACTATCAAATGCATCATCCCCAACTCCCTAACTACAGCAGCAACCATGACAGATATGGATGCCCCTGTATCCATAAGTCCTTCTATCACGCATCTATTTATCTCTACTGACAAATGGAGGGTCTTCCTCCTATTCGTTTTGTTAACACAGATTCGCCTAATTGCCGGGATTGGCGAAACAACAGACACCTGACCATTCACAATTTCGGCATCCTTCTTCCTACGAGCTAACTTCACTAGACTCTCTAAATGCTCCAACTTTCCTGGGATCATCAAAACTGTCTCCATTGGGCTAAAGGAAATCTTCCCTTTAATAAAATGTGAGAGAATTTTCGACTTGAAAGTAGTCTCCCGACCCACTCCTGTGCCTTCTCCCTGAACTTCAAGAGATGGTACATGACCTGTTAGTGTCACTTCAATGGGCATCTTCTTCCTTGGCACCTGAGTATACGAAAATACCTCTTGATTGCAACACAACCTGTTAAGTTGCTAATGCGTTGCCTCCTTATCATTGAGCAAGACTTCTACGAAATTCATCGCTCCAGAATGCGACCTTCCATCTTTGGGTTTCTTCTAGCATTGGTCCTCCAAGTGTCCCAACCTTGCACAGAAAGAACATTTGACCCCATAATTTTCTGTCCTATGAAACATTCCACACTTGGCGCATTTCGACCGTGGTTCATTGAGTCTCGGACATGCTGTGGCTATATGGTCGCCCCTTTTGCAGATCTGGCACCCGCTGGACATTGTGGAAGAGGATGATGCGATAGAATTCGGCACATTCCTCTTGATAAGGTTAACCAATGTGTCATTCAAAGCAATCACCTGCTTCTCCATCAACGTTTCCTCGACTCCCTCGTCTTGCTCCTCCTTCAGAGGCTCGAATGGACTCTCTCCTATTTCTCCCAAAACTCTCTCGAGCTCAGTGGCTGCACCCACCAGTTCTTCAATGTCAGTAAATGTTCTTACTACACATAATTTCTGAATCTTAGGCCTCAGCTTGGCCAAAAACCTCCTTCGTTGTTCAACATCTGGTATCCTGCCTCTTTGAAACAACCTGTTGAGGCGTTCGAAATACTTCTGCACCCACTCCTTTGGTTCTTGCTTGATGGCATCCAACTTCATCTAGATGTCATTAGTATCGATATTACCATATTTTTGCACGATCAGGGTCCTCAATTCAGCCCAATCGGCTGGTGCCGGTTGCAGCCTTTTGAACCACTACTTGGCTCGACCTCGCAAATTCAACTTAGCGATCTTGAAAAGTTTGTCAGCGTTGAGATCCCGCACTTCGGCTGCCATCGTGAGCCGCTCCGCCCAGCCATTGACATCTTCATGATCTCGTCCCCAGAACAACTCATCCATCCCCTGGGGGCTAATCATCTTGCAACTGTTTAGCCTTAAACCAAAATTGCAACACTTTCCACTATACAAACGACCTCAGGCCACAATTGGCCACCATAGTACCGAACAGTTTTACAGTGTATTTTGTTCGTAATGGATTTTGAGAAGAGCAAATGTCATACGACTTAATCTGCAAATTCAGACTAATGTCCTTCTGTTACTGGTCTCAAAGGTGCAAAATTAGATGGAAAAGTGGAAAAGCTTTGCTCATCTGTGGATTCTTGTTGGAACTACCACACTCCCTCCTGGTTTTGCCATATTCTCCAGCTTATGAGGCGAGATCTTGATCTGCTATGCTCCACTCTGAATAGCCGATCTCCAACTTGAAACAAGTCCTCCACACCGGGTATATACAATCTGACAAAATGATTAGGCAACACAACAAGTTTGGGAATCCAAATGTCTCCCAGCCTAGGCACACTACTCTGCCTCTCAACGAGTAAAGGTGTTATTCTACGCAAGATAGGAGGTGTGGTAGAATTGTGCTTGTAATTCTGAGGTTGACACCCATCCCATCGCTCCATCTATCACCTTCAACCAAATTTGAGTGTGAGTGTAAAAACCACTATGCGCCACTTCTACTGCGATATCCCCAACTCGAGCTTCTTGTGGATCTATTCCTACAAGCCTTACTACTCCGAAACCTAGAAAACGCAAAATTACAGCTCCCCTCTGTGGTCTGTTCTACACAGTAAAAAAATCAAATCTGTTGACAAGCTGTCGTTCATGAATTTCCTGAGTCACTTCCTCCACAGGAACTTCCTCTCCCTCAGACGAAGACATGATCTTCAATAATCATTCTCCCCAAGCATCAACAGGTTCGACTACGACTACAAACACAAAACCATGTTCTGATACCAAAAAGAAGAGGGCGCAAGAAAATGAACCATGCCTTGACCTGACTAAAAAGGGTTCAAGGGACTGTTGGAACTCCCGAGCTTCCGAACAGAACACAATCACAGATACATTTCTCTCAGTGCCTAGTCTCTGAACATTCCTGCATTCTCTCATCAACAACCAACACAACATTCAACACACATAGATCGGCAATCCAGAATGGCATGAACCCATAACTCACATCTCATATTTACAAGATAAGCCAGGAAAAGCACAAGTTGCCTGATTCAAAGATACTTATGAAAGTTCAGACACTGATCGAGTTCTTGCCCTACATATGCACATCATCGTTTGCTTGGCCAAGTTGATGGCGCAGCGGAAAACTCTACCAACCAGCCGAGTCCTTACTAGAATGAAGCTCTACATACTCATTCTCACAGATAATCTAAGAACACCAGCCTTCTCACTACTGCTTGTTCCTCCCGAAATATAACCAACAACAACAGTCCTAAGGAAATATGCTCTCCTTCTTCTCTCAGTACTCCCAATCTCCCATAGTTTGTCAGAAAAATGCACCTCCGTCCTTCTCAGCCACCGAGCTTCTTCTCTTTCCTCCCCATCTGTCACAGCCAACTACTCCCGTTCCTTTTTGCTTAGCTTCTCTCTCAAGCCTTGTCCTCCTCAACCACTTTCGGTTCATCAATGCAGTTCCATGCCTCTTCATCATTTGCGCCGCCTTCATTCCTGTACAACCTTTCATCACACCCCAAACACAGATCTTCCCATGCACATCCATGTAGCCGCCATGGAGAGTTATCCGCCGCCAAAAATCAGGACGGCTAATTATACACAAAGCAAATATCAAGGCCCTGGTGTGTTCACACTATGTGGCGACCTATTTTCGTGTTACAATAAAATTGTTTGAAGTTTAAATTACATGAATTTAACTAAATTTAGGTAGATTTGCTTCGTATGGCTATCAAATTTGATTTTGAAAAACCATGTTGACAACACAAATTAATGAAGAATCATGTTTACAAAAGACTTACCAATGGTGAACATCTTTGAGCACTTAAGGTATTATGCACCATAGAGACACCATGGGATAATTTGTATAATGTACAAATGGGGTAATAGGAGTCATCAGTTCCTTTTGACTCACATTATGATGTTTTTTACATTATTTGAGTATGTTTAAACAATGTTTAAATTATGTTTACACAATGCTTAAACAATAGATTACACTGTTTCACTCTACTTTTAAAGAACAATAAACATTAGTTACACGTTTAAAAGAGTGGCAAAAGGCATTTTATATTTATTAAATTACTTTCAAACTTATTTTGATACTAGATTGATATATTAAAAAGGTGGGCATACATTGAACATAACACACAATTCAACATGATTTTAGTTTATGGGTTTTGTAAACATGGAAAAAAAGACTAGTTATAAATGCCAAAAGTGGCTCCTCTTATTGTGATTACACCCTCTTACAAGACTAATTTGAACATGGATTGCAACCTTGTATTATGTGTCCTATTTTTCAATCCAAAGGCCTTAATTTTTCTATTAATTGTAAAACAATCTCCTTGGTCATGGGAAAATCTTCAATTCACCATGAATTGTCATATTGTGTCACAAGAAAGTGTATTAATACCATGGGATACTCTCACTATGTGTCATCAATAAGTTGAAGTTGCATGAAAACCTATAATGATGAAAAAATATTAAAATTTTCATGCCTTCAAGAAATTTTCAATTGTGATAAATCACCTTTAAAAAATCACACATCTATTCATTTCATGTGCTTCAAGTTCAAAGTAGAATTGTGACTCGTGCAAATGAAAAAACCTAGGTGAAACTTTGAAAATCAATAACAAACTTCACATGGCATTGTAGGAAAAAAAATTATTTTGCATATGAACAATGCCACATGGAAAAAATAATTTGCAAGTCATCAAAGTGCAAACATATAATTGGATTCTCTAGCATGAAGATGAAATGATTAACATTCATTTAAAGTTCATTTCCGTCCTCATTTTTGTAGTGAGAATGCGATGCAAACAATTGAGTGAATAGGCACAACCATATGCATGAATTGACACCAAAACTACAACATGTAATCATGTCAAAGGTTAGGTAACTTTTGGTGTAATCATGAACATAGATAGCCTAGCATATATAGGTTAATTTGCTGGAGATGATAACTAAGGTGTGTAGGTGTGGACATAGTTAAGAAACTAATGAAACCAAAATAGATGTAAATAAATAAATTAGTCAAAATCTTGTTGAAGGCCATTTCACCATGTTCCTATTCTAGGTTCCCTATCATAGGTGTGAAAGATCCTTCAGAAAAGAAACTCTTAAAAATTAATAGTTGAAAAAATTAGTAATTGAATACAATATTACCAAACACGATTTTTATGCTAGTCAAATAATGACTAAGTTAACTTTAAAATCAAAGTTATTAGGTTGAAATGACTAATTGTGTCTATTTGAGCACCATCAAAATTAGGTATGTTCATTATGACTAAATTTTTTTATTAAATCAAATTAAACATTATACTATACACATGGTAGATATGGCACCCATGTGGAATTGTTTAATTTGACTACTATGACTAATGTGACAAAAATTTGTCATCCAAATATGACACATTATGATTGTAGTGTTACTTTTAATGATTTGGTAATATTAAAATTGAGAAAAAATATATAATTATTTTTTAAAAATTAATTATTAGAAAACGAAAATATAATATAGTTCTCATGTTTTTAATTGTTGTTTATAATGATCCTACTATTATACATATATATTCTTTAATTTGTCATATTAAGATTTCCCAAATCATGGCACCTATTGTTTGCTCTTTTGGTACCATTGAAAAACTTTCAATGAATAAGTGTGCAATAAGTTTTTGGACCTATGGTGCAAAAGTTATTGAATATTGATTTTATCATTGATAATTCAATGAAATCAAAACAAAACATTTAGGGCAATTGGGATGCATGCTCTTGATTTTGTTCAAAAGTCTTCAATGAGGAGTACAAAATATTAAATCTTGAATAATTTTGAAGGTAAGCTATTGCATAAGCCTAGAGCCTATAGTTGGAACTTGAGATGGTAAACTGTTTTTTCCACTATATGCATGCAAGTAAAACCCAAGAATTTAATCACAAAATGAATGTTGTATCAATAAACCTAAAAACAAACATGGGGATGAATGTAAGCATTCATCGTCATTATGGACGAATGTTTTATTTTATCATTAAATTAGTATGGATAATTCTTTCCCATAATTTTAATTAACTAGAGCTTCATGACACACAATCTAATTATACATGATATAATATTTGTTGAATAATATAATGTAAATTCTATTATAGATATATTTCATGGCTATGGTTTAAAATTTCATTATTTAATTATTTTAAAACTATATTATCATTATTATTCTAACATCCACCCCATGGTCATTGTTGTTTATATATATATATATATTCAAGGGGGCAAAGTGTCATAGATAATAATGGGTTTTTTCTTCCCCTTCTTCTAAAGGTGCCACAACTTCTTTATGTATTTATAACTATCATTAGTAACAATGGGGTTTTGTTTTTCCATTATTCGTCAAGGGTGCACAACTTTTTTCAAATTTAACTAATGTTGTTTATAACAATGGGTTTTGAATGTTTTAAATAATAACCACCAATAACCATTAATAGAATAACCATCAATAGCCATTTATAGAATATCCACTAATAGCCATTAATAAAATAGCCATTAATAACTACCAAAGGCCATTGATAATCATCAATAATCCCGATAAAAAGTAACCAATAACCACTAATGGAATAACCACCAATGGCCATATATTAAAATTCCTGAAAATTGTCAAAAATAATCTACAATGAAATAATCTATGATAAACAAAAATAATTTAAGGTTAAATAACCTATAATAACTTAAAATTGCTAATAATAACATAAGGTGAAATAACCTTCAATAGTTAAGAGTGATCGACAATAGCTCACGTAGTCAAAAATAATTTAAAACGAAATAACTTAAAATAACAAAAAATAACCATAAATAATTGAGAATAACCATAAATAATGTAGGGTGAAATAATTTTGATTAGTGAAAAGTAGCCCTATAATAAATAAAAGTAACCTAACATAGGTAATATGATTATATTAACAAAAAATTTATCCATTTATTAAACATTTTTTTTCAATAGAATGGTCATTGAAATGTTATTGAATAAAGATATTAAAAAAAATAAAAATTGTTCAAATGATTTTACACTTTCAAAAGGAAATAAATATAATTATGTAAATTATTGAAATTTAAAAAAAACTTAAATCATTTCATTTATACAAAATCTCAATAAGATATTTATTTTTAAAGTTTATGTTTTGTAATGTTTAAAATGAAGTATTTGATAAATAAAATGCAATGTAATATATTATCACAACAAGTGGGGTGACTTGATGGTAAGGTTGTTTGTTTCCATTTTAAAGATCAAGGGATCAAACTTCATAAGTGGTGTGTGAGTGGTCAACAATGGTAAGTTGACCGAATACTTTCTTATCTAATTCTTAATAAGTGCTTTGGTTGATTATGTGGCCTACATACTTAGCTAAGTTTATAACCTAGCTTAAGTAGTGACACGTGTCAATAATTCATAAGTTGAAAATCATGAAATTATCAATAATATTATATATTAAATAATTTAAATTTGATTGATTTTCATAATGCCTAATTAATGAACTAACTAATGAATGGCTAGTTCACTATTTGTACCAACTTGTCCCTATTCACTAGGGGGTTGATTAGTTTCATCATGATAAAAATGTATAAATTCATTCAAAATCTAATGAAATTCAAAGTATACTAAAACACATTTCAATGTAGTGATAAAAATATATATGTTTGTGTACATGGATGTGTCTATATGTGTATGTATCTATGTTTATGTATATATGAATGTATATATGTTTTCATATATGAGTGCATATGTACATGTATATGTATATAAAAACAACTCAAGAAATTTTTTTCATATTTGAATTCTATGTCAAAAACCAATATATAGAAGAATGCAAAAATTTCAATAAAAAACATGTCTTTCCATCGATAATCATTTATAATTAAAAGAGATAGAAAAAATTTTCATTAGGAAAATGGGGATAAAGACTTAATATTTAAAATAATATATATTTAAAAAATTAACAATAAATAAATGGGAAAAGCCTTGCAAACAAATGTTGAATATTTAATTTTTTCAACACACTTAAATGAGTTCATTATTTGATAATGGTTTTGATTTACAAATAAATTGAACCATTTTTCCATCACATCTATTAAGTGTTGTTTGGTGGTTGGTTTGCATTTCAATCTCATAGTTAATCTAAAATTAAATATGTTTGTGAAAATGATTAAAATATCCAATAAATATTTTATTTTCATTGTGGTAATACAAATTGGGGCACATAATTAAGTCACCCAAAAAAATCATTGATAAAACCTCTTCTTCAGTGAGAACACATCCATACAAAAAATTGGTGTTCATAGTATGAAAGTGGTTTCAATAAAGTAAAAGTTGCAAACTTTGGATCAAATGTGATAGTCCATGTCCCTATGAGGGGTAGGGCCCAATAAACTAAAATTCAGTTTCAAACACCTTAATTAACTCTTCAAACAACCTACTATCATAGACAACAAAAGAGTTTTTTTAAAAATAATTATTTATTTTCAAAGCACCCCAATTTTCCACGAAGTAAATATCACAATGCCAAAATGCAATACATATATGACTAAATTTGTAGTCATATAGGACAAATCTGATTGCATATGACTACATGATTAGTTAGTCCATTAGGACATGTCGCATAGGACATCTAGTCATTTATGTGTCCTAGTTGTAAATTTACATATGACTATCTTTTGCAACTACATAATGAAATGTGTATATATATAGATAGACACACTTAATAGATATTTATTATATGATATATTTATGTAAATAATCTAATATAATAATCTACAATAATAATATTAATTATTCAATTAGTAATATTAAATAAATTTTTTGTTAATAAATCATTTATATTACTATTATTTTCATCCTATAATATTTTGACACATGGCATTACATAATGCTAGCTTAAAATGTAACTTCCGCAACTAGTGAAGTTGCCTAATTTAGGTACCTAAGCAAATGTAGGAACCCAAGCATAAGGAATATTTGGTCAATATATCATTGTTGATCACAACCATGTCAATCATGAGGTTTGATCCTTGAACCCTTAGCCAACAAACCACCCCACTTGATATATAAACATAGTAGGGTGCATTTTATTTAACCCATGTTTCGTTGTAAATGTTGCACAAGTTCCAACTTTAATATTTAATATCTTGTTGATAATTTGTCGAAATGAAAAATGAAAAGTTCAATGCTAATATTTTTTCAATGATGTACACACTTATATTTTTCTCCTCTTGGAAATGTAAACTCATTTGGGTAAAAAAAATTTTGAATTTCGTTATTTCAATGACCATTCTTTTCCTTAAAAACTCAAGCACATATTTAATTATAAATGAAATTTTCTTATAGCCAACATGATAATAAATAATGATATGTCTCCTACATTTTAAACCTATATTTGATTAAAATTTTAAATAATAAAAACTTGATGTATTGAACATATGGTTTAGTTGCATATAATATTCATAAATATTTATTCATATAATAGATCATAAATATTTCAGATTCAATAAGAATTCAATATATTCTTAAATATCAATTATACTATTTATGATGAGAAATATTAATTTAAATATGAACCTCTAATTTTCAAATGATTAAACAACGTTATATAATTAATAATTCTATGGATTTTTTATTTTTATTTTTATATTATAATATAGTATTACATTTTAATCGTGATTTTAACGATAAATTAGAAATTTTAATATTTTTATTAATTTTATTTATTATTTTCTACAATATTGTGTATGATATTCAATTTTAAATAAAATAATTATATATAATTCATAAATTTTTGAAATATTGATGTTTAATTTTAATATTAAAATTAAACATCAATATTTCAAAAATTTATGAATTATATATAATTATTTTATTTAAA
>Ga0116229_10001891_pt1 | contig 33495 bp, 31 predicted proteins | sample S1TSphgellanicum_3_FD_87313 | JGI IMG/M metagenome (GOLD analysis project Ga0116229, IMG submission 87313) | Host-associated microbial communities from peat moss isolated from Minnesota, USA - S1T2_Fc - Sphagnum magellanicum MG | ecosystem: Host-associated > Plants > Peat moss > Unclassified...
CCCCTAAAAATGGTCGTTTGATGCATGTAGATCCCAAACTTTACATTAAGTGTCCCCCTTGGGATGGATTTGGTACACATTTGTTGCCTACTCATAATGAAAAAAGGTAGTTAAAATAAAAATAGAAAGATTAATAATGGCCTTATATGAACAATGGGTGTTTGATCACCTATTATAATGAATTTTAATTGTTTTTACCATAATATTTTCAATGTTCACAACTATAACAAAAACCTCCTGATTTTTCTTTTTCATTAGTTTTGCTAGATTCCCAATATCTTTATTGAAACTTGTCAAGCAACAATGAAAAGGTTGCATTGTTCCAAAATCTCCTTGTGAAGTTTCTTTTTTGTATAATAACATTTTTTCTATCATGAATAGTAACAATTTTTTCATTTGTTTGGAAGAGCTTTAACCCTAACCTTAAACCTACAAAATTCTGGGTTGTCCATATATTTTTCCATCTTAAAAAATATCCATGGAGAGTGGTTCTTTGGAAACCCACAATAACTTTAACTTGTATTTTGCTACAATGCAATAGTACCAAACAAGGCTAGGAAAAGATATAGTGTATGTGTAAAATTTTGGTTTTCACAAATTGTAAACTATGATAACCTATGAAACTTAATAGTACATGGAGGTAAACATGAGAGGCTAAGTGAACCAAATTCACAGGTTAACCAAGTATTAGGTTTAGTGTGAAAAACCTTCGACATTGCTAACGCATTTTTTAACATAGGTTGTTAACCGATTAACAAAGGCTCATAAGCCCATGAAAGCATGCATGTGCCCAAGGTTACATAACATCTTCAACCTATGTCATAATAAACAGAATAGATGGAATATGTAAATTTTTAGATTATTTACACAAAATCTTGCATCATTTAGGTACCTAATAATAAAAACCATTAAGGTAGAACAACCCATGAATAATCATTTAAAAGCTCAAGATAGGTCGAATCCAAGGGGAGGGCTTCGTTGTTTTTGGTGTCAAACAAAACTTAAACCCCTCCTATCTAGCACATTAAAAATTGTCAAAAATGAATTGAGAAAATTATGACCCCCGAAAGAGAGGGGGTCAAGAACTCAAAAAAAACCCACCAAACACTACAAAGCATAAACCCAATCACCCAAAAATTTCCCTGTATGTTGTTTTGTTGCTATTAAAGTTCAAAGATGATTTGTAGAATTGAAGGTGGTGTTCTTATATAACACTTTAAATTGTTTAAAATGGACAAGAAATGAGAAAGTTAGAAGCTTTGAAAGTAGGAGGGGTCCAAAAAGAAGAAAAAAGGAAAAACACGCATATTGTGGGTTCGAAAGTTTCTTTTTTCTTCTTGTTATTTTTTTCAGTACTCCTTTTCATTTGCACTTCAAACATGATTTCTAAAGCTTAAGGTAGCACTCCCATAACATTTTAAATCACTCAAAATGAAGCACAAATGATGAAGATCTAAAAAAATGATTAGTGATAGGGTAGTGATCAAGGAACAACTTCTTCAAGGAGAAGAATATTAAATGGCAAACCCAATTGAATTGTTTAGGGAACCATGTTTAGTTCCCCATAAAACACATGGTTGGGGTTGTTGCTCCAAGGAGAACTCATCCAAGTTGCCCATGAACCATTTTTTCGGCTCAAGTTCATTGTAGACCACATGGTCTCACAAATTTGTATGTTCATAATTTCCACATGTGATTTCCATTTGAACAACTTTCAACTACAAAGTTATAAGATTTTATATGATCTTTTCAATGCAATGTTACATGTTCTTATCAAAAGTCATTTTGTTTCAATTTTTGGTTTTAATGGTCAAAAGTTGAATTGCTAATTTAATTTTTGAACCATATTTTGGCAATAACTCTCAATTCATATTTTCAAATGGAGAATGGGAATTCACTTTCGACATTTACGTTTTGATAGTTTTCTAATGGTATGAAGAACTTTCGATTTTGACAAATCCAAATCCTTTTATCCTTAGGGCAACTTAGTCCCCTTCTTTTGGGGGAAGGAAAATCCCTTTCTCCATTGAGGAACTTGGTTGGGGCAACCATTTAGTCACCTTATCCTTAAGGAAAGTTCCCTTTTCCCTAAAAAAGTTGCTACTTGGTGGCAATTTAATCATCACATAATGGGTTTACTTTTTTACCATGTTCAAATTTCAAATTAATAATTTCCCTTATTATATTAAAAAATTCTCATGATCTAAATGCATGCACTCATATGGAACATCTTCATCCATCACATGCACATTAGAATACTCCAAATGTCACACAATGGGTTAAGTCTAACCCAAATTATGTGCCCAAATCTTACACAGTGAGTGAAAGCACCCTACAATGGACTTTGTTGGAAATCATTGTTTCAATTTTTTTTGGTTTGTCAAGTATCGTTGTATATGGATTGAACCATAACAAAACAAACCACATAGTGTGTGTACAATATTGCTTAAAAGTGTAATTTTGTTTCATTGAAAAATTAGAAAGGTGTTTTTTTGACAAACCTTAAATCCTTTTGCATGTTCAAGACAATTGTGGACAATGGTTTTTTAAAAAATCCATTTTCATTATCAAATTCACACCATTCCTTCTCAAAATTAGTAAAGATCTTCACTTTAGATTGATGATTATAAAAGCCAAAACACTTGAAATTGTTGAAATTCATTGTAAAACACAATTTGAACATATTTGCTTCAAACATGTTTTCAATTTTGAAAATGTGCTTTTAACAAAAGTTATTCATTTTTATGTTATTCAAAGCATGAATGCATACTATAAATGATATAGACCAAGATGGAATAAAAAAATTATATTGATCACATAGTTGCAAATTAGGTATGAAAAATGCAAAATTTAAGAAAATAGATTAACACAGGAATGTCATGTGTCAAATGCAATCCTTGGAAAAGATTTTGACTTTGGCACTTTTGACTCTTTTTTAGTGTATTTGCCCCTTTTGAGAAATATATCAAAAATGAAATGAAAAATGAAAAATTATATTGTAATCCTACAACTTCAAAAATCTTACACACAAATAGTAATATTGAATCCAAGGTGAACTTTGCAATGTAAGATACAATCGGGGCACAGTCCAAATAACCATGGTTCTAGACTTTTTATTTGTAGAGGAGTTGGAGAACATGCTCATAATTAAATGAACCAATTCACATTGAAATATATAAAAACATTTCAAATTAAAAAATCAAGTAAAAAATTGTCCCTTTTTTTTCAAGATTTAAATAAAAGTCTAATAATCATTGAATATCATAAAGTCCATTTTGATATTTAAATTGATTGTTTAGACCGATATTTAAGAGACATGTTTAAAAAGGCTTAAATTAAGGTGATATGAACTTGCACATCAAAAAAAAATTGTTAACTTCTTCAACACGGTTTAAATTTATTTGGGGTCTAATTTCAAATACATTAGATATGAACCCTCATATGTACTCTCAATTGTTATTTTTTTGATCCATTGTAGTGTGCCTTCACCCAATGCTTATGCTTAATCTCTTCCCAATGGGCCAAACCAAAGGAGGATCATCCCATTTTGGACTCCAAATTGAGCAAGTTCATCCAAAGCACACAACTGCTCAAGTTGATTTAGGGAGGGTTTCATCCTGCATACAAGGAGACTCTTTTCTCTGCACACCAGGATGCCATATGAATTATAAATGCACGAATCTTCTTAACATGTGAAACACGAATACCCAAGAGAATGCACCACAGAAATACCAAAGGGCCGGATTAATCACTCTAAATGTAATTTGGACACAGTACTGTAGTAGTTCTTTAACAAGTTGCAATCAGATCCATGAACACATTTTGATGGTGGCAAATTTTCCTGGGAACAGTGCATGCTACCCACTGTGCATTCAGGATCACCTGCAGGGCTACCTAATGCATAATCTATCGAGAAGGTACCTTACATATAGTGTGTGCAGTGTTAGCAATCTGACGACCGCGCGGCGCTTCGATAAAAACTGAAGAATGTAAATTTACGTTGGTTGGCTGGCTGGCTGGTCATACCGTTCGCGCCTCACTCATGTCTATAATTCGGAATGGCTTGCATCGAAGCAGTCCAGCAATAATAATTCAAAACTGTTGCTGAAGATTCCGCCATGGGAGATAGGGTAGTAAGGTCCCAACAACATCATTCATAAGTAATGGAAACTCCGGGTCTGATCCTGTACTTGTAACGTTGTAATTCGTAATGGAGCTCCTCCTCGGAGTCGTACTGTACATACCCACATGGGCTGATTTGCAGGTGCAGCTCTTGAGCCCTATAACCCTTCGTCTGATCGATGATTGTCTGCAAGTTATAGAAGTTTCTGCACTTGTGCAAGAGGATCGCAATTCGCAGCTCGAAGCCAGCCTCCTCATCATGAGCAGCTCCAGATCTGCATCGTATGCCTTTTTTAAGAAGTTTGAGACACTGGTCTAGCTGTGTTGAGGGTAGGCACAATATTGATTTGCCACTGTGTCCAAATAGAATGGAGAATCATGTGGAAGACGTCGTATTTCTTGACAAGTAAAGGGGGTGACTGGCTCCAAACGAAATGCCGTCTCACATACTTCAAACGTCTTTGCATCGCATGGTATGTCTTATCTGGAACACCCATCAAGATGTCTTTCAGATCTGGTATGCTCTTCTCGGCAACTGTGATGGAGAACTTGTTCCAGTTGAGCACATCAGCGAATGGAAGGACGAAGTTGTCCGCGATGATGACAGGAATGCATCCGTTGAGAATTGATTCCACGATACGAGGACTGTTCACTTCAAAGCCTTTAGGGCAGATACAGAACTTGCTGAGTCTCATGTGCTGAGCGTAAGATAGATTTGTTGCTATTGATGCAGGTAGAACCTCATAGATTTTCATCAAAGGGTCTGTGTCCTTCCAGTGTTTGAGAAGCACCGGGCGCACTCGACCATGCATCTGTCCAGCATAAAAGCAAAGAAAGGGTCGCTGTTCCCGACTATGAACCTTCTCCTCATGCAGCTCTAGTGTGCTGGTACTCATCAATTTTGCAAGTTTCTTGGACCCTTCATTTCCACCATGACCAGAGATCGACTCAGGCACAATTGTTTGTGGGAGCGAGACGTCTTTGCCTATCTGAAAATGACGAGTAACATCCGCGTTGCACACCACCTTCATAGCATTCCTGTGAAGCTCCTCATGGTGCAGAGACGACTCCGGGGCCTTCAAATACAAGTCAAAGACAGCGGTATCGCATATTGTTAATAACATATGATCATGTGTTCCCTCTAGCACGATCTTGCACATTGTGTCCTAGAAGAAAATTTATCTGCATTTAGATTCAAACGAGAAGTTCGGTATGTGCTCGAGAAGAACGATAGTTCACGAGTCCTTGAAGTTGGAGAATCTCGCTTTATGAGGTGCTCTCAAATCAAATTGACTGCAACCCAAGAAATAGCTCTGTGTTGCATCTAACATTCACTTCCTGTTCTCTTATCTGCAGCATGCATACATAAGAATCCCTACGTACATACCCAGTCATGACAAGACGCGAAGAAGTGGTCGGCTCCATGACTACGATTCCAGAAAGGGTACTCTGCCGCAATCTTTTCGACATAGTTTGCAATGTACGTCTTGAGTGGCTGCATGCTCCTGGAATGAGGGTCTTGGAGATAGTCCACCATCTGTCGGACGCTGTAAGGCATGAAGAACATGTTGGCCTTGGAGGGATCGGTGACAGTGAAGCCGTTGTTGGGAATCTCCATGCGCTGGAGGAAAAGACCTTCGGTTGCGTAGACGCCGCTCCGTTTCGCCCCGTGCACTAATGGTTTATACCCATACTTGTACACATAGATCCGGAACGTCTTCTCCATCATCTCATAGCTCCTGCTCTCACGAAACCCCGGAATATAATCGATCAAGTGCAATGTTACATCAAGAACCCATCAGATTAAATCTCGTAATAATTTTGTTATGCATCTTGTCTTATCCTTGACTCGGCAAGCCTGATGAATTCCTGGAGGAGGTGCAGGCGTTCATATGGAGTTCGACCACAGACCAAACCCTAACATGTCTGGGGCCCCGTGCTCGCAACTAAACTACAGAGTCGCTGGTATGCAGGGAATTGGACATGCAGAGAGAAGACTAGTCGAATGGGCTTACTTCTTGAATCGAGAAAGATTGTGGTACACTTCCTTGAAAAGCTCCTCGATATTGTCATCTGTTGCAGATGGTGTGTCATGAATTGCGCCCCGATCACTCTGCGACATTGCAGGCTTGATCATGAGTTCCTGCGGTACCGTATTCCCAACGTTGACACGCAGCCGCGGCCGGTCTGCAGCCTGCACATGCAGATTTATATACAGTTTTATATTATGATGGAATTTACCATGACGATATGGTATTGATTCGCAAGCATCCTCGACAAGGTCTCAAATAGAATTTAAGTCCTTCGAGCTAGAACGGCCGACAAAGTACAGTTTCTCGATCGACTAGTGTCGAGATGATTCTTCGTCTTTGATCAGACTTGCAATGTCCGGCAACAATGTCTAGTCCTGCATGCCATGAAGAGCATTCAAGAAGCATATATTTGCGGTCGCTCAATCTGCTTGCAGGACGAGAACCTTTCAGACTTTTTTCTTTGGTTTGACGGCTACACATGAGATTGATGAATAGGATATGATTTTACGAAATTTTAGGGCTCCAAAGATGAATACCAGCTTTGAACAAATAGGTAGGGTTCTAGTGCAGGCAATTCTAGCTCAAGTTGCAAAAGGGAAACGAAATTTTCCCTTCGGACGCATACTGCAGTCAGCAACAATTGCAAGTAAGATCGACTGAATAATTACTGTGCATTCTTCCTTACATCCAAGAACCACAATATATACAAGCATGACTATTGATGCCTCCGGTCTGGGCAGAGTTGACGTACATGGAACATGTTCAAGGGTTTCCTCCTCAAATCTGATGACGGCCCTGATGATGGACTCGACTTCACGTGTCCAGTACTCTCAACACCATGAATTCTTCCCCAAAAATTTACCACAGATACATGTTCCGTAAGGCTCATCATCGACTCCTCACTGGCGCCGCTACGGCTAGCAATCCCCGGCGGCTGGTTCCTTCTTAATGGCCCAGCATGGTGCAAGCGCTGATGATGATGAGTCATGGAACTCTGAACAGTAATTGACCAGCGCCCGGACGTAATTGCATGATTGAACCCCAGAGTGTTGGATGTAATGAGCAGCATCAAGAATACCACAAAGATCGTGATACAAATGAAGCAAGCGAACAGGAGTCGCCTCAATGGCGCAGCAGCAGGACGCGGCGGCGGTTGTAGCACACTAGAAACTACTCCTGCCGTACCTACAACCTGAACACTATTCTCTTGCGAATATGAGCCTGGCATGATGTCTAGGCTTTTCAACAAGAATCAGATCTATATGCACCTAATTATATGTCGACACTAGAGCAGCAAGTATAATCTACGTCTTACATAAAAGGAGCATATCAGTTCAGTTGCAGTACGCGACGTGGTTTTGCTGTTCAAATCTTTCTATGTATCGTGAACAATTTAACGGCATGCAGTAAAACAACAAAAGAACCTTAATAATTGACCTCTGCAGCGAACGTCTAATTCATACAGATCTCTAAAACCAAAAGGAATTCCAAAGTTTGCTGCAGATGTAGATAATAAGCACAGACTACAACTGTTTCCTGATGATAGACTATTCACACGCTGTCCAAGAATTGTTCACAAGGCTCCCTAGTCGTCGCAAAACCCCGCTGCCGTCTACCATGGACAAAAATCCCTCCTGCTGCATAATTCTTTCTTCAGATTCCTGCAGATCTGCATGTAAATATTTCCGTATGAAGAAAATCCCAGCCAAAGCTACAGCTGATTTATAAAAACCTGGCGGCTCGAGCACTGCCTCGAAGTCCTCGACGTCGTCTTCGTCCTTCTTCTTCTTCTTCGTGTTCTTCAACAAAATAGAAGAGAGGAGACAGCGGGCGATGCATGCGCGAGGTCGATCGGGCAGCATGGAAACTTCGAACCTTGACGACGACAGAACACGATCTTCGCGTCCGCTTATTATAACACATTCAAAATATCGTACATATTTCTAATATATACATACGTTACATGTACACTCACGTATACGTACTTCCATTTCTACATTTCTCTGGCTAGAAACTTCTGTCTCCATGCTCCTCATTATTATGTTCTTTTGCAGTTCACATATTTCAAGATAAAAGACGATTCTCGATCATTCGTAGTGCAATTATAGAAGGCAAATTGGCATTTGATTGAAAAACTTCAAATGACAGTGGAAAGCTCATGATGAGGTTTTTAAAATGATGGATGGTGTTTGGTGAAGATTGAAAAAGGCGAGAAGCACTTGAAAGTTGAGTGTCTTGGCTCAAGATCAAGTACCAGAAATAAGGTGACCCTGTGTTAGGAATGTTAAATGATCCACCATCTTGTATAAGGATTTGAAGTTTGAACCCCATACAACTGATAACTTCCCATTGAATGTGCTTCTATGAAGAATAATCGCTACTTCCAACCACTGGTGTACAACAAGAAGGGATCTTACACTTACAAAAAAAGTAAGCATAAGATCCCAGTCCTTCAGGCTTATAATGCATCGTCCTTTACAGTGGGGGTAAGGCCCATGGGCAGGGGACATTCCCAAAATGCAGGCCTAGACTCAGCTACCACCTTGTCCTTGGTCTCTTATTGTGGGAATGACCCCCACCATGGGGGGGCTTTACCCTACACATTCAACCCCACGTGTTCCAGAGCATGCTTCACTGAATCCTCTGCCTCTCCCTCTCCCTTGCCCTGTACCAACAGAAATTGAAAGGAATGTGTAGTGGAGTAGATGATAAAATCTTGCATTCCCTTGATAGTGAAGTCAAGGGATCAGCATGACTTTCTGTTAAAGTCATTAACAGAAAGTATACTTCCCTGACAGTATGCTCCCTTCAAATTGCATAACATTACAATTGAACTTCCCAGAATGTAGATTCACAAAAAGACATACAATATATTACTTCATTGCTTCTGAGAGTCTTTAAACAACATAAACCAGTTCCCCAGGAAACTTCATGACCTCTCCCATAAACAGTATACATAACATAAGTTCTCCTTCTCAAATGGCCTTCTCAGCACCTTCATCACACATGATCAGTGCCTAGGCTGTCAGGCATAGCTGCTGGCCAATTTTCAGGATGCTGCCTGGAACCCAATGACACCTGTATAGACACACTCCAGACCCAGTCAGTGATCAACAACTGCAGTAACTACAGTCATGGTCCACTGTGAACAACAAAATTCCTACAAACTCCTCCTATATCTGTGCATGTCTTATCCACCAAATTTATGAAGTTATGTTAACAAAATCTGACTATCAATTTCTCCTTAAAACTTGAACTGAGTCAAAACTGATCATTCAGTCTTACCACAAGCCAATCGACCACCCGCATTTCCAGTGCTCTTGCTCAATCCATGGCCACCTGGAACATGGTCATATGCACAATCCCACATTAGAAGCCCAAAGAGTCATTATCACCATGGATCATGCAGATAAATAGGAACTCAGTTTTGAAGTATATTCAAATATCACTTAGTGAAAAATAAAACAAGGAAGATGCACCCCTTCAACTGCAGCATGAATACAAGATTCATTAATTTAAGGAGATCAAGACCACAAAACAACAAATGAAGCACAGAACACACCTTTGCCAAGATCATCAGGGTCAGCATGCACCACCACAGCACGACCAATAATTGAGTTTACTCCAGTCAAAGGAATCTGCGCAACAATCACATTTAACAGAGTGAGAATAAGTCATAGTGATTATGCCCATCACCTCCAGAGCCCATCAACATCCACCATCACAAATTACTCCCAATGAGATAGTAAGAGCTATTCAGTATTTTCATGTTCTCTTGTGTCAATTAAGAGCAATGCACTCTCCACACCTGGTGCCACTAAGCTTCCATTAATTAGAACAGATGCCAAAGAAACATTTGCAGAGTGCAAGTACATAAAAGGAATCTAAAAGGCATTAGGGGATGTATGGTACAATCACAGATTAGTCCAACTGTGGTTGTACCATTCTTTGGCATTAGGAGAGGTGTACCTGCAAGTCCTGCAGAGAAACCTCAGCAACACCTGCACAAATCCATCACACAAATACATGAGATTGCAGAGAAAAACCCATAAGAGTGCTTTCAAGATAAGTATAGTGCAACAATTGTGTGCATTCCAGCAAAACCAAAATGAAAATGACAAGAACAGGTATGATCATAATCTCGTGAGACTCACTCACAAAGTATCAGACCATCACCACCAGAATGAATGGCAGTTACTACCTGTCATTCGTCCCAAATGACTTCATCAACTCCCAGCAGTCTTACAATAGTCTACTCAAAATATTGGCACTGATACAAAAATCTGCATCCCTAGTTTCCAGAACCAACAGGGAAACTCAGTCATGATGTTGGCTAGCACTCAAGAGAAACAGCTCATCAAAAAAGTTAATAATACCCTCATTCAAGCTGTAGCAAGCTTGTGAGGGTACAAACCACGGATTGCAGGGAATCACAAAAGAAGGATAGATTTCATCAAATTCAACTCTTGAACTTTGTGACATAGTGGAACACAAGCATACTCTCAGTGGACGAGAACTGGTACACAGTTCATGTCCTGATAATGTTTGTGATTTTCATCCCAGCTTTTGCTATAGGACAACTAGTGACCATCTTACCATCCTCTCCAGCTGTAATGTTGCCTAGATCACCAGCATGACGAATGGTATCCTCAGGAGCACCATGCTCCTTGTTGTTGGGATTGAAGTGAGGACCTGGCCACAGAAGTCCACCAAAGAGTTCCATTAGAGGAAAATTTGCTAATAACAAAAGATTCGGCTTGTGAACACGGCCAGAAGATTCACAACTTCTTTTCTTGCTATTGTTTTCCTCAATAGAAGGTCAAGCAACAAGTCCATACCAGTAGACAAGCAGCCATTGGTGGTGTCACCCAGCGCATGAACATGAAAGCCATGTTTGCCTGGTGTCAACCCTTGAACCTTTCCGGTCACAGTTGTACCTGCCAATGCAACATCCACACAGACCTCAGACTTAATTGCCAATTCCTGCTGTCCTAACACTCGATTGCAAGCCCCAAGTTGCCTTCTTTAGTATGACAGATTGTCCCTGCGATCTCTAAATATGCCATCTAAACCAAGGACCACACACTTTGCTCATGTCAAATTCCCCTTCCAAGAAGCAATTTGACACAGGAAGGATCATGAACCATGTGAAGCAACCTAACAAGTACATTACAGAGCGCCTTGAACCTCTCTGAAAAAGAAAAAAAAACACACACACACTTATGCCCTCAACCCAGCAATATGCTTACAACGCAGCCGGTTATTGCCATAGAGAAGGTGGCAGTCTGCAATACCATTCCCGTTGCCTACTCATAATGCAGCATAAGTCTGTATTCCCGAGGCCAAGAGAAAATGAACCGACATAGTAGAATATTGAAAGAGGCAACCGCTGTCCTTTGCACACAGCAAAACCTAGGATACAAAGAAAGGCAGACCGAAGAAATCAAGGCAAGAAACAAAGGAGTGCAAGCCAGATACCCTCTCCTTCTTGCTGGAAGTGGATGACTCCACTCACGTTACTGGTTCCTGACAACACTGCCACGGCCTTCAATGGCGCCATTTGCAACGTTTAATGGGGGACGTGGCGTTGCGCGCACGATCCGTTAACTCACAGAAACAAACCCAAAGAAACAAAAAAACGAGAGAAGATGCGGGGCGGAATTCCGACACAACAAAACGCAACACGAGAAGGAAGAATGCAGTTCTTGTTTTGGACACGCACTAGGGTTTTGAAAAGGACGCCAAGAAATCATGCCCGAAGGATCCAGCCCTTGACTGGCTACCGCCGGTGGTCGCGTACCTTACCGGTCATCTGTCACCGGGTGATCGAGGCCCCGTGTCATCGGCCAAAAGTGAACCAGCACCCACCAACCACGCACTTCATCTATGAAGGATGGATGGTAAGTTAACGCACTAGGGGGTAAAGCCTGAGGCTACGAGCTTTACCGAATACAAAAGACATGCTTTGACGACGGAAAAATACGGATGAAGTTAAATCTTAGTTGCTGCCTCGAGATTGGGAGTTCTGGAAGTTTCTAGAAGCCTAACTTCCTTTTAATGTGCGTATTAAAACATTCTGCTGATGAATGTAAATTCTAGAAGCGCCCAAAAATTTTGTGTGTGTATGTGTGTGTGTGTGTTTTTTTTTGTCTCGGGGTTTCTCTGGAGACAGGCTTCGGGTAGATCAGCCAGTGACTGGATGCACTCAGGGCAGGCCAGATCCAGGGGAAGGGCTCCATTGTTTCTAGTGTTCAAATAACACTTGAACCCCTCCTCTTGGTGCATCTGACACACTAATAATCGCTGAAAACAGATTTAAAATTGAGAAAGTTACGACCCCCCAAAGTAAAGAGGGTCAAGAACTTGAAAAAACAAACCATTGAACATTACAAAGCTAATTCCTAAACACTCAAAAAATTCTTATCATGTTGTTCTCTTGCAGTTAGAGTTCAAAGATGATTTGTAAAACTTCAGGTGATGTTGCTAAAGCATTTTAAATTATTTTAAATGAATAAGAAATATGAAAGTTATGAAGTTTGAAAGTAAGAGAGGTCCCAAAAAAAAAGGAAAAAAAAAACATTTTGTAAGTTGGAAAGCTTATTTTTTCTCTTGTTATTTTTCAACACTGAATTTCTTCCAGTGTTTTCCTTTGCATTTCGAAGATGATTTCTAGAGCTTGAGGTAGCACTCCCTTAACATTTTAAATCACTCAAATTAAGCACATATGATGGGGATATAAATAAGTGTTCGATCATAGGCAGTCGATCGATGATGGGTCGATCTACCCTACCAGAGAAGTGTGGCACCAGTTTGGATTTGAACTCTCGACCACCAGTTTGGCAGCCAAACAAACCCACAGCCATTAGTAGGGTAGCCTATGAGTTTTAATAGTGGGTTAGGTTTTGAAGGGATCCAGACTAAAAGGCCACTTTAGATGAGGGTCCAAGGTCCAGGGTGCAATGAAATAGAGCAGAATCCAGGTTGAAATTTTTGTAAGGACTCTTGGGAGTTGATGAGTAGGTAAAGGTGGCTAAAAACAAGTAGAAAATTTTTGTGTGTGCTGATGTACTGAGTAATAGGCAGATAAGTTGAGTGGAGAGAGAATAAGAATGTTGGCTATGTAAGCACCATGATCCATCTAAGGATTGCCATGTTTTGTCTTAAGGAAAATTTGTTTTCACTAAAACCTTGTTTGTAAGAGGAGTAGTTTAATTTGTGAGTTGACATGGATTTTTTAACTTGTGTAATTGTCGTTTGCGACTATAGCAATTAGTTGTTTACAACTAAATGCAAACAACAATTTTTCTTTTAATAATATAATCTATCTAATAATATACCTATTAGTAGGTTTAGCCACCTAGTTAATGGAGGTCATATGTATCAAGATGGATAAATAATTAATACATAGGTAGATACATATCTATTACTTAGTAGTTAAGGTAGGTAACAAGGTACATATTTACCTAAATAGTTATTAATAGTTAGTTAGTAATTAAATAGATACCTATTAGTAGCTAGTTATTTAGTGGGGTAGGTACCTATTATTTAGCTAGTGGGATACATACATATTAATAAATACTAATCTAATTATTTTGTATCTAAGATAGGTATTAATAGGTATTTAATTTATTAGATATTTATTAGGTACCTACATGGCCAATGAGGTTTTAATCAAAATGACCGATGTTATTATAGTCAAATGGGGCATCTTATTTACCTATCTACCTATTACAACTTACCTACCCACCCACCTATTTACCTAGCTACCGACCCACTTACTTCCTTATTTATTTACCTACCAGCCACTCGCCTATCAGCTTACCGATCCACCCACCTATTAATTACCTACTTACCTACCTACCTCCTACAACATATCTACCTATGTATTTCATAGTTTTGTAATGATGTGTCAAAATAAACATGTCAAATAAAAAACTTGACAAAAATGAAACACCTTTTGATGGTGTGGTTCATTGATTAAGGATTTGATTTATCATTGGGGAGGTTCAAGGGTTCAATTCCTAATACTTCTAACCTATGTATATGATTAAGGGGTTAAAGTAGGGTGGTTAAGCTAGGGTAGGTTACGACCTACCTACATGCCTACAAGTTATTTTTCATAATATAATATTAAAATAAATTATTTAAATCTTTTGACTTGTCAAATGGTCTAATATTCATCAATCAAAATGACCAATCAAATGGGCCTTATTCTACTAATCAAAAAGACCACCCAAATCACACCGAACATGTTAAAATTGACTTGTCCAAAATGACAAGGAATATTTTTGCCCCCCCCCCAATCTGGTTTTTTTTACCAAAATTCCCAATTTAAAAAACCAAGAATTCTAGTAGTGTGATATTTCAATGGTAAGTCAATGTTAACAAAATGCATTGCATTCAAACATGCATTGTTAGTTAACAAAAGATGTGACATGGCATCCTTGTTGTGACCTAACAGTATTTCAATGTTAGGGTCAAAGTTAACCAATAAAATAGCTACTAGAAACATGGATCTTGAAATGTCAAATAGTGGTAATTTAAAATATCCAAAAAGGAGCACATAAGTTGGTGGAAACAAAAGGTTATCTTTCTTCACTATTTTTGTTATCATTTATCCTATATTCCCATGTTTCCTATCTTTTACCTTATATTCCCATGTTCCTTACTATTTTTGCACCACATAAGCTTCATTGATGGAAAGAGGTCATGCAAAGAGAGAGGTCACATGTATAAGCATTCGAGAAAAAACCTCCTCACAATAGACGCCAAGATTTTTCCAAAGTTCATTGCTCATGTTTCATAGAAAATTTGCAATGTAGGTCAATGCTATTGCAAGGAGTTCACTTAAAAATAGATCTATTTGAATTGATGGTCTTGAGATTATATACTTAGTTTCAAAGCTAACTTGAACATATATCAATCTTGATTTTCCATTGGAATCAACTTGAATTTCAATATATGCATAACCTAAAAACCATTTAGTTAAAGACATGCTTTATTTCAATTGCATAGCCAAGGAAAAAAAAACCCATTTCCATTGGTAGGCAATGAGAAGAATCATTCTCTTGATAATGAGATGTTTGTTGACATGGAATGTTAATTTAATATGCAACATGGTTTAAATTGGTGATAAATATGAAACAATGTTCACACAATGGTAAGGTATTAACACATTTAGTTTTAAATGATGATGTTTAGTGATAGTGATAAGTTAATGAATACTTGGCGATAGATAATGTTGTATGGCAACTTCTTAACAAACCTTTATACATCAAATTTTATAACACCAAGTCTAAATGGACTATAATTTTTTCAAATTTTGATCCACCAACAAGAATATCCCAAAACTTAATGCACCTCAAACATGACGCTTAAATTAAAATGCACACTAATGCACATTACAAAGACAACAAATTTTAAAGAAAACATGAAATTGGTTACTATTGTGTTAAACAAGTGGATGCACTAGCAAAATGAGATTACCACCAAAAGAACGACATGGAAAGAACAATGTTGATAAAAAATAAAGGTCAAGTATAGCAACCCCTTACTTTTTTAATGACTTGTCAAAATGGATGACCAAGGTGTGGTTGAAAGTAATTTAATATGGCTAGGAGTTGATGCCTTTTGGAGCCTACCATCATCATGACAACGGATATTTTGGTGAAGGCATCTTGTTTTTTCATTGTTGATTGGTGATGGATTTTATTTCATTATTGAGATTTGGTGAAATGATTTTCATTTTTTATTTATAAAACCCTTTTGTTGATGTGATAAGCCCTTGGTGAATGGCAAATTTTGGCTACAAATTGCCAAAATTTGTACTCATTCAATAATAGGGCGAAATTTTTTTAAAACTTGAAAAAAATACACATTAAAGGGGGGAGGGGGCGGGGATTTAGAAAACCATAAATTTCTGTGATAAACTAAATTTCACCTTGTCTTTCATTTTTTTTGAGCGCCCCCATTATTAGTACAAATATTTTCATTGCTCTTACCTATACAACTATTATAATTATTTTAGAACCTTGTGCATTAAATGCTTTCAACATTTCATGTCTAGATTTAATAAAATTTCCTCACTTTATGGATACATTCAAAGAGGGGTTGAAAGAGGGGTTTGAAGGTGAAAAGAGTCCCAAAGACAAGGTGACTTTATGAATAATTTTAGTATATACTAGTGTTGGCTGGATATACCTATGAGTGCCAATTATCAACATGCATAGTGCCTCGGTTATGGATAATGCATATTTGGATTTTCCCCATCTCCAATATTTTGAAATATTGGTAATTGGCAAATGTAAGTTTAAATATTTTAGATATCCTTATATTCTTACTTACTTACACATATATGTTTATTCATTATGCAAATCTAATTTACCATTATTTATGAAATCCTAGATATGTATAACTACATTTTTTTTTTTAAATATTTTGTCTTTAAAGACAAGGATATGCACATGTATATGCATATATTTACTTAGGTTTTGTTTATGGTTTCCAAGGTTTCTTCTTTCTTCTATCTTTTTTCTCCTATTGTCACATCAAAACTTTGTTGTTTAGAGGATTTTGGCACATTCAAGCATTTGAACGTTGAAAGTTTTTGTCACATCACAATTGTGGTGCCAAAGAGGATTTCATGAATGCATTCAAACACCCAAGTCTTGAAGCACTCAAATGCATAAAGGTTTTTCATGTAAAAGGTATGCTTGCAAGATTTTGTTTTCCTAGTAGTTTATTGTTTGTTCTAGGTTAAAGGTTAGAGCAGCAAGTTCATTAGGTTGAATAGCAAGCTCATCAACACATCAAAACAATTTGTTTTAGTTCATTAGAATGAATTTCTCTATATAGCTCATCAAAGTGGCTTTCCACAACTTGTTGGAATTAGGTTTTCCATAGCTCATTAAAGTGAAGTTTCCAACAACTTATCAAAGTGAGCTTTTTTACAACTTGTAACTTGTAGTTTAATTACAACTTGTGTGTGGGTTGCAATTGCAACAACTTGCTTCTAATAACTTGGTTATAACTTTGACTGATTAAGGTTTAAAGATTTGTGTAGGTTGGTGTTTTGTTACAAGATGAAACTTGGTTACAATTTACAACTTATTTGCGACAATTTGGTTGTAATTTATAGTTAGGCTGTAGCTTATAGTTGGGTTGCAACTTTTAGTTTGGTTGTAGTTTCTATGGTTTAATTTTTTTTTGCAAATTAGCTCTATTTTGAATTGAAGCTTGGCTACAACTTGTAATTTGGTTACAATAATTTAGTTGAACCTTGGTTGGAGTTTAGTTGGAACTTAGTTGTAGTAATTTGGTTGCAACTTATAACTAGTTTGTAGCATTTTAGTTTTAACTTACAACATGGACTAATTTGGTTACAACATGTAGCTTGGAGCTTGCACCAGTTTGGTTGAAATGTGTAGCAATTTGGTTATAGTTTGCAGTCTGCAACAATTTGGTTATAGCTTGTAGCTTGCTTGCAACATGTATTTTGGTTGTAACATGCACTAACTAGGGTTTAAAGATTTTGTTATAGATTAGAGCTTTGTTATTAGTTGAAACTTGGCTGCAACTTGTTATTTGGTTGCAACAATTTGGTTGGAGCTTTGTTGGAACTTAGTTGTAACAATTTGGTTACAACTTATAATTGGCTTGTAGCATTTTGGTTTTAGCTTACAACATGGAGCAATTTGGTTATAACATGTAACTTGTAGTAGTTTGATGTAACATGTAATAGTTTGGTTGGAATGTGTAATAGATTGCAATTTGGTTGCAACTTATAACTTGGAGCCTACAATAGTTTGGTTGGAACGTGTAGCAATTTGGTTACAACTTGTAACCTATAGTAGTTTGGTTGGAGCTTGCAACTTGCTTGCAACTTGTATTTTGGTTGTAGCTTGCAATGACTAGGGTTTAAAAATTTTGCAGTAGTTTGGTTACAATTTGTAATTTGCTTGTAACTTGTATTTTGGTTGTAAATTGCATTGACTAAGGTTCAAAGATTTTGTTGCAGATTAAAGTTTTTTTGCAACTTGTAGTTTGCTTACAACATTTGGTTATAACTTGCATTAGTACGAGGTTTAAAAATTTGGCAAGCAACTTGATTGTAGCAATTTATAACTTGGTTGTAGTTGTTTTGTTTTAGCTTGCATTGACAAATTCAATTTACATATTTTGTTGCAATTAAAGTTTTATTGCAACTTAATCAAAATATAATGTAGTGTTGGGAATTGAATTATTTACACTATGTAGTGTGCACCATGGATATAGAAAAGGAAATTGTTGTTCTTGAAAATGTTGATGGTGTTGATGGACCAATGCATTTGAAGATGTGATCGGGTGAAAACATGGTAAGTAGACAATTTTTGATCCTTGTCACCAAAAAAAACAAGTAGTTATGAACAAGTTTCAATGTATTGAAAGTAGAAATGTTTTTTTATTTAATGATTAACATGAGGATAATCTTTAATTTTATCACAATGATGTTGATTAATCACATATCTAATATGCATTCAAATAGATTTTTAAAAAATAACTATTACTTTTTCTACTTTTTTTAGTTGCCCAAACTTGTGCAAGTAGGTGAAAGTAGACAAATTATTGAATATTCTCCATTTTCAACACGATGTAACCCTAAAATGTACTTGTAAGTTCTTAACATTTAAATATTATAGTAGAATACATCAAACTTCTAATGGAAAAATAGGTTTGAAATTGAATTTGATTAGTCATTTTCAAACATATTTGTTATCTATTTTTATTGTGTCAAAGTTTTTCAAATTTTGTAATTATCTTGTTATAAATTTAAAGAAAAGCACCATGCTTATATTATGTTATTTTCAATTATTTTCAATCTACTTTCTTTTACTTTTGTCAAAAACTAAACCATTTTTTGACTACTTTGGAGATAACTACTTTTTTTGTCCACTTTACCATGTTTCCACTCGACCATAAATAGTTTAGATATGGAAAGTGTGTGGCCAACACTTGGCAATTCATTGGAAAAAGAGCACTAAACCTTGTAGCTACATAAACTCAAGTTGCACTTTGGAAACCACACCACCAAAATTCAATTTGTTGGGGATTTTTTGCTACATCATAAACTTAATGGGTCATGATTTGATAATAATAGTCATGCAAAATCTGTTTTTCATAGGTTTGTATGGAATAAACATGGATACCATTCATCCATTTGTGTTGTTTGAACACTAATATTGTGTGCATTGTTTAAACACGAATGTCACGTACCTATTCATATCATTTACACACGGATGTTGTATGTCTATTTGTGTTGTTTACACACGAAAATTGTAACACAATTTTTTTGTTTAAATATTGCACGACATTCGTGTTTAACCAATACAAACCTATGAAATAATAGATTTCACACGAATTTGGAACGAACCCATGAAGTTTGTAAATTTGTGATAGTATGAATGATGATTTGTTCATGAATCTTGAAAATCCGCAAATGCTGTGAAGTATAGTCTATAGATCGGAGAAAACATCAAGTACTATTTTGTCCTAAAAAGAATGATGAAACACAACAAATGTTTATTGAAGATTTGGTGTTCTATATTTGCTAGGGATATCGAATGCTTTCCACTGTAGAAAATGTATGGCTAAAACGGTTAGTATTATGCTAATGTCTTCGAGTTTCATTTCCTTCCCAGATTATGCTTGTGGATGAGATGTTTCTTGCAATGGTAAAAAAAACTTTAAACTTGCATGTACTTCCAAACCTTACATCTATAACCATTATTTATACAAGTTTTGATCTTTGGATGGTTAAAGGCGATGTGGACATTTTTGCCCTTGTGATAAATTTTTTAAATGAATCTTGGACCCTTATGCATGTTATTATGGGCTTATTTGAAGCGAATGAAACAAATGGGTAGAGTATGGCTATGTAACTTGAATCACTACTTTTGAAGTTGGGTTAGTGCATCATGTGATTGCATTTGTGAAATATGAAAGCAACAATTTGACAACCATGGCATTTGCATTACACTACATCATTGATTGTTAACCTTTGAGGTTTTTCAAGGTTTTTGGAGGTACTTGCTTTGGCCATATGATGTTTAAAACATGTTAGTATGTTATGAATGATGACAAAGTTTTTAAGGGTCTGGTGCAAGTGAATGTGGAGGATGCACATGTTGTTTTATAAAAGACGATTACATGGACAAATAAATCTAGGAAAGGGAAACAAGAATGGGAGGAGGCTTGTATTAAATGTGGGATGCCACCTTGAAATCTTTAAACCCCAATCAAAACCAAATTTGCATCCAAAATCATCATGTCTGGGGAGACTTTGAAATTCAAGTAAGCAATCATCACATGTTATGGAAGGTAGAAGACTATCACTTTACAACAAAGAGTTCCAAAAACCCAAGTGTGGGGCATTGTGAAGGCAGTCACATCATGCCTAAACCTTTTGGTCACGACTTATGTTATGAATCAATCTCGTGGTCAATTGCTATTATCTAATGTTTTAACTATTGCCATTACCTTAACTATTAAACTAGAAGCTGAATTGGTTGAAATTGTGTAAGTTTCAAATGGGATAGAGGTTTTGGATCAATTTGATTTTGAACTCATCTTTTAAATAAAGATGCAAGAAAAGGATGTGAAGGTTTTTAAACCTTTTCTCTAATTTCCGAATTTTTTTTTATGTAGACTAGGTTCATAACATGTTTGTTATCATGTTAGATTTTTGATTCAAAACACTATGAGTTGTTGAAAATTTGGTGGGATGTGGAGATGCAATTTGACTTGTTTCTAAATATGATTTGAAAGTTGTAATCCCCTTTTTCATGACCTATTTTAAAACCCTAACCTTACTATTGAAACATGCATTTTTTTGGTCATGATGATGAACTTGAAGATGAAGGTAACATCTCTAGGGTTTGAGCATCTTTTGAGGAGTCTTTTCGAACACTTGTCATTGGAGAATTAGATTTGTTTAAGAGTTTACCCATACCTCTTGTTACATGTGAAGATCCTCTTGCTTGGTGGTGCAACCATGAAAGATAGTTTCCAAATGTGGCATTTCTAACAAAACAAATTCTTGGCATCCCAAGGTCACAAATTGAAACAAAAAGAAAATTTAAGACCTTGTTGGAGTTTTGACAGCTTTGCGAAGATACCATTTACAAGTGGAAAACTTGGTTAGGATCATCACAACTGCTAAAAATTGGCTTGATGATTTGTGGGTTAATTGTATGCCAAATAAGACCATGAAAAATTACTTGAAAGTTGGAGGGTCTTTGGTTGATGACAATTATGAGTTGATTGCAGAAGTAGAATATTTTGAAGATCTGAATGTTGATGGTGAGTAGCACAAGTATTAATCAACTTTTTAATTTTTCTTTGTTTTTTTTTTAAACAAAAATGAAATTTTTTTGTTGCTCTTTTCATTTTGCTGTCATTAACATTTCCAAGTATCCGCAACAAGTTTTCTTTCTAAAAAAATTGGAAAAAACTTGGCTTAGAAAAATCAATTTATAAGAGTTGGATATTATGGCATGGCAAGCTATTAGGTTTCTATATGGGTTTTTGCATGGGATTATTAAGGTAGGGTTTGGGTGTTGGTGGGGTAGGCATCATGCGCTACAATGGGCAGAGTTCTTTTGAGAATTAGGGTTCTATTCCCCCACAAGTTATTACAATCTAGGAATGTGCTTTAGTCGAATGGAAAAAAAATGTGGTTATATTGACTTTTCATATGCATAACCTCTATATGTATCCATAGTGAAATTTATATCCACGAAAGGATCTAAACTAGACCGAAATCTATATCAAATAGATTTTCAATATGCACAACCTTTGTATGTATTCGTAGTTTGTTTGAATTTTATAATCGACAAATTCATATCCGTTGAAAGATTTAAATTAAACTAAAATTCATATCCGCATCTACAAATAAATTGCTCAAATTTTTCAATGCATATCCGTCTATTATATTTTTTTACATAAAATGCCTTATTGATATCTTGGAATTAACTTTGAAATGTGGTATCTGGCCAACATTGGTATATACACTTACATGCCCCAAAACATTTACAAAGGCTGTGTAAGTGTAAAAAAAATTATAAAATTATATACACACAAAACAATGTAAGTGTAAAAAGTTTGGACATGTAAGTGTGAATCAGCCATACATACGGGATTTACACACCATGTATACAACTATTGACACTTACATGCACAACACAGGTACTTACTTAAAGGCTATCTAGGGACTATCAAAAGGCCTACCTAGATTAAGGGATACCTAAACGTTCCTTAGGAAGCTACATAAAGCCTACCTTAATGGGCTATACAAATATTTCCCAGGTTAAGGGATACCTAGGGTATATTTGAAGAAGGACTATCTAAATAACTTAGGGGGCAATGGACTACTTAAAAGACTAAGCACCTAAAGACGACCTCAAGGTCTACCTAGGTTACATGCTATTTAAATAAGGAGAATCAAATGCCTACATAGAGAGTTACAAAAGAACTACTTAGGACGCTGCATAGAGGCTACCTAGTGACTTACCTAAGCTAGGGGATACCTAAGAGTAGTGACTTACCGAAGTTAGGGGATACCTAAGGGTAGGGACTTACCAAAGTTAGGGGATACCTAAGGGTAGGGACTTACCGAAGTTAGGGGATACCTAAGGGTAGTGACTTACCAAAGGGCTACTTAAGTATTTAGGGTGAACATAACTGCTATGTAGTATAAATTCCAGCATGTATACCTTTGTTTTAAAGTGGGCCCTAATTTGTGTAGGTGGCCCTCCCTCCCTTCCCCCCTCCGTCCCTTCGCTCTCTCCCAACCCCCGCCGACTCTGGGATTCGATCTCAGGACCTGCGTCTCGGTGCTCGCGAAAAACTCTAGCGAAGACCACTCCCAAGCCCTAAACCCTAAACCTTGCTCACCGTCGTGGTCCTCTTCGTGCTCTCGAGGAGGAACAAGGTCCATGGCTTCTGTCATCGAAGCTGAAGCTCGTCGTGTTCTTATGTCTCTTTTGTGCGAGGCCTAGTAATCAACTGGGGTACTGAAGAAGGTTTCTCTCCTGTCGCAATTCGGGGCGTGCTAAGTACAATGGCGCAAGCTTTAGCTTCTTCGCTCTGTGTGAGATCTCCCATCAGATTGTTAATCCCGTCCTCTTCTTTGGAGCCAACCGTATGTCCTCCATGCTCGTCCACTGTGTGCGTTTTTCCGCGGGCTTCCCTTTTCTCTTTCCACTCTTGTTTCGATGCGGTGTTGTCCTCACCTGCTCATTACTCGTACAGCCGGGCGCCACGGATTGCGGCAGCATCTGCAAGTGCTGCTACGAGTAACGAACTTATTTCTTCCCAGGTTCGTTTGTATTTCCGGTTTCATTTGGAGCCCAGCTGTGGATTATTTCAGCGTTCTCCTTTGTAGTGCCCCTTTGTATGCTGATTGGAAGCAATTTGTTTGTAAGGCTAGTAGGATTGTTTTCGTCGTAAAACCCTTAACCTAATGGGTGCGAAGCTGTCAAGCAGAGGAAAAGAAACATTATCCTAGTCTTTGTGGGCATCGGCATGCTGGAAATGTGAAGAGAAAACAAGGGCATTACTAACTTGATTAGAATGTTACATGGGTCTTTTTTTGCTGAGGAATCAATGACAGTGTTGCTCATTAGGTGGTGGATGGAGAATTAGGTCAAATGGAAATGGACTCAGAGCTTGAATTGATGGAATTAACGGCAATTTCGCCATTGGATGGACGTTATGGAAACAAGGTGAAGCAATTGAGAACAATCTTCAGTGAGTTTGGGCTGATTCGGTATCGGGTTCTGATTGAGGTACTTGATTTTCCCCTCTTTTCAATGTTTTCAAAACCACGTTCCCTTGCTTTTGTTTGGAAGACTTTGTACAGTGACCTTTTCATCTTCACAGCTTATATTTACTTTGTGCAGGTTCGGTGGATACAAAAGTTGTCTCAGCTTTCTGGAGTGGAAGAAGTGCCAAGCTTTAGTGCAGGAGCAATGTCTGTACTAGAAGACATGGTAACCAACTTTGGAGTACTGGATGCTGCTGCTGTGAAGAAACGGGAGCGCATCACAAATCATGATGTCAAGGCTGTGGAGTATGTTTTAAAAGAGAAGTTCTGTGCACACACTGAACTCTCAAAGGTTTGCTTTCCTACTTCAATTCCGTGAAAACTTATTATGGCTCCATTTCCAATTCATCAGCCTTCCTGCTTTATTTTCAAGCAATATGTCACTCCCAACTAAACTTTGCAGAAATATGCAAACAGGTGTTGGAGTTTATTCACTTTGCTTGTACCTCAGAGGACATCAACAATTTAGCACATGCTCTGATGCTACAGAAGGCTCTACAGTCTATTGTGCTGCCTGCAATGGATCGTATTGTTGAGGCCATTCAATCACTTGCCCATCAGCATGCTGAGGTTGCCATGTTAGCTCGTACTCATGGCCAGGTAAATTGCTACTACCCTATCAGGTTGTCCATGTTCATCAGACTGCAGAAACAGACCAGAGGAGAGAGGGCAAATCATTTTTTTTCCCTTCCTCCCTTGAGTTCTAGCCAACATCATTCCAGTTGCTTCTAGAAATGTGACAGAAATCAGGATGCAGATGTTTGTATAATATCTTCCCAAGATTTTGGGCAGATCATTATATAGTTTTCTACACCAGCACCAGGAGCTGATAAAGTCTGTGGGGAGTCATGGCAGCTCATTGCTTCTATTCATGACAAAGGTGATGGCCTGACACTTTCTGAGTGACACTCAGAAGGTTATGACTGCACTCATTCATGTCATGTTAATTCTCATTCTGCTGGAACTGACAGGACCAGCTACCTTTAAATTGTTGCTCTGGAGTTTTCTCTCCAATGTCATGGATATATCTTTATCTTCCTCTGCTGAAAGTGTGAAGTTGGCAGCCAGCATCACCAACTACCTTAGGAAAGGAGATGGCAAATTTTTGTTACAGATTGCAGCAGCAACGGAAGCAAGTAGCAGCAGTGCAACTGCAGGGCAAAATTGCAGGGGCAGTAGGAAATTACAATGCACATGTGGTAGCATATCCAGATGTTGACTGGGTGACAGTTGCCCAAGAATTTGTCACATCCTTAGGCATCACTTTTAACCCCTACACCACACAGGTATGATTTTTCCTTCATTAATGATCTTGTATTTATCCTTGTTCCTGTGTTGCTTCATCTTTTTTACATCCACAAAGTATTGGCAAAATTGGAGGATCAACAGATTCTGGAAAGGTAGTGTCTAGGTGACCCCATTTTCCCTTAAGCTTGCATATTGTTCCAGATGTCTCCACAATCATAAGATGTGTTATCATGGTTATCACAAAGAGGGCAAATTGGTGGGGCTGTGCACAGATAGAACCACATGATTACATAGCAGAACTATTCCATGCTATTTCACGCTTCAATAATGTGCTTCTGGGATTTGATCGTGATGTGTGGGGCTATATCTCATTGGGGTACTTCAAACAGGTGCATATGCATCTTTCCCCTCACTTCTCTCTGCTCTAAGGTGTCTTTTAGGCAATCTGCTGATTGTGGAGCACAAGAAAGCCTTCTCAAGAAACAGGCACATCTTGTTCCTAGGTCACCATTTTGTGCAGGGGAAGGTCACTAAATTATGTGTGGTGTTTGCAGCGAGTGGTGGCTGGTGAAGTGGGATCATCAACAATGCCTCACAAAGTGAATCCTATTGACTTCGAAAATAGTGAAGGCAACTTGGGCTTGGCAAATGCAACATTTGATCATTTGAGTTCAAAGCTACCTATTTCACGTTGGCAGGTATGAAACTGTTCACATTATCATCTCACAGGAGGTGATGATGTGATAGCTACAGATTCCCTTTTAGTCTCTTACTTGCATTCAAACCTTTCTCCTATTGATGGTGGAACAAGAGTGGCAATATGACTTGTATCATTACATATGGTTATGAAATGTGATTGTTTTTGTGGACTGGCACTGCAGCGGGACTTGACAGACTCGACTGTACTGCGTAATTTGGGAGTTGGATTGGGACATTCTATTCTTGCCTATGAGAGCACACTCAAGGGAATCAGTAAACTTCAGGTCAAGGCCAGCCCCTGCTTCTGGTGGTGTTTCCATTCTTTTGGTGCAATTGTTTTGAATGAAGAACACATGCTTTGTGCATAAGTGAAGGCTGCTGTTTGAAGCTGAAAAATACCTGTGTTAGAAAAGTAGTTTACTGCTAGCTATCACAGTATCTGTACAAAGCCACATCCTGCCTGAGCCTCTCTTTTTTGTAGCAGGTAGATGAGGGTCGCATATTTGAAGATGTGGCAGGCGCTTGGGAGGTTCTTGCAGAACCTGTGCAAACAGTATGTTGAATTCTTCCCTGGAAAACCAATTTAAAATAGGTGGACTTATTCCATATAAAGAACTCACACCTGTAACGAGTGTGCCCATTATGAAGTAATAATCTGGATGTTATTCAACTGAAACTCGGAATAATAGTGAAGAATAAATCTTGGTCTGCCTGTTTGTGGCCCACTACATGTTTTCAAGTGTCCTGAGGAAAGAATCATATAAGTAAGATCCCTTGCAATTACTTAGAATTGTTGAAGGATTAATCAAATATCTCATTTCTGTAACAGGTGATGCGGCGTTATGGTGTGGAAGAGCCCTATGAGAAGCTCAAGGCAGTGACACGGGATCGTAAGGTCACGAAAGAGATAATGCACCAAGTAGTTGAAGGCTTGGATCTCCCAGAGGATGCAAAAAGCCGTCTTTTCAAGCTTGTTCCTCAAAGCTATATTGGTCTTGCAGCCACATTGGCTCGAGAGGTTTGAAAAAGAAAATCTGTCCGGAGTAAAGAGGTTCTCATGGTGGAAGATTGACCAGAATGAGAATCTGATTTTGAAGTCACGGAAGAACCATAATTGTTATTTTCATTGTCAATGGGCAATTCAATAGTCTGGATGTCAGCAGTCAAGAATTTTCTCCCCGTCTTTTTTTAAAAAACATAAGAGACAAGCAGCTCTTTGCAGCCACTGGATTAATGGTCTGAGATTCATGGGGAAGAGGCAGCCTGCATGTAACCCAACTTTGTCCACAAAAGTTCTTGTTGGTGATGTTTGTGGGTACCAGCTGAACATGCAAATGCATTAGTAAGCAGCTAAATGGAGTGAACAACAGATGAGAAATGGCAATGAAGAATTCATCTTCTGTCTAAATAAAGATCATAGTCACCATCAGTATTTGCGGTATGTAACTATTGGCTACTGTTTGATGGAAAATATTTGATTAATTGGCCAAAAGAAAGTATTTCTACTAGCTAGCAGATGTTCCTATAGGTTGAACCCAAGTATTAATTAACTAGGATTTCAGAAAGTAATATAATCTATTAAAACTATTTAACCTATTAGGACTAATGATCTTTTTTGGGTTCTCTGATGTTGCCACTAGAAGAAAAAATGTCATTTGCAAACAGTCCATTTGCAACTACATTTGTAACTTCTTGTCACATACATGAATTGTTATGCAGAATTTATTTAATTTGTCATCAGGGATGCTTCAGATTTTGTTCTTGGTGTCTTTGAAAAGCTCTCAACGAGGAGGGGTGTATGGGCTTGTTCCATGATGTTTGGACTTGTGGTGCAAAAGCTTGTGGTGCAAAAGTTCTTGAATATTGAATGATCTCTTCACTGAAAATTAAATTAAATCATAGCTGAAAATTTTGGAGGAACTGGATTGTGTCTTTGGTGTTGTTGGAAAGATCCTGATGAGCAGGATTTAATGAAATTTATTTGGTAAGAGTTGCATTCAGAATGTGGGAGATATTGATTTTTAGGGTGATTTCTGCCTCTGAAAATTCAAATAAATTCCAACAGACCAGGTTTTGGAAGGAAAAATCAGTTGTGAACGTGGTAACACTTGAAGGCTTACCATTCAATTCAAGCATTATTTCCTTTCATATTTGGCTCTTCAAAAAATTGATACATACATTGCAAAACACTGTTCGCATGTTGAGTCTCCCTATTTTGTAATGGGTTCAATCTTGGGCCAACGGCACAGGCCACACTAGTAGTAATGAAAGATAACCTGAAGGAACATAGAACGACCAATTTCCAGTCTTACAGCTCTTAGTAAGTGTCCACCTTTGGAAGGGGGACACAAGCCACAATGGTGAAGAGACACACAGTTGCAAGTAGTTGCCGAACTTCATGTCATTCATCAAGTTCCAGATATCTCCAATAAAAAACCCATGCCTCAACTTAAAATTCATTGAAACAAATTGTGAGTTTGATCATATCATAGGTTGTGGAACCAACATTCAAAATGCATAATAAACATTGTTATTCAGGCAAAATCCATCTGCTTAGTAGGTGATGGTCAAGGTTAGTAATTGAGCACTTATTATGCAGACAGAATTTCTCACACTTCAGGTATGTGTGCGCTTCTCAATTGAAATGCTCTGCTGCCCTAATAAAGTAGCTCAATGCAATAATGAAAAACTTCAGAGAGGGTGGACTGTTGAAATGAACACACCTGGCTCAAAGGTTTTAATTAGAGAAGGCTCGAGAGAAAGACCTAGATCAGTCTCTTATGTCCTACACTATGGGAAGCTGGCAGCTGCAAAGGTCTTCAATGTTTCTTTGCGATTCAATTGTAAGAATGAACCACTGCCCCCATTTTGGTCTTCCAGTTCCTGTTTCTTCCATCTCACAAGGTAAAGAAGAAACTCCATCACCTGCAGCAGGAATGTGTACCTATCTATCAAATGCCACTTTATACATATACCACAAGACAGTAATGTAAGCTGATTGGCACAAAATGGCTGTGTTGACTATTTGTTGATGAACTTCTAGAGTTCTAGTTTGAGATTCAGAATTTGGAGGGCGGAATGCATAGGTCCAACTCTTAACCATCCAATATAGGAAAATAAATAGGACTCCAGAAAACATGATGGGTGTGTACCTCACAAGGGTCCTGCAGAGAAAAGGATGCCTTAGTCTCTTTGGGCACTGATGTCACCAAGATGCTGCACGCATGTTTGAGGCCATTCAACACCTGTGGAAACAAATGCAACATGTCCATCTGCATTAGTGGCACTGCAATCTTGCTTTGTGCCACTGACTTGAACATCAAAGCAAGCAACTTTAAAACTGGCAGGGAAGAACAATTTTTATGTTTTTCAAAGCAGCAGCCCAATCCTGGTGTCTACACCATAACCAGCAAAGTCTCCTCTATTCTGCTAAATATTATAAAACAAAACAGCTAAAACATTTGAAGTTTTTTTTATTCGAAAATAATATACATATCAATATCAAGGGACAAACTAAAAACTACAATCTTGACTCTACAGTCACAGACATCTGGGACTTATCAGAGCAACCTTCCTCCTAAACCAGCAAACTTAGTCCTTGTATGAATTGGCTTACTATTGTTCCCTGCTGCATTGACCACTTGCTTGATATTCTTTCAACACAGTTGCTGTGTTATACAAATTTCTGGAAAGTGAGCACACAATGACACAACATGGTAGCTCACAGAGGTATCCAAATAGAAGCCAGTCAGCTACAAGGACCAGAGATCAAGACACCCACAACATATACATTGAGGACATGGGAATAGCCATTTAAATATGCATGCTGACCAAGATAAATGAGGTCATATAGTCATGTGGTAAATCCCTCTTACATTGAAAGCATCTTCATCTGTTCGATCATCCCCAATATAGACTGGGAATACCTTGCTGGAGTCAGCTAGCCCTGTCATGCCCCCATACCAAAATCAATTCCTCTTCTGTGCTATGACTCTCACAAGTCACAAATTGCAGAAGATTGAAGCACTCAACATTTCTGACCTTATGTGCTTCCTACAGCTGTTGTACTCACCAAGTGAAGATAGCAGAAAATCTACAGCCTTCCCCTTATCCCATGCTATAGCTGGACGAATCTCCAAGACCTGCAGAAGGTGTTCAACCAGTTTCAATGCATCAATCTTGCATCAGACATCCAACCATGTGTCAACACTTAGGTGGCCAGAAATGCAAGGTCATTGTAGTTGGTTGCACTGTCACCACAATGCAGAGCCATCAACAGTTATGGACACCAGGATCACACAAACAAGGCCACACGATAATGTAGGAAGATTCACAGGAGAAGAACAGAGGACATCAGACTAAAGAATGCACAGAGGCTCACCAGGATGTAAACTTACCTTGCGGCCATGGGTTAGACGTAGTGTTGGATAGTCCTTCAATACACTCTCCACCTTCTCTGCAAGTGCCCCCCAACTCTGTTTCACAAGAAGATGGTGAACATTAGAGATCCATCAAGTCCAGCTACATTGTTCTGCTGAGATGTTCGGCCACAAGGCTCCCACAAAACTCCCACTAAGCAAGCCAGAAACACCTCCAGAGAACACTTCGATCACCCAAAAAAGCACTTAAATGCATGAAATGTAATTTGATACTCACATCAAGCATGTCAAAGGACTGTTCTTCATCAACAATTACAGAAACAAAAAGAATCACAATTGTCTCTAAATTTTTAAAACAGTACGAAAAATTTAATCTCAATGAAAGGTTCTGCAACTTTCATCTCCATTTCCAGTGAGTTCAGACCTAAGGACTACCCTAACTATCTAAATGGTGTTCTTCTGTTGGAGAAGATGACTATGGGACTCCATACCAATTTGAGAGGTGATAGCACTTCTGATCAAGATGTCAGTGATGTGAGAAACATAATTGACTTGGACCTACCTTTTGAATGAACAGCAACTCTAACATTGTGGGTACCACATAGATTGAGCAGGAAACACAATCAAACCCCCTTTCACACTATTCATCTCTTCAGTCAGAATGGTACTTTCAGGACTGAAAACCACAAACTTCTCAGAACATTCCCTAAATACCAATTATCTTTTCTCAAAAGGTACACAATCAACAGTGACTACCAGCATTGTGAACACCACCAATCAAGGCAAAGAAGCCAAAAGGAAGGAGCATTTAAGTTGGCACATAGACACTTCTCATATCAAGGAAAACTACAGAACCGACCCTAGATGTAATACAGCTTCAATTTGCAGACCATGAACTCCAGCCCCAATGAGTATGATGAACCATCCCATGACAAGGAATTCACAAGCCTGGGGGAACCTAAACTAAGGAGGAGTAAAATCAAACTGGTTGTCATGTAGGTCAGTCTGGATACCAAAACTTTCATTCATTCCACAGAACTGGAAGGACACAATGTTGAGAACAGAGATGAGAACAGCACAGTGCATCAGTCAAGGTGTAAGTTGGACAGAGAGAGTGTCACCTCCTCCTTGACACACCGGAAGTGAATAGTTACACAGAATCTGTTGTGCTCAATTCTGGCTCCCCTGATGCATTTTGAACTTTCACTCAAAATTTGGCACACCTGGTTCCACATTCCAATATAGCAATTGTGTAGCAAGTCCAGGTCAGCACTGAATTTGGCCAGATCTTGCTACTACACTGCAGATGACTCACAGGGAGAAAACTTCAATTTTTCTCCAGCTGAATTGCCTGCAGTCTTTTTGTACTACAATGGAAGTGAGTAAAACTATGTTCTGCAAGAAGATTTCTAGGATGAGATTTAAGGCACTCAAAAATTACATCCAAAATATCTTCTGGGAAATGCAGCCATGTAAAATTTCCAAGATTGTCCCTTAGAGGAATTGAGTGACAAGCTTCAAATGTGCATAAAACATGTACAAATCTTGTGTAGTAGGAGAGTACCTCATCTATCAAAGGCAAGTAGTCACTGGCTGGTTGAAATAGGACAACATCATGTCCCTGGAAATCACCCCATACACGAATATGATGAAATTCACATGATGTCATTGGCATTGGAAAGAGTCACCACTTCATCCAGTCAAAAGACCAGCCAGTTCTTGGCATTCTCTAAATTTATATAACAATCCCAAGCAGGGCTTGACAATACTCTGATCCACTGATATTCAAGTTAAGCACTGTTATACTGGATCTCCCAGAAGTAGGGGCCATCTAGGGCATCTAGGAGCACTGCTGGAAAATACTGTACCATCTTGTCTTTGACTTGAGTCCCTTGTGCCCTGAACCCATTTGTGCCATCAGCAGGACCCATGATATCCATACCATGACTCCCTGCATAATACAGCTCTGCTAGTTGTACAAATTCATAGACCTACAGCAAGCACAGAATTTCTGAATGAGAAGACAGCCATTTGTAGCTCATGCATCTGAAAAAGCACAACATTTCTAAGAACTTGATTTTCAGATCAAAGCCTGAGATAGAGTGTACTGCGGGAATGGAAGATGTGCTGCCCACTCAATCAAGGAATAGGATGTAAGTATATGAAATTTGATTTGATGGAACAAAGTTAACAGCAAATAGTAAGGGAGAGAAACCTTTGGTCTAGCTCTTCCACTAATTATTGCAGTTGGAAAGAAGGTAGCAACTTCCTTAACTGTAGCTCGCATCTGTCACCGATTCCATATAACACAGTCAATCCAATATAAGAGTCAGAGCTCCTAAGCCAACATGGATTTAACTTCCAAGAGTGAGTGAGAAAAAGACCCTTAAAAAACAGTCATTAGCCGCTGAAGCAGTGGGGGCACACCTTCATCCACCAACATGCAATAGTTATGACAAAAATACGATTTCACAAAAGGTACCTTAAAAAAGTATCAGAGCCTAGAAGAGTGCATGGCATTTCTGAGAAGGAAGCTTTATCTGGAAATGCATGTAAATGCTGACATACATCATCTGACACATAGGCTCGATCAGGGTCCTCCACAATTGGTGAAAGGGTGCCATCGTAATCTAAGAACACAACCACTTGCTTGGCCTTAGCCTCCACCATCAATTCCTCGAACATGCTCAGGGCCGATGGATGCTTCTTCTGCAAATATATACAAAACATTGTTAATTAGTAATAGTCCAATCCTTCAGTCCAGTAGTTATACTTTTCAATCAGCATTCCTTCATATCTTAGCTGGCAGGTATCCACAGTGACACTTATGTCAACAAGGACTCAAGAAGCAGACTCAAAAACCAGATTAAAAACTCCATGAGAGTGTGGCTAGCAATTATGAAGGAATAAATGTACCGTAGAAGCCCAACCATTGCAACTCCCTATCTACCATCCAAATCTTCACTTGAGGGTTTTGAAGTTCTTGTTGCTTACAAGCCAAGCTGCATATTCTGCTGCCTCCATGTCATACGATTCAGGAGTATCTCCATGAAGAGAGTGGAACTGGGGAGGAGACTGAGCTTTCATGGCATCTAGCCATGTGACCAAATGTCCCTTGTCTGTAACATATGGATTGTGTTTCTCTTGCAGGACA
>Ga0116229_10001892_pt1 | contig 33495 bp, 24 predicted proteins | sample S1TSphgellanicum_3_FD_87313 | JGI IMG/M metagenome (GOLD analysis project Ga0116229, IMG submission 87313) | Host-associated microbial communities from peat moss isolated from Minnesota, USA - S1T2_Fc - Sphagnum magellanicum MG | ecosystem: Host-associated > Plants > Peat moss > Unclassified...
CCTACCTACCCACCCACCCACCCAACTACCATGTCCTACAACATACCTACCTAGTTGACTAGCATTTTACGACCAACCTAAATTTATGTACCTCCAACCTACCTACTTAATATAATTTTCTATGTTACCTACCTTCCTATCTACAAAATAATTGTATGATATACCTACTTATAACCTACCTCCTACTTCCCATCTATCATGGCCCTATAAGTTATCTACCTACTTGTTTAACATTGTACAACCTACCTAAGTTTATGTGCCTTCAACCTACCTAGTTAAAATTGCATTATACCTACCTACCTCTTCTACCTTCTTATTTACCTACTCAACCTACCTATGGCATGTACCTTACCTAGTTTAATGAATGGAGTTTGAAATGGAATAATCAAATTTTAACAAGTTTTGAAATTTGTCATCAATTTGTTAGTTTCAAAAATATTTTCTTACAACTCATTTGAACATTTACAAAATGTATTATTTTATTGATTAGATCTTTGAATAAACTACAATATTATGCCTTTATTTGCTTCATTTGAACAAAAATTTAAAAATAAAATAAAATGCCAAAGTTGGGATTTCCAAATTGTTTCATAGTTAACAAGCTAAAAGAAAATGTTGCACAAATTTTAACAATAAAGAGTTGTGTGACTAGGTGGCTAAGGCATTTGAATGCCTCCATGAGGTCTTGGGTTCAAACTTGGGCAATTCATGTACATGAATTCCTATATTAGGTGGTGTATATGTGTACATATGGTGTAAAGAGGGCATAGGTGGGTACTTACCAACCTGTTATTTAATCGCATAACAATGTGATGACATGTGGCACCAACAAATGTTGCCACATGGCAATATTTAATGTTAGCATGTGGCAACATTCATATGGTGCCATGTTTTAACATCAAATGATTAGTAAAATAATAATTTTTATTGGTTATATTTTACTAATAACATTTGACCATTGGTCAAAAGGTACATGTCAAAAACTCATGGTCAAAAGCACCACCCTACAATTGGTCAAAAAAACCATCCTAGTCATACTAAACTTGTTAAAACGACTTGTCCTAAAAAACTAGAGGATTATTTTTACACTTGTCACTTTGGGGTTTTTTTGGACAAGAAAACCTAGTTTGAAAAACCTAGAATTCTAATAATGACTCAATGTATTAGCCACAATCTTCAAGGTGGTCTGGTGACCAATCCTTGAAGAGGTCCTTGCAATACGTGGTGTTATTTGCTTTCAAATTTCACCAAATCCAAAGCAGATGGGGGAATTCATTGATAGCATCCTCAGGGAGCATAACATGGTAAAAGAACTTGAAGAAAACATCAAATGAGAAATTTCATCGCCTTCAAGATTCAATGAATGCTAGTGTAGTCCAAGAAAAACGAAAGAAATAGAATAAATATAGAGATCAGGGTTCGAATTCTCACCTGTAAATAACTATTTTGAAGGCCTCCTTTCCTCCAAATTGTTGCTCCCAAGTTTTGCTACAACAAATACCATCTTTGGCCTTGAATTCCTAGAAAAAACAAATCTCCCAAACCACAAGTCTCCAATGTCGAATATATTTTTCCGATGTCATTAAGCCATGGACCTCTCTCAACGTGAGCTTGAGGTCCGAGATTATGGCAATATATAGCTTGAATGCCTCAACTTCAAGTTGCAAAAATTGAAGGTAGTAAGAACAGGTAGAAAGTGGACAACACATTGAAAATGGAAAGCCATGTAAAGAAGTCTGAAATCTTACCTAGTACCAAAATGTTGCCTTGTGCAACCATTTGTCGAACTGAACGTATGAAAAACCATGTTTTGGAAACTTCTTGGCTTCCCTTAGAACTCCAAATTCATTCCATTACCTCAACCAATAAGCTTTCTGCTCCTTGTTCACAATAAAGTACACGAGCATTTGAAGTTTTTTAATGAGAATTTCAAGCTTTGGGTTGTTGTCGTAGTGGGGTTGAATTTCATATAAAACTTTGGTTCCAAGACCTATATCACAAATAGGAAGATGTTTGCAGAATGCCAAGTAATGCTCATTTCTCACTTGTTCCATTGCCTTCTCTACCAATCCCTACATCTTTGTAGGATATCTATCACCTTCTTGGGAATGTCTTGACAATATAGCCTGACTGCCATATCTACAATAGTTGCAAGCTCCCTCTATTATCAAAACATAAATGCAATGAATCTTAATAGGATCATGCCAAAAAGTAAAACTATACAAAGATGATACTATCTTATAAAAGGAAATACAATTACCTTGTACATATAATCAAAAAAGGCCTTTCATGTTAAGGAATGCTAGGTCTTCCTTGACTTGCTCTCACATTTCTTGTAGATGTTTGCAAGCAAACCATCCTTGAAGTGTTTAAAGGATATGATTCCAATCCCTTGAATTTGAAAGAATTTGTGCACCAAGCTTGGCTTGAGATGATTAAACTCAATGCCCCTACACATGAACTCAAGAAATCAAACTTTGGAGATAAGAAAAAAAGCACCATGTTTTCAGGAATCAATCAAAATGAGGAGTTCTTATTTGATCAAGTAAATCATAGTTGTGAATAACTCCATAAGCCTTTTAGACATGTCAAGTAAAATATAATCTATAGATATGTGTCAAGATGGATTATCAATATGTAATCTGCCAATGTATGGCATCCAAGCCCGGATGTGGTGGTTCCCATCCCACATAAAAAACATATTGTTGGAGAAATGCACCAATTTTGGGTCTTCCCACATCACCTTTTCAATTCAACAACCCATTGCTCATCCCATGTTCCATTATGCAAAGAAACATCTTGCTCCTCGCCCTTCCAAATTATCAAAGACAAATAAAAAACCTCGTCCCCTTCCCTATATCCCATGTGAAAGGCATGTTCCATCTTCAAGATATCAATCTTGAGAGTAGGCTTCACAATTGGCATGGGAACCATCTTGCACAATGGAATAGCCATACGCACTTTGTGTTTTGGGGAAATTTTGTACTTCTCAAGAATCTCCCCCGTATTTCGTTCTGCACCGAATTGTCTTGTCAAATGACAGGTTATTGTCCTCCATTTGAGTTGTATGGGTTGAAATTTGCCAAAGAAAATAAATAGATTAGTGATTGGAAATGAAAAAAAAATTCCAAAAAAAACCCTTCGAGTTTTTTTTGGTGTTGAAGGAGCTCAACAAGTTTTTTTGGAATGAACATCGCACATAATGAGGAGTGAGAAAAAGAAGAAAATGATGAATTTTCTAGAAACAAATCCCATTGAACTTTTTTCGGTGTCGAAAGAAGTTTGATGGGATTTTAACCTACAACAAAGATCACAAATTGGGAAGACCCTAAAGAAGCATAAAAGATGTAGAGGAAGAAGATGGGGAAAAATTGCTACAGGAAAAAACCCTCCAAGTTTTTCTTGTCATCAAGAGAAGCTTTGCATTGAAAGAAAGGTAGGTGGGAAAAGAATGAAGATTTGCAGAAAAAAACCGTCGAGCTTTTTTTGGTGCCGAGAGAAGCTTGGCATGTTTTTTTTTACAAAGTCGAGCTCACATGGAAAGAACTTATGGAGCTTCTTTTAGTGCTGAGAGAAGCTCCATAGGTGTGCAATTTAAAAATATTTCTAAAGAAAACCTGTCGAGCTTCTTTCAACATTGAGAGAAGCTCGACGATAAGATAATGAAGATTTGCAAAAAAAAACTTGTTGAGCTTCTCTCAAGCCAAGAGAAGCTTGATGGGTTTTTTTCTGCAAAGTCGAGTTCACATGAAAAAACTTGTGGAGCTCCTTGGCACCGAAAAAAACTCCATGGGTGTGCATGTTAAAAATCTTGCAGAAAAAAACCCACCAAGCTTCTCTTGGCACCAAAAGAAGTTTAGCACCAAGAGAAGTTCAACATGAAAATGATGAAGATTTGTAGAAAAAAAGACCCATCAAACTTCTCTCAACACCAAGAGAAGCTTAGTAGGTTTTTTTTGCAAAATTGAGCTCACATGGAAAGAACCCATGGAGCTTTTTTCGGCGTTGAGAAAAGCTCAACAAGTGTGTGGATTAGAAATCTTGCAGAAAAAACCCGTCAAGCTTTTCTCAATGTCGAAAAAAGCTTGGCATGTTTATTTGAAGGAAAACCGTTCTCAAAATAAGAAGGGGAAGAAGAGGGGGAATAAATGTTGAAAAAAAAAACCCGTTGAACTTCTCTTGGTGTCAAGAGATGCTTAGTGGGTTGTTTTTCTACAAGGCAAACCTCAAATGGCCAAAAGTGCACGAGAATACAAAGAGGAAGACAAAGGCGAAGAAGGATCCAAAAAAATCCGTGAGGCTTTAGTAAGCATTTCAACATTGCTTGAAAAGACAAGAAAAAAAGGAAGTTTGATTGTACCTTCTCAAGAAGGTTTTGTTGTTTGGAGTTGAGTGTTGAGAAAGCTAGAGAAAGTTCACGTTTTGACTCTTCCTATTGCTTTTTCGCCTTGAAAACATGTTCGTTCTCTTGGTGCGATGCCGCCTCCTCTTCTTTCAATGGAAATTGATTTTGATTAAAACTTCACAAAAAGGAAGGTGAAACATAATCTATACATTCAAAACACAAATAATTTTAAGAAACAAGAATAAAAAATGTGTGAAGGATGTGGATTACATGACCCATCATGTCCATGTGATGTGTGTTGATTTCTCCTTTAAAAAATGGTCGAATCTTCACCAATCCTCTTCTAAAATTGCGGACAAAGATTGATTTTTCCTTATTTGCTTCAAACTTGTCCAATTGTGGCCGTGCTTTCTTCGATGTTGACAAAGTTCCTTCTTTTCAAAAATGGACTTTCACATCAAGAAGAATTGCAATTTGAATGCCTTGAATGAGCCCATGATGTTGACATTAACTTTATACTAATTGATTGGAACCCTAAACCTAAAACAAATTCAAAATTTCAAAAGTTTTAATATGTTTTCATTATTTGAATATTCGATGGGAATTTTATCTCCATGGAAGTTTCTATTACATTTATATGCTTGGTGCATATATCTCATGGTTTGTCGTATTAATAAATGCTCCACATGCAATAGGATATGTTGAAATATGCAACAAAATTCATTTACATAGCACATGCATATGTATGTATGGTACGTATGTATTAAAAAAATGCATTCTTTCATTCAAAGGGCCAAGAGATGGAGCATGTACATTTGAAACCACTAGATGGCACATCAATATTGCAATCATTTTGTTTCATGCATAATTCATCTACTTGTGGTATGGATATAACAATGTTACTTATTGTTCTTTTGAAACATATAATACATGTGTTCCATACAATACATATGGCCCATATCATCAAATGGGAGCAAATTACACTTATGGGGCATGTGAGACATGTGAGACATGTGGCAATTTTTGTGCATATGGTGTGTGTGGGACATGTGTTACATATGAAGATGAAAAATGTGGGACAATTGTTGCAGATGTTGTGTGTGGGACATATGTTACACATGTCTCCTATCCACAAGTGGTTCACACATGAATGGACCTTCCAAATGAATATAAACATGTGTTTACAATTTGGTCCAAAATTAAAATAATGTCCATTTCAAATGTTCAAGATTTCGTTATATTGCGTGCATATGAATAGATATAGCTTTGCATACAAATCGAGATGTATACCACATTAGTAACGAAGGAAAGCTCTTTGCAAGATAAATCTCACTCATTAGAATATAATTTTCAAATATATGTCCCACATATCTACCTATCCATTTGAATAGACTTTCCACAAATTTAGATCTATAACCTTTGCAAATGATTCTCAATTTATGGGGTACAAATATGGGTCATAAATTTCATGTCAATGGTTTTCATATTAACGAAAATAGGATGATAGATGCCTAATACACATATATTTACGAAGGATAGATATTGTTCTAAAAATAAAAGGGCCATTAACAAAATGTCGATACATTTCACAAGTGCACATTGATTGTATAGTATCTAGTTATGGCACTTGTTCCATGTTTACACATGTGTGGGTCTAATAATCAACAATAGTATTCAAGATATCATGGGTTTTAATATTTATGGAATCAAATAAAATGTTTTTTGGATCTTTTTCCATGGCCTTAAAAAGGCCTAGTGGTATAATGTACGTCTGTCACTACTTTCTTCCTCATGTTCCCCTATCCACTTTGTATTATATTTTATTCCACATAATTTTTGTTACCCTAACTACTTGAATTGTGTTTTGCTCTAAATGTCCCTCCGGCACCTTTCCCAATATTTTTTTACCCTTGGGCATTTCTATTTTGGTTCAATTGTCCTTTTAGAAATGCACCTTTATATTACATGGTTGCTGATATTTAATGAATTAGATATAAATCAAAACCCATCCTTTTTCATGGCCACAAGTTGTTGATTCATATTTGTACAATATATATTTCTATGGGTTATTATTGTTTTGCCTGATTTGCCAAAATAAAACATGTTCGTCCTAGCGTTTAACGACTTCTAATTTTGCATGGTGTGTTAAGAAAATGTTGGTAACAGGTTAGCAATGACTTTTTCATTATTGTTTGTCATATTGTTTGTCCTTAATGACCTATCCCTAGTAGTTTTTTCCAATATTTGTCTACATTGTGCCATCATTGTTGATTTGATAAGGTTCGTGTGGTTTAATTCATATATTCTTTTCCTTTTATTTAAATGCTCTTGTCCACCTATTTTTATAAACACTCTACACCATTTTCCATTGCAATTAAAAATAGTCGATCTATTTCATGTTTGAAAGCTTGTTTCCACATTTTTGTTTTGGCTAAATATTCATTTCTTTTTCATATGGCCTATCAAGATCTAATACATGCCATTATGGTTTCCCAAATTTCAATAAACTATTTTCCACATTGGTCTCCAAATTTTCATTTGTGTCTCGTACCCATTATGCTTATGCATTTCAAATACTTTTGGTAAGGCAATTAAAATTATTCATTGCACTCTGAATGTTTTTAATAACCACATATACATGTTTTCCAACTTTCATAATCTGCAACACATTCCATGAAAAGACATATTCATTGGATACAATGACCCTCCTTAATTTAATCTTTCAAAGCTGACCTTGTCATAAGAAAGACCCACCCATGAAGTTTTCATTTTCATTTTTTAATGTGTTGTTTAATTTTTCGTTTTGGTCTGTGCCATTTCACATTCATCATTGCTTGTTGCATCCTCTTGTGCTCTTTAAAATATGGTGACATTTCATGCTATTGGTCGTTCAGACCTCACCATCATGGTGGATGAATCAGGGATGACAACTATTTCTGAACACACTGTTGGTGCGCTATCTTTACTTTTCAACCATGTTTTTTACATATATCCAAGGATGTATTGTATGATTCTAATAACTTGGTTTCAAGTTTGATGTACCAAATTCCTACCACCTCTTTTCAAGTCCACAAGTGGGTTGTTGGCTATGACCAGTATTGCATTGTTGGTGATAATTTGATTCACAACTCTCAAGACACCATTCTCACGTCGGGAACCGCAGTTCTATTGTCAAGATTATGAAAGACGAACACAAAGTACTTGACATTCTCCTTTAATGTTCAGATGCTCTTGCATCTTCTGTTTTCATTAAATTGTTTAATTCTTCCTCAAGTGATGACTTGACATTTGGTGGTTCTTCAATGAGATCACTAATTGCAAGTTTTCAATGTTTTGCCTCGTAATTACCACAACCTTCCAACCCTGTAGGTCATATGCAATATGTTGTCTTTTGCCTCCATGTTATGGTGTTGCCAGGGCATACCTCCACCAAATTGCGAAATCTAGATTATAACAAAATATTTTTTCAAAAAGTTCAATTCTTATCGACTACTTTCGATGGAGATGTTTTGTTCAAATTGCCACTCATGCTTTTGACTACACATAGGCCTTTGCAAATGTAAGGCATGGATAGAAAGTATGATGTTCATGTTTGGTGCAAGGTGATCACAACTAATATTAAGAATAATTTTGGGCTTAGCTTTAGGAAAGTTCATTGTTTGGGTCACTTACGATGTCTGCATGACGAATGTGAGAACGTTGTGCACACTGGCTTTCGTAGTGAAATCTTCTGGTGTGGTGAATGCACACATATTCCATTCATGGGTCAGATGGTACTATCTCCATTCGTTTTTTCCTTTGCATGCAAATTTTGTCATTCTCCTCCCCTGTGTGTGGCGGATTATCCTGGAAAAATTTATTATGTTGTGCATAAACTACCATAAATCATTAGAATGGCTATTCATTTCAAGGTCCACAAGCATCATGTGGTGGATGGCAAGTGCAAGGAGTCTATGGATGAGACTAAAAGGTTGATCGCAAAGGAGGTTGACTGCACATTTGATGCAAAGATATCTGTGATTTCAATAAGTGCTAATAAGACCTTTTTGGCTATGCATATGCTTAATATGGCAATGGCATTGTGGAGCTATTGAACGATGAATAGTTATAACATATCCAAGACAAGTTCTTAGAACTGAATTTGCCCAATGTTCATAACCTGGTTGTTGCTTTCAAACATTGTGCAGGTCATGGCTACATTGCTAACATCCTTGAATTGAAGTTTAAATCGTTATGATTACATCCAGGAGTGTTGTTTCCAAGGTTAAGTTGTAGGATAAAAGGTTTTCATTTTAAAGATGTCAATAAATGGTGTGGGGAATGGAGCGAACCTCGTTGTGCAAATGCAACCTAGAGGGGATTTGCAAAACGTTTGGATCATGTTTGATCATTGAAACTTGTTACTGGCTGGACAATTATGGCTTGTCATGTGTATGATTTTGTTTATTGTAAAGTGATGACCATTGTGATTTGTGACATGTAGTCTAAGGACATTAAAGCTTAATAGATCATGTGGACAAAGCTTAATGAGACCATGCTAAAACACGACTTTCCAAAACTAAATTTCAAGGGATTCATTGCTGATAAAACACAAGCCAATTGGAAATCTATCAAAATTATGTCAAGAAAGTTGATAAATAACACACTTGTTTATTCCATTAGACTCAATCGTTTAATAGGCACATCAAAAAACTAATCAGACTTGAGTTGCAAGATCAACACAACATTTTATGCCACCAATACAAGAATGCAAAATCCCTTGTGGAGGTTGACAGTCTCTATGTTACAATTTGTTGTTGGTGGCTATCATCAAAGGTTATTTCAAAGGTAGGTGTCCATGAACTTACAAATTGGTTTAGCTTTTGGCATTTTAATGTTAACCAATGAAGAGGTTTCATGGTCCATGTGAACATTTCACCTATGAACTTCCTATGATTCCCTTTTTCTTTTGATTATTCAAAATTGGAATTCCATTTGCACTCAAATTCCATCTACACTCCACTTTCATCTATGTTTCCATCTGTGTTCTGACATTTTAAATTTTGTTGATATTTCCTTTCCTTTATTCTACAGAAGTTCAATGATGAAGAGTAGGCTAACATGCCCACTTGCAATATGGCCAAAACTATGCATAACATCTAGTTGCAACAGTTGGGAAAATGTAGCACTTGTTTGTACATAGCAACGTCTGATGACTATGTTTGTGCTTTCAAACAATCTACTTTGTATAGACAATACTTGCAAGGTGGTCCATTTGGTCGTGGTTTTAATAGAATGAATTGTTGTTGAAGAGGGCCTGAGGGTTGAATGATCCTGCTAAACTTGCCACAATAATGGCAAATTACACGTATGGACCGTCCTTCACAAATCACTTACTACACTTCGAGGGTGGAGAGGTTTTTGGGTCTTCCAAATGACTTGCTAATTGTCCTCTTGTGCTAACAATGATTCCCATTGTCCTGACTATGTGAATTTTTCTCATCCACAAGTAACCATTCCTACTGTTGAACCCAACATTGTGGACAATGTAGACAACCACCCTTTGGTTCTAGTAAGTTGCTACCTTTGGTATCTCGAAATGGCCTAGAGTTGAAGGAAAATATTTGGGGTGACAACCAATGGCATATTGAACGTGCCCACCTAATTCTGTAATTCAATGTTCTACATTGTAAAAAACCACAATGTTCAAATGCAAAGCAAGGATCAACCTTTGCAAATTTGTGTTAAGGGGGTAAGCTAAATATGTGATTTGGGATGAACAAGGCATTTAGGATGAAGACTAATCAAGGAACTTTGTTAATTTGAATTTTGAATTCTTGTTGCTTGGGATCATTATGATGTGACTTGGGATGGTTCTAAAGGGGGGATTTTTGGAGAACAACAGAGGAGAAAAAAAGGAGTTGGAGTTAGTTTTTTTTGTTTGAAAAAAAAAATAGGAAAAGTTGGAGGTACTTGCAATAGAAAACCATTGACTTTGTTTTGATATAGCACAAATTTTAAATGTTATTTTGGGATTTTCTTTAACAAAACATGGGATTATGTTGTAATTTGGATTCGTGTTTTTAGTAATACAAAGAAGCACAAATTTCTACAGTGAATTTTGTGTTCATCTTTTGTGTGAATTTTATGTAATGTTAGATGATGACGAAATGAATTGTAATATTGTTTTTGGAGTTTTGTACAATGTATTCCAAAGTGCAAATTCTGGTTATATGGAATAATCATGAATTTGATGTTGGAATGAATTTTAGTGTTAAATTTGTTGAGACTTAAAATAAAAATAGTGAACGTAGGCATGTGAAATGCAAATTTGTTGTTACAGTAGTGTGAAATATTCTACAAGAATTTAAATTTCACTTCTATCAATTTGTAAGTGGAACTCTTGCCCATGTTACTCAAGTTTATGGGTACAATATCATAGTGGATCATTCGAGCACCATAAGCATTGGTTTTGTCCAGATGACTTGAGTTGTTGCGTCGATGGAACATCACAAAAATTTGTATTTGTTAGGCTTATAGTTCCAACTGTATGGCCTGTCCAAGAAGGTACTAACTTAATTCAAAATGAATTAACAACTCTAAAATAAACAAGGTTTTCCTTTTACCACCTTCATAGGAGCAATGCTCGAAGTTATTTGGCTCCCAATCTTCTTGTTCAAGCAATTCCCAAGTGCGTGTTGCAATGAGTTGCCTTAGTCTTGTGAGGCCCTTTGATGCAAGTTGTTGGCTTACAACTTGTGATGGCAAGAAGGTGAAATGACCTTTAGTTCTCAAATTGACACAACAACACATTAACAATTCGGAGGCTAACATGCATATTATTCCTCCAATGCACTATTTTCCCCATTGTTGATGTCCCCCCGCTGGGTATGGATGAATTTACACATTATTTCAAATGACAAGCAATATGATGTGACTATTGGAAATTTCCCCATTGTTCATGTGTCTATTTTGTGACAATGTTGATAGGTTCTTTAGGTGGCCTTGGGACATATGTGCAATGTAAATATCTATATCATGTCTTGTAGTCAATTATGTTCTATGGGTTCACAAAAGACTTCATTCATTACTACACGTGGAATTGGGATGAAGTTTATTGTTTGTAACAACGATTTAAAGTATTAGGATTGTAATGATAGTACATCACAATTGTATTTATATCAAATCAATTGTGATTTTCTCATTCATGAAAATTGCAATAAAACTTTTGATAGTCATAATGTGTTTTTTTGTATATTGACTTTTTGTGTATACTATCATAATACCTTTACCATTTCACAAATATTTGTCAACCATGCAGTTTCCACCTAGTTTAACAATTTTAAAAATCAAATAATTTTTTTGACCCTTAGACATTGTTGAATATTGGTTGCACCAAGGATTATGAAATGTATATTTTTGTTTTCTTTTGTTTTGAAATTTTCACATGAAGCTACTTTTGAAAGCTTTATTTAACAAGCCCATGTTTAGAGTAATAAACCTTTGTTGATTCCAAAAAATATTTTGGTGACGTGGTAAAATATTACACGACATGTCATCAAATATTTTGCCGTGTCACTTGAAATTTGCCACGTGGAAAACCAATATATCAAAAATATTCCATGATATGGCATGGAATATTTTCAAGGATTTTGTCCTACTCAAGTGAGCAAGTTCACTTGCTCATGTGAGCTTGTTCACTTGCTCACCCACTAATGTCATTGATTCCATGTGAAGATAATAATGATGTGGATGGGCCTAGATTGTTGAGAATTTAGTGGCCACTCAAGCTTTCCTAGCTTGGTTGGTTGCTAGGTCTCTACCTTGTTACAAAACCACACACATATGGGGGTCACATTGTTGAACTAGAGAGACCTTCCCTCACACCTTTCTCAAACTTTGGGGTACACCTAGGCCCTTTTTTGGGTTCAACTCCCAAAGGAACTACCAATGAAAAATGACATCGAAAAAACCAAAATTATGTGAAAATTAAGATCTCTAATCAACATTGTGTTGCAACTTTGCCCTGGTTGCAAATTCCTTTTTCTAACAGTCCTTTTCATAACGTTCAATTTTTTTGGTGTTGAAACAAAAACTAATTTAAATGTAACACCAAAACATTGATTGGTCTTTTATGTTTTAAGAAAATTCATTTGCAAACTATAATAATCCAAGTTCAAAACCACACAAAACACAAGCTTGGTTCTAATAAGTACTAATTTTTACAAAAAAATAATACTAAAATATTTTTGCAACAAAATTTGTACTTTAGAACTTATATTTTGAATTCTATAGAAGAGAATAGAAAAACTTCTACAATTCATGATTGTAGCAACTATTTATTATTTCTTGCACACATTTCTTTGTCAAACATCATAGATTACATCAATATGCTTCATGTTTCAAAATAAAAATTCCATGTTTAAACAAAACAAAAATCCATGTTTCATCTTTGAACTTTTTTTATCTTCTTCCTCTAATTCTACATCTCTATCATGTACAATCTTCCATACAATGTGCTAAAGTTTCCTTATGAAATAAAAATTCAAATCTTTCTTGCAGAACAAAATTCAAACCCTACTTAATGATTACCTTAATTCTACCATTGACAAGTTCTCTTGTATGCTTTAGAATATCAAAACATGAAATATGAGACTCTATAACCACATTATGGGGATAAAACCATCAAACAAAAAAAACTAAAATTCCATTCACATTGAATTGGGCTCCAACCACAAATAACAAAACTACATGAAATTAATGTTCTATAACAAATACCTTACATGAGGCACAATCAAATTCATGGCTATTGGTCTTTTCTTGGTCCAACTTCCAACAAGTTGATGGTGTGTGTTTTAGTCTAATTAATGGTATGCTTTTTTCTTTCCTATATTCGTTAACACAAAATTAACACATACTTAACACCTTGACCCAGGCCACTCCCCCTTACCCCTTGGAGGACATTTAAAGGGGTGTCACAATTTGTTAACCAAATTCTAGCTTTTTTTTCTTTTGTGTACCCTAATTATTCCATTAATTATTTTCAATTTACTCCCTTGAACAATTATCCTATAAATGTAATGGTCTTAATGTAATAAGAGGCAAGTAGGAGGCAAGATTATATTCATTTCACTTGAGTTGTTTCCCTCCCACTACCTTATACTTAGGACAACATAACCAACATATTGTAGAGGCTTTGGTTTCTACCAAGTAAAATCCTCCCTTCTAACAATTCCCTCCTTTGTTTTTTAATTTGTTTTTTTTTTTTTTTCTTGTCTACTTTAGACAACACTCCTACATCTACCTACCCCTCCCTTTTCCCTAAACTTAAATAGCCACAACCCTAAACTACAACATAATTATACAAACACCATGATGTTAAACATGTCTTTCACAAAACATTTTTCACATCGCAAAGAAAAGGGTTACAATGCATTTTTCAATCCTAAGCCTCTCATCCTCTTTACCTAACTCCTAACCTTGTCTCTATAATGGCTCCCTTTATTAACAATCCTATCTCCTTATTGCCTACACCTTTAGAGTTTTTTGCCACACCCCAAAATAACCCTTGTCACTCTACCTTTGCGGGACAACCCCCCTTTCTTTTACCTTCATAAGAGGGCATACCTTCACTTTTCGTTCTTTGGTTTGACAACCCCCCCCCTCCAAGCTACCTCCCCCTTTTCCACTCCTACTTCCTCTATCTAGTAATAAGCCCATGTATCTCTACATGTTTCTCCACCATTTGCTTCCAATTACAACATTCATGAAGTCTCCACTTGAGCACCCATCATCACCATCTTTTGATGATCCCACCTCCATCCTCTAGGGGGATTGTTGATTTGAATGTGTTTTGAAAAACTTGTTCATCCATGATGTTGTAACCCCCTTCACTTACCTCGCCCTCTCATGTTATGCCAAGACCCCTTAAACCTCAAAGATCACAACAACATCATCACTCTTACCTCCTCACAACCCCTCATGCCACATTCATTACTCTAGAAGTGGAAGGAGAGGTTAGCAACAAACTCCCTCCCTCTTAACTTCATGAAGAAGTTATTGTTATTGTCTTGCTCTAACCCTGATTGCTAAAAGCTTTTGAGAAGCACCTTCCACCATGTTTGTACCTTCTTGTCCAACAAGTTTAGCCAGTTTAAAGCAAGGATAGGGTAACCCTGTCTTATTGTAATTCGATTAACCTACCACCCCATTATCCTAACCAGGCTGCCCACCCCCCAAAGTCAAGGCCCAAAAAACTTGGGGCCAACTTTTAGCATTTTTGTGTTGCAAATTGGGCCCCAAGTTATTAATAAATGCTAGAACATTGATGTGAAGATCTTAATAAATGCTTGAGCATTAACACCAAGGGTTACAAATTGGCCTCCCAAAATTGATGGTATCTTTTTTTCAGCCTTGGGGCCAATACAAGGTGATAAAGATTAACATTTATTAGTACTTGGCGGCAGATTGAAAAGTTTTTTTCTATTTCAGCCTTGACTCCTAGTGTGAAGCCCTTGGGGCTGATTTCAACTTTTGCATCAATAAGAATGCTGGATTTGGGTTGAACATTGGCCCTGACTTCTTGTGTAAAGCAGACCTTACACTCCCCTAATCAAAATTGAGTTAGGCTAATTTACGCCCAACAATATTCAACTCAAGAATCAAAAAAAGTTTAGTAAGTTTGAAAATATTGTTTGTGCATGTTCTTCTAATGTTATTCTAAAATAGATGAGAGTAAAGAAGTTTACAAAGTCCTCTCTAACACTAAATCAACATTTTCTATTGCTATGCAGGTTGTTGGAACAAATCGATACAAGTGATTGATATGAGATAGTTGATCCTTTACTCTTTTGAAACTCCTTGATCTTGCATTTCAGATTATAAATTGTTGGATTAATGGTAATACAAGTATTTTTGAAATCTTTGGTAGTAAATTCGTTTTGAGATTTCTCTCCCTATCTCCTCATTTGATTCTTTTTCTACATGCTTTACTTTTGTCTCAAGATTTGTTTTGTTTTTTACACATCTATTTTTAGAACATGATGTTTCTCCTTCTACATATTCTACTTTTGCTTTCAAATCTAAATTGTGACTTACTTCAATATTTTTCAATCTTATAGCACTAAGAACTAGGAGTTTAAAAAAGCATTGGGCTCTTCCTCTACACTAATTGGTAAGGAGGACATATTTGAAAAACAATTGAAAATAAAATTGAGATGCTTATGTTATTTTCAGATTTGCCTGAATAACTTGTTCTTCTCTTCGGGTTTTGTAAATTTTTTATTTTGGTGGGAATGCAAAGTGCACAAAATTAATCAGAATTTGCATAGGTTTTAAGACTAGGAATTCAGTGATGAGAACTGTTTTAAACGATGGGCGTTCATGTGAACATTGATCAGCTTAGCACTACTCTACATCGACGTTCGATTACTGGGTGATGTTCGGTGGAGGGCATGCTTATTCTATTTTCATACCCTGAAGTTACCTCAAATGATACCCTAAAGTAAAGGGAAGCTGAGACCATACCCGGGAGACGCTATCCCAGTGGCATTGGGATGAAGTACCCGGATTATACCCGGATCGCTCCTCCCACCCCCACAAGGCCTGCCGGAGAAGGCGAGGACGCTGGAGCAGAGGGTGGCGTTGTGCGACGATGCGGTTGTGCTCATGGACACTTGCTTGATGCAATCCAAGCTTTGCTTCTGGCAAGCAAGCCAGCATGGTGAGAACAAGCCCAAAAAAGACTCCACACTTGCTGCATTACTCCTCTTTTTGAAGTTCTTTTTTGGGGTTTTTTGTTTTTGTTTTCTTCTCTTGGATCTGACATCCCAAGGGACAGATCCAGTCACCCAACTTGTGACTCTCATGTGGGTTTTGATTTCCTCTTTTTTCATCTGGTTTTGAGCTCCTGAAAATATGGTTTTGGGGGGCAACGGGGAGTTTGAAGGTACAATGGGTCGGACATTCGGAGTTTCACAAGATGGAAGAAAGCTTCGGGTGCGAATCGTCAAGCTGAAAGAAAACAACAGTAAGTTGGAACTTTTTTGCCCTCTGTTTTGCCTATGGTTTGTGAACTTTGTGCTGATTGTGAAACAAACTTTTGTTCCTCTCTCGTGCGCAAATAAAAATGACCTCCTCATCTTGCTGTGCATCAAAAGTGTATAATCTGTTGGAGAGTTGTGTGAAGGGAATAGAGCAGCTGTGAGATGCAATGGGACCAGTCTCAAGAGGGGTGCCGTGGGTCCACAGCGATTCAAGGAAAGTGCTGTACCTGGGACCTACTGGGGTGATGATAGGTGTGTGGAGCGCCTGCCCTTTCTTCCCGATTTACTCCTGCAATCCTTTGACGTGCAAAAACCTCTGCAGCACTTGTGGTGGTCCTTAAACTCTAAATCCTGGAGCCCTGCAAAAGCCTCTGCAGCACTTGTATTTGTCTTTAAAACCTAAATCCTGAAACCCTGCAAAAACATCTTTAGCAATTGTATCCTGAAACCCTGTAAAAATATCTGCAGCAATTGTTGTATTCCTGAAACCCTGCAAAAACATCTTTAGCAATCACAGTAGTCCTTAAAGCCTAAATCCTTAAACTCTAAAAATGCCTCTGCAGCAATTGTAGTAGTTCTTAAACCCTAAATCCTGAAACCCTGCAAAAACCTCTACAGCAATTGTTGCAGTCCTTAAACCCTGCAAAAACCTCTGCAGCCATTGTAGTTGTCCTTAAACCCTAAATCCTGAAATCCTGCAAAAACCTCTGCAGCCATTGTAGTAGTCCTTAAACCCTAAATCCTGAAATCCTGCAAAAACATCTGCAGCAATAGTTGTAGTCCCTAAACCCTAAATCTTCAAACCCTAGTTCCTGGCCATTTTTGCAAGATCTGGATGATGCAAATGAATGACTTTTTGAGTGCAATTTGTGCAGTGCTAACTCTGGGGAGCAGGTTTCAGTAAAATTTTCAACTGGCTCTGATACTGTGAGCATCCACCTTTCAACACGAATTCAATAAATTTTGTCGAAATCTGAACTTCATAAACCACAATCCAATATCTGGTGTTTCCTTTGAAGTCAAAATGTCAATTTGTAGCAGAGGATTTGATAGAAGCTTTTTGCTGAAAGAGAAGCAGTGAGGGCTTGTCTTCCAGGTGACAGTGCAATGCCGAGTTGGTGAGAACCTTCTGAAAGTTGCAGAGAAGTGTGGAGTGATGGTAGTGAACAATGTGAGTTCTTTCAGGCACACCCCAATATTGTCTTGTCATCTTTTTGCTCATCAAATTTCTGCTATTTTTCTGTTCTGTTCCTCATCTTTGCATAGTACTTTAAATTTGGATGTCTGCCTCCTGATAGCAGCAATATGTTGGAGGGAGACAGGGAAACTCATTTGTACACTGGCATTACACACATTTTGCATTCTTCCTGTTGCCTTGAGTTTCATGTACTGCTTTCTTCTGTTAACTCTAGTTTGCTTCAGAGTATGTGAGGAGCTCATGGCAGCTCAAACATAAGCAAGCATTGATTCTTCATAAGATATTGTGCAGGACTTCTGCTTTGAAGGGTCTTGCTATCATTGTGAAATGGAAGTTGTTGGTGGAGCAAAGGAGGTCTTCACTTTCCTTTTCCCTTGACAAGACATGAATTCCATTCCTGAAATACTAAGAGTTCATGAAGGTTTCACAATCTCCATAATGACCTTCGTGGTGAAGGCTAGGTTTGTATGATATCTTGAGTTTTGTCCTTGTGATAAAAAGGCGGAACTCTTTAAGAACTCCAGGTTGAATTACTGGTAGTATTTTCCTTACTGAGTATCTACCAAGAGCATCAAGACCATCTACTGAGTATCGTCAAGAGCATTCCTTCCTGAGGGGTCTACTCAGTTTTTGTTTATGTCTCTTGCTGACTCCTGATTGGGGCAAGGGATGCACAGATAGGCTACCGGGCAGAAGACACAGCAGGGTTCCTTGTGCGGAGCTGTATTTGCCCAGTAAGAGAAGCTGAATCTCCTGATTTTTTTTCAGCTGTGATGTCACAACAGATGGTCAACTGTCTGTGTGGCACTGCTTGTTGTAGGCAATTTTCTTTTTTACTTCAGGATTGTTCTTATTTTTTATGGTGGAGTTGTGACAGGTACCAGCAGGAAGGATGCATGTTGAAGTGAATATCATCAATGCTGAAGATGGATGGGGTGATAGTGTTGTCTGAGGTTGTACATTTTGCCAAAGGAAAATGAGAATGGAGTTGAGTCAGAAGAGGCCTAGCCAGTTGTTTTCAGGAAGATCCCACAACTCATTGTCATACCACATGAATGGGAAAGTAGGGTTGGGCATGATTCTTTTGCAACCATGTCCAGTTGGAGACTCTAGATCCTGGATACTAAGGTCAAACTGAGCTTGCACATGTCAGGGAAGAAGTAAAAATGGCTTCAATTCTCCACCAACATTTGGGGTGTTATACTTGGCATAGTTTTGCTGCAAATGGTCTTGAAGACTGATCTCCTTGTCAATTAGCAGTCTCACAAAGCATGGATTCATGTACATATGCGCCTGGCTATTGAAGACTGATTCACAATGGGGCACAGATTGGCGCCAAGAATCCATCTGTCCATGAACAGAATCTGTTCCAGTCTTCTAGAAGGCACATGAAATGGAAATTGTTGTGTCATAACACCAGACGTTCATCATGGGAACTGAAGTCATTAGAATGAAAGCATTGTCTGGTGACAGCCTTCAAATCTAGATACACAGCATTCAGTTTCATGTGTGCATCCTGGTATAGGTACTAAGAGCAACTCCATTGGTGCTCAGTATGACCCTGCAAATTAAAACTACAGAAGAAAAGTCAAAATATGTGATCTTGGCTCTGCAAAATGGTTTTGACCCCACATTTTTGCTCAGTTCGCTGAGGTTAGTAGAAGGCACAGCAAAGCCTAACAGCTGCCAGAGAAAAGTGTAATAATATGATCTAACTGCTGCTCCCTTTTTCTGACTGGCCAATCATAATGACTGATCTATGTGCTTTGTTATTAGTCATCTCCCAATTATTTGCAGTACCAGTAAACCTCATTTTATGGGTGAGTTTGGAAAAAAGTAAATAACTAAACTTGGATGTGAGAAACATTTTGCAAGGTCACATGCTGAGCACCACCAGAGATGCTCTAGAGATTGAACTAAGATATAAGCTGGTGGTGAAAATTGATGCAAACTTGATAAAAGCTGGGGGTTTTTGACACCTATACAATAGGATGTGCTCGATATCAAAGGGCACCTCTCCTCGGCCAAAATGTTACATTTACAAAAATACCAAAGTCTAAAAAGAGTGTGTTCGCAAAATCCTCAAAATTTACCCACCCATAGGCAGCATTTGTAAGCATATTCAAAGCAATCTAACTCTGGGGACCAGAAATTACATGAGTCATTGCAGATTGCTGTTTCTGTAAGGTTTAAGGTTTAGGGGTTAGAGTCCTTTGTAGTGTGATTGTCTAGAGTTGGCAGAGCTACAGTGATTCATCAGCACTTAACTGTTGCCATTGTATTCTCAGCCACCTCATTGCTAGACCACTTGCGACTGCTCCTATTCCGAGTCCAACCAGAAAAACAGCAACAAAACCAAGTGTAGCCACCAACCAGTACCTGACCATGGTTCCATGGCTGCTCTTAGTCGTCATCACGCCTTTGAAGATTGACACCTCATGATCCAACTCAACAAATTTGCTGTCTTGCAAGGAGTCTAGGGAGGGGATTTCAATCGTGTCATGAGCTAGGCCATCATGGTTCCCGACATATTGCAAGGTCAACTTGTGCCGTGTGGCATGAAGGCGGACATAACCCCATTGAAAGCTCCGGAACTGTGACCACTTGGGCTCTGGAAACCAGGGGTAGTTGGGATGTTTTGACAATGGCTCATCAATGGGTTGAAAGATTGCTCCAGCCATGCCTATTACAACATGAGTCGGGGATTGCCATGTTTCATCACAAGTGAAATTCTGTATCGGGCATGTCCTCTCATACTTGTGAATGTGACCTGCAAGTGCCAGACTCACTTTGTTCTTAACAAGCAAGGGCTCTAGTGTGTGCCTCAATTGTTGCGTTATGGGTGCATGCACACCTCCTTCACTGTCAGAAGAATAGATTGGTCGATGCCCTAAAAACACGATAAATGGAGTCCTTTTCCGATCCACCATTTGCAAGTCCTTTGCAATGAACATGTATTGCTTACTCCCAGGTAAGAAATCAATCTCAGTTGAGTAGTAGAGAAAATGAACAACCCCAATGTCCAATGAGTAGTAAAGGTTTCGAGTATCTGGCGCCTTAGTTCCTGTAGCTAATGATGAGTTCCCAGGCATGTCAAATCGGAGGCTATAGGGCACACCACATTCTCCACCCCCATCAGTATGATATGGTGACCATTTCGGCTGGAATGGTTGTTTTGGCCAATTGTACTCGTGGTTCCCAATACAGACATGGTAAGGGGAACTAGCTGCAATGGGCTGTATATTATGGAAAAATGCATCCCATAGCCATGATAAACCTCGAGCATAGCTAATGTCCCCGATGTGTGACACAAATGTTGGCAAGTCACCAATCTTGTCCAAGTCACGCTTTAGCCATTTCAATGTCTTAGTACTTTCAGGTTGGACGTAGTAGTGTGTACTATATGGGAATGATGTTCCCAAGTCTCCAAACAAGAACCCGAGAGTTTCTTCATTTTGTGGCAAATGGGACACAAAGCTAAAGGTTGAGCTCCATCCACCCTTAGCACTTCCCACCTATTGTACACCCATAACCCCCATCGATTTCAATAAAACTGAAAAAGGGGGTGTTTTTTCACATGAATTCTCAAGTTCATATACATATAGAAGCCACAAATGAATAAGGACTTGCCTGATAATAGTAGCGTTTCCCTGCATCTAAGCCCTTCAAAACTGCATTATGGATGAAACCTGGATCCCGCCAACCCATAGGTGAATTTGCAGGAGAATCACACATGTCAGATCGGTGGTAAGTGAGAGAAGTTGCTTCGGTACTCAAATCAAGTTGGGTTTCCCTTCGCCCATAGCGCACAAAACTTCTTAGCTGATCTTTTGTGACAAACATGACCCGCATCTCATTTGCATTGGATGTCAAGGCCAGGTGTATATGCATTGGCTCATTATAGTTTGAGAATTCCACCTTTGTGCTAACTGCCCATCGCCCCTGTACACTTGGTAAGACATTTCCCTCAAAATCTTTGAGTTTGTTGGATGAATGTGTTGGATAACCCTCAAACAAGCGGAACTCATATGGTGCCCGCATATTTACGAGCTGTAAAGTGAACCAACCCTTGCCACTTGCCCACTCAGTGGAAACCAAATTGAGCATAACATAGCCAATAAAATGATGGTCACTTGATTCTGCGGGATTGTACACTCCAACCCAATTATAATGGGAGGGAGTCTTGATTCCAGCCCAAGTGACATTCACTGAATCACCTGACCTATTCAGTTTTGTTGGCAAAACCTCAAATTGCACAGCCCTGACTATACTCCCCTTCAGTAGCATTCCAACCAGCAAGAATGCAATTAATGTGAAAATTATGCGCTCCATATGGTCTACTGCAATCTCAACACCCACCCAAATCATCATGTATGTCTTCATCCATAATCAGCAATTGACATTTCCACAACAACCCAAAACCCACAAAAAACATTTCATGCACAAAACTAGATCTAGAACTTCTCATCTAGATGCATGCTCTTCTATGGAACATGGGTATCTGTCATATGCACACATACTACTCCCAATGTCACTCACAGATTGGGTCAAGTTTGAGCCCAAATTGTAACACCAATGCATAGTTGAGCTACCCTAATGGCTAGAGCCAATAAACAGAGCTCCATAGCAAAACTTGACATTTCCATAAAATACATGGATGGTGGAAAGAGGTACCCCAAGTGAATAATAAACTCATCTTCATATCAAGACTAGACAGAGAGGCAAATGAGTTTCAGTCCAGAAAGAAAAAAATGTGCAAAAGAGTTTTGAGAAGAAAATTTGCAAAAAGAGTTTCCAGAAGAGAATTTGGCACAAAAAAGAGTTTCCAGAAGTAAAGTTTGCAAAAGAGCCTTTCAGAAGCATATTTTGCAAAAGAGGTTCGCAAAAGAAAATTTTGCCAAACGGTTGATGATGCCATTGCTCATGCCAATGGACCACATGGGTTGTTGGAAGAAAAACAAGCTAGAATTGTTGTTACCTCTGCTGCTGCTGCTCTAGTACTACTCGCCTTGGAGTCGTGCAAAAACATGCGCCTGATCCTGGCTGGATGCCACTGGAGAAGAGTGCTGTTTAAAATCAATAGGAGAAGCACACCACCATCGCTGATCCAGCTAATTCCACCACCCCAACAATAACCAAAAAAACGCAGTTACAAAATACCCAAAATGAGTCCCATCAGAATGAAGAAACCAAAGAGAAAATTCTAGCTCAATGGGTTTGAACAGAAGGATATCAGAGCACAGCAGCAGCAACAAGCAGCAGCGAGCAACAGCAGCAGAAGAAGAATATTTGGAAATCAGCAGCTAGAAACTTACCATTGCTGAAGCTTTCTTGCTTGCTTTGCTTTCGCTTTGCTTGTTGTTGCTGTGATGACAAACAAATCAAACAAAACCCAAATCTGAAATTGTTGGGAAATCAAGTTGATGATGAGTGAAGTATCCAAACTCTGCTGGGTGCTACTGCAACCTAACAAATTTGCTGGGAGTGGTGGTGGTGATGATGATGATGATGATGGTGTCAAAAGAGGGTTTAGGGTTTATGGAAGTCTCTTAGAAAATCTCTTGAAGATCTCTGTCAGTCTGTCAGTGGATTTGTGCTACGTACTTTGTGTCATCAGACACTTTGAATGAATGCTGTCTTTACTTCATTACAGCCACTCTTTGGATCCCAATTTTCATGAAAGGGGGAAAAAAAATCCTCTCACAAAACTGGTAGGTACTAGGTACCAACATACTACAGTAGTACTTGTACAGTTCAACTCATTTTTATTAACATGTTTTGCCCTTTTTTGTATTGCCATACTTGAACAGCAACTTCAACAAGTAAAAATATTGTATTATTTTTAGACATGCAGAAAATTTCAAAAAATATTTTTCTTAAAGAATTTTGTTTTGGTGAACCCTGGAGTATTTTGGGAGCATTTCATTTGTTGGAATGGAATTTTCAGAATTTCAATAATTATACTGTATAGACCTGGTGAACCTGCATTTTGATTGACTATCGTATAGACCAGTGTTGTATTGGTATGTCCTTTTTCACATCTATCTATGAAGTAAAGTAGTTTGTTTTGTTTTGTTTTGTTTGTCATGCTGAGATCTCCCAAACCAACGTACTTCATGCTGTGTTCTTGGTATCTTGGGAAAGCTCTCAATGAGTAGGAGTGCACTGACTTGGTTTGAGAATGTTTGGAGTTACGGTGTGGAAGCTATTGATTGTTGAACCATTTTTACAATGAAAGCTAAATAAAATTGAAACTGAAAACTGTATTGGAATTTGGTAGCATTCTGTTCTTGGTGCTGTTGGAGTGCCCTGAGCAAGTCAGATTTAATAGGGTTTTATTTCACAATTTTCAGAGCTAAGGTGTGGAAGATGTTGATTTTTGAGTGGATTTTGTTGCTGGAAATTCAAACAAATTGCAAAAATTGGAAAATCAATTGAGCCCTCAATGTGTTCACATTGCCGAATTTAGAAAGTTTCAATTCTGAAAATGTGAAAAATAAAAAATGTGTTCACAATTAGGCCAACGGCACAGGCTACACTAGTATCAGACTAGTATTTTGCCAATAAACATTTTGTGGCCAATTTTATGGCCACCCAAACTCAGTCAAAGACAGTAATACACACACTTGTGCACAAACAAGAGAAGTCAGGATTACCAACTAACTACCCACAATACTCTTTGTCCGATGCACTAAAAACTCCATCAAGCAAGTCCATCAAGCTTCATCATATATTAAACTGAAGATGGATCAAGGTTATTGGAAGAGTTATTGGAATGTTTGTCAGTTCACATGGCATTATCTGACAGCAAATATGTTGAGTGCTTTATTTGAAAGCTTCAATTAGCCATTGTTGCTGCAATAGTTCAATAAAGTTGAGAAACCAGCAGTCGTAAGCAGCTTCCTCCATTGTTCTTCTGTTCTTTCAATGGTCGCCATCAGTATGGGCCATCATCACCATATCAAACATTTGAGGCATTCCACCATTTGGTGGTGCACTACAAAGTCATAAATCAACACTTTCCCTTTCTCAGGAAGTGCTCCGTGACAGTTGTTCAATATTTTAAGGCAGTTTTCATCATTCCAGTCATGCATAACATGCTGCAAAACACAATCCAAACAAACATCTTAACAACCACAACAACTCAAAATGTTGGGAACAAACACAAATATAAGTCTCCTATTCTTGTCAATTGTAAAATTTTTGTAACACCACTTAGTCTAGATCCGCATCAAAACATGAAATAATTGTAAATGCATTATTGCAACACAAATTTAGTCTAGATCTGCATCAAAAAATGACATGACATGTCAATGTACAATCTCCACCTCGGCATCTAACTTTCCATTCTCAGGTTCTAATATGCTCAATCAGGCTCTAATATACTCAAATGTAGAAAAAAAACTGGCTGACTTGTCAAGACCCAAACTAGGCTTACTGAAAGTACTTCTGGGATCTAGAGATGTTGAATAGTCAGCATAATTGCAAGAAGCTTGCTTCTGGGCACCGATCATAAAGCTTCTCAGATTTGATGGCCTTATGGGGTGTAGAGTTGGAACCTTCATGGATGGATCTTCAGTAATGAAAACTTTAACTTGGGAGCTTTAAACATAAAACTTCATACCAGCAAGCAATATACAACATCCAAGAGAAGAAATTTCCTTTCATTGAAATTTTGACTTTTGCAAAAACGTTTTCTTTCATCATACCTTCATGAAGATGGCATCACCACTTGGCACACTTTCAAACATGCTTCCACCCACATGCTCAATTCCTGATCAACACACAAAGACTATACCTTAGTTGAAGAGATCACATAGTTTTCTAAGCACTGATTCAACAAGGACACTTCTTCCATTTCAACAAGCATAGACCATTCTTCCTTGTATCTATTGCCCACACATTAACCTACCTATCCAGCAGTAATTAATCACCACTCATGAGTTTGTGCAAGTGATAAACCACCTGAGATGGAAGAATTTAATATGGCAACATTAAGGTTTGGGGTAGCAGATTATGTCATTTTCTTGACCACATTATATGACACTAATCTTCTGGTGGTGATCATATACTCCATAATCGTGTCCAAAATGTGTCTATTGAACATGAATCTTCATTTTTTCATAATCGTTCATTCTGCCACCCCAGACCTTTATGTCATGGAATAGCCTCTCCCTTGCCCATCCATCAAGTTGGGTGCATTGCCTAGTTTTCCCTAATGAGCTCGCCTAGCAGCTTACCCAATATTATGGGCAGGGGATTGACCATTCCATAGTACATTTGCAGATCCCACAAATGTGACATGTTGCAGATACCATAGAGGACATCACTTTGCTGTAGAATGCACAAAACCAGCTTAGCATGAAAGAAATCTTGGATACCAGGCATGGTGGGCGCATCAGCAATGACATGAGGAAGATCATAGTTGATCCCGTGAATGTGGGGATAAGATGAAATGATGGTTTCAAGGGCTGTCCCAACACCACCACCCGCATCCACAAGAGTTTTGATGTCTTCAAAGCTTTCATATTTCCTCACAGCAATCAACTCCATTGTAGTGGCTGATGCCATAGAAGCGTTGAAACACTTGCTGAGTTCAGGATTGTCGTTAAAATAATTCCAAGAATCCTGAACCCCAAAGAAGCAACTGTGTGGAGCATCTCACGTACCCATTACAAAGCAGCACATAAGTTAACACAATGAAAACCAGTGTTGTGTGGGTAGCCCGGTATGGCGGGGAAAGAATTCCTGTTAGTAAGAACTGGATCCAAGCAAGCTGGGACAGATTCAGAACTAGAACCTCTGACGATTGGTTGCAGATTGCAAGTTGAAAAATCCCCAAGGGTTTACGCTTGCTAGAGCACATTCCACAGAAAATACTAGAGGGAAATTTTCTTTTAAAATGACAACAAGCTGGTACAGTGCTAAATTGGTTGCTACCAGACAATGCCGGGCATGAAGATGACAACATATGGCTATGGAATCTTCATCCATATTGAATTTCTTGTCTGTTCAAGAGGGGGAATATTCACCAGATTTCTAACCTACTTTGTGATGTAAAAAACAAACACAAGTATATTCATCCATGTTTAAAATCTAATTCTGTGATGCAAAACGAACAAAAATTTCCCCTGTCTCTTCCAGAGCTTCCAGAGAGAAGAATCTTCGTCCGTATTGAATTTCTCATCTGTTCAAGAGGGAAGAACTATTCATCCATAATGCGCGCTTGGAAGAAGAAGATGCAGAAGGTGTGAAGCGCTTTTGTTTGTGTGTCTCTTTGTGTCTTTCTTTGTGTGCGCACGGATTCTCTTAAGACATTTATGGATCATGCAGCGAGCTTTTCTCGTCTGTCGCTGCAACCAACGGACGAGGAACATGTCTTGAAGGAAGCTTCAGATGGATCACCAAATACCCATTTGCAGTTAAGAGAACAGGAATGGCTGCTGGAGGAGGTTCCTGAAGCTGGAAGTTTAGGGTTTGGAGGAGGAGGAGGAGCAGAAGGAGTCGGAAGTTTTGGGTCAGAGGTGAAGCTGTCCCAAAACCTGGAGAAATGTATCTGGTCCGAAACCCAGAAGCTCCAGGAAGATCACATTTGCCAGATTTGTAAGAGAGGAGTGCATGGGCAAGAAGAACAGCCAGAAGGAAATTGCATGGAACTGCAAGCAGTAGTGGCTAGAGAATTCTCGCATCATGAACCCGGGGTGGCACGTCTCAACAATGGGTCCTTTGGCAGTCCTCCTCAATCTGTTCTTAGCAACCAGGCAATGTGGGCTCAGCAGTGGCTGCAACACCCGGATGCATTCTGCTGGGAGCCTCTTGAGAAAGGGTTTGCTGCAGCTCGACAACAACTGGCTGACCTAATTCATTCTCCGAGTGTCAACGAGATTGTGTTACTGGAAAATGCAACCACCGGGGCCGGTGTGGTAGCCCTGGATGTCATGTGGTCATTCCTGGAGCGAAGATACGAAAAAGGAGACTCAATTCTCATGTTCAATTCTGCCTATGGTGCTATCAAGAAAGTTTTTGAGGTGAAATTGACATCTTCTTCTTCTTCTTCACCTCCCACCCTTAACCTACAGCTCTCGAGATAAAAGTCTTCTCCCTTTTACAATTTTTTCTGTCTACCTCTGGGGGATAGGTATCATGTCATATCTTCCCCTTCTTAGATTTCCAACTTGCCTTTTTCAGGTTGTATATTGTGGAGTTTAGGGTTTAGGGTTTGAAATTATGTATCTAAAACCTGCAAGAGTCATTGAATCCTCCTTGTGATTCCATATACAATCAAGGACTTAGCATCATATTGAATTTTTGTTGTAGTGTGTGTCGTTTCTATCAAATTTTCCAGGGGTATTGTTTCAGGGCAGGTGCTCGCCTATTTGAGTACAAAATGCCCTTCCCAGTATCGTCAAATCAACAAATTCTGCAAACCTTTGAAGATGCTTTGAGGAGAGAGAAGAAGGAGAATCCTTCAAAAGTGATTCATCTTGCAGTGATTGATCATATCGTGTCAATGCCATCCATCATCTTGCCCATCCGTGAGCTTGTTCAGCTTTGCCGTGCATACGGCGTGGAGCAAATCTTTGTCGATGCAGCCCATGCAATTGGAAATGTGGATGTTAATGTACAGGAAATTGATGCTGATTATTATGTCAGCAACTTACACAAATGGCTATTTGCACCCCCTGTGGTTGCCTTCTTCCATTGTAAACCACAGCATTTGTCTCAGCTTCATCACCCTCTTGTATCACATAATTATGGGTTAGGATTGGTTGGAGAATCCTATTGGGTGGGAACTCGGGATTACAGTGCTTTCCTTGCAGTCCCGGCAGCAATCAAATTTGTGAATGACACCGCTGGAGATATAAAGTCGTACAGGGATTATAATCATAGAAAAGTGGTGGAGATGGCACAGATGCTCGCAAGTGCATGGGGTACACACTTGGGAGCACCACCTGAACTCTTTGGATCCATGGCTATGGTGGGTTTGCCAGCATCACTGAATATCCACTCTCCGGTAATATTCAAAACCTCTCTATTGCATCTGGATTGAATAAAAGCCTTACTATTTCAATCCATCTCTCATTAAACATGAATCTAATCCCTTTTGTTCTAGTGGTTGTTCCAGGAGGATGCACTAAGGATGCGGACACGTCTACGCACTGAGTTTCAGGTTGAAGTTCCTCTATATTATCCAGCAGAAGGAGTTGATGAGATTTTTTCTGACCATCAGAATCCCACTACCAAGACAAGTAGTGTAGCATATGCCCGAATTTCTCATCAGATCTACAATAAACTTGAAGAGTACTACATGCTCAGAGATGCAGTGCAAGCCATTGCAGCTGAGAGCACATAAAACCCACTGCAAACCCAATTGGGATGATAAGAAATCTCAGACCTGGGTACAAGCAGCTGCCTTTTACAGACAGTGCCATGCAGGTTTGTGATCACCTTATGCATGTTAATGTTTTTATCCTATTTTATGTGTGATAGTCATTAGAATATGATACTTAAAATTATGAGATAGACATATGGAGTGTTGACCCTTCCCAGGGTTTAGGGATCATTGTAGCTGTACATCTATCAGTGGAGTATATAGCTTCACCTATTGTGCCATAGTACTTCTTGGACACCAGAAGTGGATTTGTCCTGTGAGTTAATAACAATGGAATGGATTCATGTGATCACCAAGTCATATTTTTGCAGTATTTGGTTAAATTGTGTCCTTTCCCATTCTGAAGATAGCTCTAGACAGAAAATTGCAATCTGCATCAGGGGGCCACATAATCATGGGTTTCCAATAACATATGAAGAGTGTTATACTGGTTCCAATCGGCTCTCATGATTTTGTTTGACCTTGCTAGGTAGAGCCAATACATGATGAGCTGTTTGTTTGGAGGCAATTCCATCAGTGGCAGGTATGGTATCAGGGTTTAGGGTGCAATTCCAAGTGGCTAAGGAATCCCATGATACAAAATTATATGGTACCTTGCATTATTCACAAAGAAGCTGCATGGTCTGCTGACCAACTACAAATTATTATGAACTAATAGAAATTTGCAGCTGGCCAGAAACAAAGTTTTCTAGCCAGAATGGATTTGCTTCTATGCACTGAGTCTCTTGTCAAAGACCCAAACCAGACTGACCACTAGAGTCGGAAGGACAGGACACACCTCATTTCACAACAAAACTACAAAGAGGAATAGAATTGGAGGTGCAAACACAGCTGAGGATCCCAGACCCAACTCTGAGAAATACACAATTCAAGAAAAATCCAAAGACTTGGCAACTGTGAATGGCATGAAAATGAGCAATCTCAACATATCAAAGAGAGGAACATCAAAACATACCAAAAACATGCCAATTAAGAGCAGCGGCTTGTGGCCTTATCAGCAGCTAACCAGTCACAGGAAGAGCTGTGACCGATCAAAGAAAACCATTGATGATCAACTTAATGAGTAAGGAAGGATCGATTAAATTACCAACACTTGATGTGTATGAAATCATTCTGGTAAAAACCAATTTTCAATCCTCTTTGAATGGGGTTTCATCAATCAATCTAAACTTGTATATCTACATCACAGTATACAAAATGTTCGTACCATTTTTTATATAGAAACAGCTTTGTTCTTCAGGTACAAACAGAAACAGTTTTTCTTGAAAACTTCACCAAACTGCAAATTCTTGTCATGCGAGTTATTCATCATCAGCAGCTTCTACAGCAGAGCAAGCTCATTAAAATCTCTTCTTCTTCCTCTTCTTCTTCTTCTACTACTACTACACATTACACTACAGTGGAACCAAGGGGCTTATGCAATGATTCAATAACTACTTTTGACAGTGGTGGTTGGTTGTGAGGAGGAAAACAAATGGGAAGCAAGCAGCAGCTACTTTACAAAATCTAGGGTTCCACAAGATGGGAATCCTTTATTGTGTATCTATGCTATGGTACGCTCTGTTTTTCATGTTCAAAACTACAAATCTCTCTCTCTCTCTCTCTCATGTCTTCTTCATCTCAAACCCCAAACCCTCCATCACACATCTCACATGTATTCAAGGACCTCTCTATCTTAACAAACTAATCTGTGGTATGTGTTATCCTTCACAATCCTCTATAATCTGTAATCATTTAATAACATAACTCAATTTTTTGAGCACTTTCATATCTAATAAAACAAAGTAAGGGTTAATCATATGATGTATTTGGGGTCCGTTCGATTTCAATTGTGGCAGGAGTGTTATGAGAAGTTTACATGACAATTTCAGGTTTCAGAATACTGGTCTTGATTTCCTTGTGGGGGAGAACCACCCCACCATTGCTGAAAATCTCATCTCGCACATGCACATCCTCACCCAGAACAGTCATGTTCTCAATGCGAGCCCATTGACCAATCGTGGAGTGCCAGCCGATGATACTCCCTGAAATGCATGCATGCTTCTTCACCCGGACACCCCTCATGATTGTGCACCGTGAAAGGCGAACACCTGCCTCAATGATACACCCTTGGCCAATGGAAACATCTGGGCCTATCAAGCAACCCTCACCAACCTGTGCACTCTCGTCAACAATCACATTGCCAATGTACGATGGGCCAGACGCAAGGAGCTTTGGCATCTTCTGCTTCAAGGAATTAAGGTATAACCTCAGACCCGTGTTGTAGTCCCGAGGTTGACCAATGTCCATCCAGAAGCCAGGCAACACCATGGCGAAAAGCTGGTTTTCAGCAGCAATTTTGGGGAAGATTTCCTTCTCAATTGAAGTGGGACGCAGCTCGATGCGGTCCAATGTTTTTGGGCTCAGAAGATAGATGCCTGCATTGATCTTGTTTCCAACAAACTGCTGTGGCTTTTCAACAAAGCGCTGCACACTGCCTGTCTTCTCGTCCATCACAACAACTCCATATTTTGATGGCTCATCTACCTGCGAGGAAGACATAACATTTGTAACAACAATAAGAAATTAAGAAGTACCATCCTCTTCAAAGGAGAAATGGTATTCACACTCAAATCTTGGTGCAGAAGAAAAGACACACATGAATGAGTGTGAATGTTGTGAAAAAGAATCACAGTGGCAACAGAGAGTAGTTATACCTTGGTGACCATGATGGTGGCCTCACCACCATGGTTGCGATGGAACTCGATCATTTCCTTCAAGGGATACTCACTTATGACATCACTATTCAACACGAAGAAAGCCTCCCCAGATCCATCATCAAGCTTGTCTCTGGCCAATGCTAATGGACCTGCTGTTCCCATTGGCTCTGTCTCTTGGGAGCATGTAATCTTCATGCCAAGCTTCTTCTCAAAATCAACCAGAAAATTCATCATCACCTGCACGCCCCCCCACCACACTCAGCACCAAAACTTGCATATTACAGATTGGAACCAGGCTAGGGTTATCATAAGAACAAGAAACTGGCAAGTTCCAACTTTCCTTTTGGGATTTTGTTCTAGAGCAAGAGGCAGGTGCATATGTACCTACCTCTGGCTGGTAATTGATGGCCAACACAACTTCATCTACTCCAGCTGCTTTCAAAGCCTCAATCTGCAACACATGAAATTTGACACCAACGTTGATGATGATGATGATGTCTGAGATAGGTATATAGACAACAATGAATTTCAGTGGTACACAAAATGCGGAAAAATGCAGCGACACATTTTCCAATGGAGAAAGAAACACCCAATGCCAAGCATAGACAGAAACTGTTACAGATAAAGTTTGTGTAAAACATGAACATGAGAAAATTGGAAAAAAAATAAAAATAAAAACAAAAATCAAGGAGAACCCAGATCTTTTTCTCTCTCTCTCTCTCTCCCTAGTGGTCTTGAGATTTTTCCACTTGAATGAGAACCCAAAGAAACAAAAGATGAATCCTAGTTGAAACTTGAGAGGCTGTTGTTGTTACTACAAGAATTGAGATCTAAACCTTAGTTGTAGTGGTGTTGACCTAAATCCTTCCCACCAGTTACAGGTTCAATAAGGAGAATGGGAAAATGCTCTACAAAAAGCCATGCCAGGGAAGGGATGATGAGTAGGAGACATTTGTAGTATGTACCTGGTGAAGAATCATTGGCTTGTTTGCAAAGTCCACCAAAGGCTTGGGTACACTGAGAGTGAGAGGTCTGAGCCTGGTCCCAAATCCTCCCACCAAAATCAAAGCCTTCATCTTGTCTTTGCTTGTGATTGTTTTTTCTTTTTTTTTCCTTGGAGAAAATGCCAAACTCTTCTTTGAGTTCCTTCACACCCCCCGCCCCAAAAAAAAAACTTGAAAGAATTGCAAAAACAACTTCTTAGCGTCAGATTATGAGATTGATCACACAGCTCCACACCCAACAACAAGAACCATTGCTTTGAAGTGAACTGAAGTGAAGTCGGGATCCAAATGCACACACAGAGCAAAAGAACACCCTTCAAAAGTGCAATCTCAGAGGTTCAACAAAATGTGCTCTTTCAGTAGCAGAAGAAGTTCAAGAGACTCAGACCCATCCAGAGAAGAGACAAACAAACAAACAAACAAACAAACAAAACCAGCAGAGAAAGTCACAAAAGTGTCAGATTTTGTGAAGCCTTTCTGAAAGGCATTCAAAGAGCTGACCCAAATCCCTCACACAAAAACTAACTGACATGTGAATGCTCCCCCAGCATGAGAAACAAATCTCCAGATCTCCAGAAGAGAGAGGCAGAATCCTGGAGAGGAAATTGAAAGGGGAAAGGGGAAGTGATAGACACAGAAGCTCTAGAGAGAGAGAGAGAGAGAGAGATGTACACTGCAAGCTCTTCACTCAGAGAGTGCTTGGATTTAATAAGAGAGAGAGAGAGAGAGGCGGGGGTGGAAATTTCTTTTACATAACTAGGACTCTTTTTCTCTCCTTGGGTGAACCAAAACCTACACACAATGGGTACCATGGTTTAAAAAAACCCTAAATTA
>Ga0116229_10001894_pt1 | contig 33471 bp, 20 predicted proteins | sample S1TSphgellanicum_3_FD_87313 | JGI IMG/M metagenome (GOLD analysis project Ga0116229, IMG submission 87313) | Host-associated microbial communities from peat moss isolated from Minnesota, USA - S1T2_Fc - Sphagnum magellanicum MG | ecosystem: Host-associated > Plants > Peat moss > Unclassified...
CCACAAAATGCATCTGCAAAACAAAGTGACCCCAAAGTCCTGTAAGTGAAATATCCCTGGTGTCCTGAAAGCTGCTCACAATTCCACATACACAACAAACAGCCTGTTGGATCACATGGAAAGGAATGTCACTTAATGCATCTCACTAGGGTGCTTTACCCTACACTAAACCTAAGATTGGCTGTAGAAGGTTGCAATGTTAAGGGTCTTACATTCCAGTCTTGTTCCACAACTTTTTTGACCACCTCTGGATTCTCATAAACCAGCTTGGAGCCATAATGGTAACATCCAAGGTTCTTCTTGATCCGGTCCCTTCAACTGGAAAGCAATTTGTGTCTGTCTGAGTGCTAAGTGCTTTTGCAGATGCAGATGTGTCTGTATACAACTTTGTTCTCAGGTCCAGTTGCCAAATTAGAGTGTGGTAATTGCTTTCACCTTCTTTTGGAAAGACAAGTTCATTTGCTCAACACAGATCAATAACCATTACACTCCACTCAGAATTCTGTTACAAATTAGTAAGAAAATCTCCCCTAAGTACATATATGATCTTAAAAGAAGCTGATCGGTTGGGAATGATAATATCTAGTTGCATTATTCACGATGTCATGCATGGTCATTGGAACCACATGCATTTTTGAGGGAGGGCAGACTATTACTGGATTTTTTTGATGACGGTTTTGATGTGGCATTTTGAACCTCACACCAAATTTTGAACCCACTGCTTTCCATCTAATTTGCTTGGACTTGTTTTCTATAATTGGTTTGTTGTGTTGCATTAATCATAATATTACTTTCATCCTCTACTGTCCACTACGACACATGTAAGATACACTATGACATAAAGCTAAGTCTCTATTTCCAATATAATGCTAATTGTGTGGAGCAATGAAATTTCCAAATTACTGACTATTTGTAGCAATTAAACAAACATAAACCTACTTATATTTCCAATGTTGACGGCTTGATTGTTTATAGTAATGAAATTTCCAATGCTGATTATTTTGCAGCAATTAAATGAACATAAACTTACTTCTATTTCCAATGTTAATTGTTTGCAGCAATTAAATCCAAGTGTATGTACATGCACCAAAGTCTTATGTTGAGTTTTTTGTAGATGGATGTGATGTCAAGGCATGAAATGTACATACTCCAAGGCTCAATTACAAGGGCACACCAACACCAATGTATGTGTTGTGATAAACTTCACATCAGGTGCTATGACTGTCGAGTAAATGTCAATAATAATTAAACTTTTGTGTGGTTGTGACTTAGGTTACATAATAACCTAAGTAGTGAGGAGATCCCATTTTATTCTCAGTTCATGACAGGAGAGGGTTTCTTTCTGCTTCAAAATTTTGGCTTTTGTTTATGTACAGAATGAAACAACACGACTATGAATTTGGAAGAAGTCCTAGATAGAGGGCCCTTAGAGACAAGTCTCTGAACATTGAGTAGATTCAATGCCACATTGTGCACTGACTTTCTTTGAAGCATGACTGGCTTGGGGAGGTACACTATGGACCTCCCATGTGATTCAAGTAGGGTATACCTAAAATACATATATACATATGAACACCATGTATATAATGCATACCATATGTTTCAAGTGAATTTTGACATGGCATTTTGATGGGGTTCTTCCTCTAGCTAATGTTTGTGGCTGCTTGTCTTATTTTCTAGAATGAAGCAATTTTTGTAAATTGTTCTACTATGTAGCTAGACAACAAAGGAAGTTTGAATGCAAGCTACATTGGAAGGTACTTATTTTCTAATCCATTTTCATGCTTGGGTGTCACATTGAATTTCGTTACTATATTAAATGGAATTATGAGGCACTACTCATGTTCCCATGATAAGGTAGAATTTGAAATTTGGGACCTTGAAGTAGTACATGTACAAGCAATTTGATAGTTGATTCAATTGGGGGAAATAATAAGGTTCAATTCCTTGGAAAATAATCAAGTATAAGGTTACATACATATAATGGATGTAATTTGTGTCAAGTAAACTTTGCCCAATGGACTTTAATGTTAGGTACTACCATGTTGCTTACCCTTGTACACCAATTTTCAACCTCACATGGTTATTAGGGGTGTTTTAGTTTCTTGTTTTGTCTACTTGGCAGAAGAGATGCAAGACCCACTAGAGGATATCGACTGGCAAAGATGTCAAGATGATAAATTATGGCCTTGAGAGGGTATGTGGACGCACATGCACAATGTGCAAAAAATCAAATGTCCATGCAACCTTTGCCTAGGGAGTTCGAGACCTAGATTGGTAGACAATGTATGAAAGCACCTAATCAAATTTGAGCAACACCCCTAGTTTTGAATTTGGAAAGGACCAAGGCCCACATATGAATTTGATGAGGAATGGGTAGCAAGTGCTAGGAGGCACACATAAACAACTACAATGCACTTGGATGAAGGTGTGCAAATGGAGACAATGTTGGAACATCTTGTCTAGCTTACACCTAAAATGGAAAAGGCACAACAAACTAAAAACCAGCCATGGGAAGATCATGATATGGCCAACAATCATGTAATTTAGGAAGTCTTTTCAATTGTGGATGAACTTGTAACAATCCTTAAAAGTTTGCTTGGAAGTTTTGAAAGCGATGCAGAAGATGGACCACCTACAAATGTAATGGGAAATATAGATGTGAATGATGAGGATTGTAGGGCAAATTTAGCTAGGTTGAAAGAGGCATGCCAACCATTGTATCCATGCGCCCATTCCACAAAACTTGCTGATACAATGTTGTTGATGAACATTTGCACAATCCATGGGGTTAACAATAAGTTTGTGGATGAATTATTGTCACTTTTGCACAAGCACCTACTTCCACCAGAAATTGTTTCTCTTCAAATATGTATCATGCAAAAGATTTAATAAGGAAATTAGGCTTTAATTACAAAATTATCCATGCATGTCCAAATGGGTGTGTGTCGTTCCAAGGGGTGTATGCAAACCTAGAAACTTGCCCAAAGTGTGGATTAACACAGTACAAGGATGTAGCCCAAGCAAAGGTGTTAATTAAGGTTCTTCATCACTTCCCTCTCATTCCATGGCTAAAACATATGTTTAGGACCTCTGTCATATCAAATTTGATGGTGTGGCATAATGGAAATAAGAATATTGATGGTTTGGTGAGACATGTGGCTTATAGCAAAGCTTGGGTGCACATTGATGTAATGTGGCTAGAATTTGCAATTGAACTTCATTATCTCCCACTAGGACTTGTTACATATGGAGTTAATCCATTTGGTGCTCAAGGTTCTAGTTTGGTCTACTTGGCCAGTCATGTTTAATCTACCACCATGCTTGTGACCAAGAAGTTTTTTTTCATATTAGCTTTCATTATCCCTAACAAGGAGTTAGTGAAAATGCATCACATGAATGTGTACTTGGCACCATTAATAGAAGAGCTACAAGTGTTGTGGAGGGGGGTTGTAATATATGATATGGCAAAGGTTGAAACACAAAAACACTTCACCTTAAAAACAATTTTGATGTGGGCGATCCATGATTTCCCAACATATGGGCTTGTGGCTAGATGTGTACACCAAGGTTACAAGGCTTGTCTAATTCATGGGCTAGATTTGACATCTCGCCATTCTTTGGAATTGGGTAAGGTTGTATATGAAGGATCCCACCATTGGTTGCCAAGAGGTCACCCGTATCAAAAAAATCAGAATCCAACCATTTTAATGGGAAAGAAAAACACATGAGTAAACCAAAGCTTGTATCACCAATGATACATTAAGGAGTGCAATAGAATATGAAGCATGGCTAGGAGCTAAAAACACACCAAGCTCAACAGGTGACCCATCCAAGTTAGTGGCATAAAACATCATAATGTGTTTTATGACCTACCTTATTTTGAAGTACAAATTGCAATCCAAATTTTTGCCAAAGTTGAACCATTGTTTTTGACTTTGCAATTCCAAGAAAGGTTTTGAAGTTATAGGGCAAATTACATTCATGGACATTAGATACACTACAGTAGTTGCAACTGAATTTTTAGGTTCTATAAATCACAAACAAGTTTCAAAAAGTAGATATTAACTCATTTGAATCCAAAAATTAGAAATTAGATTTACAAATTTCAATAGTATAAAATTAAAAATTGTTATCATAATTCAATCATCCTAAATTGACTTCGGAACAAAATTTGATTACAATTTGTGGCTCTTGATTTCTCCACCCTAACTGTTTCTTAAGGATTTGAATGTAACATTTTGTTTTTAATCAGCAACAATTAGCCTGATAACTCTTAATATCTAAAAGTGGTAGTTTCATGGCCATTCAAATCACATGTAAGACTTTCCAACAACTTGTGACATTCAAAGAGGATGTGGTTTGGTGGGGTTATGTTTATGTTTCTTTTAATCTACAAAAAGGATGCCATTATGGGGTTGAATAAATGTTAATTTGGTTGTCATGGACATGGCAACACTTGGCGATTTGACACACCTTGGATATGATGCACATTGAGAAGAACACTTGTGAAAATGTGGTGTGCTTCATTTTGGCCAAAAAGACACAATTAAGGTATAGTGAGACATGGAAGTAAAGTGCATTTGGCAACATCTATGGTTAAGACAACACCCAATTAACAAGCACAAAATCTTGAAACCACACGCTTTGTATGTCCTTACAATAGAAGAATTGAATATTTTCAAGTAGAAAGGATGAGTTTTATAAAACTTCCCACATATTCTGGGGTTTCATTAGCTAAACATGTGGTAGACAGGAACTAAACTCCATGAAATCACATGTTGATGCAACAAGTGTTGCTTTTGTGCTTGCAAAGGCTCATGCCAGTGGCACCATGTGTGGCAATTATGAGCTTAGCTGTGTCTTTTAATGGATTTGTGTTAAGGTTTAGAACCCTAATGATATTGCAAGTCTTCAAAAAGATGTTGCAATTACACTTTCCCTATTAGAGAAAAAATTTCCTCCAACCTTCTTTGATGTAATGATTCATTTATTGTTGCATGTAGTAGATGAGCTAGATATATCCAATGGAGAGGATGATGAAGTTTCTAAAGGGTTATGTCCATTCGATGGCACGACCTTAAGGTTTTGAATGGTTGAAGGTTATGTGTTGGAAGAGACATTGGGTTTTGTGATTGAATATTTGCATGAATTTGAACATGTGGGTTTAGAAGAATTTGGGATGTAAAGGAAGAAGAAGGCATATCTAGAGAGGTATGGGAAAGGGTTCTAACAAAAGTTTTGCTTAGTCTTAGACTATGTGATCCTGCACATGATTATATGCTAACAAATACAAAAATTATGAGTCCATGGATATAGTGAATTCCTTTCAACCACCCCTATATTTTAAATCTTAGCAAGTCAATTTTTAGGTCAACCACAAACTTAAACAATTTATGGCATTTTTTTATAAATCAATTGAATTTTGGAGATTTTGGTGCATAATTGTGTGTGTGATCTAACTATTGAAACCCTAAACTCCAAACTACATTCACTATGGGAAATTGTCTGCGACAACTAGACTACACTACAATTAAAACTCCAAAATAACTAATATACAACTACATTGCAATTGTCCCATGGAAATACAACAAATTAATAAAAAAAATGCCATGTCAAAAATCAAAGCATTGTATTGTAGTTGCAAATTAGTTGCAAGATGTATATTTATATAATACAATGTACACATTGTATATACGATTATAGTCAACCTTGTTTGACTTTGTTGACAAGTTGCACTTTAGTCACATATAACAACTACATCATAATTAGGATAAATTTAGTACTAATCAATGATTACTTTGCAACAAATGTATGGCCTTGAATAACACATACAATCATGCCACGTGTATACATTTCCACCACCCAATATATATGACATTTCAATTCGTTTGCAACTAATATGCAATTATATTTCAACTAAAGTTTGAAATTTAAAGATCTGAAATTTGGGTGGGAACCTTTAAGCAAGTGACACATTACAGTATATCAATAGGTCTGCCCCAATGCATCAACAACCTTCATGCGCTTATTCTTATGGGCTTTGTTTTTACTATTGGAGGTTGAAGGTTCTTATTTGTGCTATTAGAGAAGATGAAAACTTTTGTTTTTACTATTGGAGGTTGAAGGTTTTTGTTTTTGTTCTTAAAGAGATTGAAGGTTCTTGCTCTTAAAAAGGTTGAAGGTTTTTGCTCTTGTTTTTGAATGTTGAAGGTTTTTGTTGTTTCTTTTGAACATTGAAGGTTCTTGCTCATACTTTTGGATGTTAAAGGTTTTAATTTTTACTTTTTGATGTTAAAGGTTATTGCTTTTACTGTTGGATATTCAAAGTCCTTACTTTTGGTTTTAGATGTTGAAATTTTTTACTCTTATTCTTGGATATTTAAGGTTCTTTCTTTTGTTCTTGGATGTTGAAGGTTCTTATTCTTACTCTTAGATGTTGAAGGTTTTTACTTTTACTTTTGGATGTTGAAGGTTTGTGATTCTTGGTCTTTTGTTTATTTGCATATATTAAAAAAAAATGATGTGAAAATATATTCCATTTTATTTAGAAGTTGACTATACAAGTTTAAAATAATTTATAATGATAAGAGATTTATGAAAGGTGATTTTTCAATGATAATCATGTTACATATGTTTTGTTTTGTGTTTGAACATTTGTGATGACTTTTGTTGTTTTTATGTTATAAGGTTGAACTTTCATTATGTTTCAATCCATCAACATCAAAATTATGTGTACAACGTAATATTCTTTCAAAAGTAACTAAAATTATTATTTAGTTTACCTGATTGTAAGCATAGTGTTTGATTATATTTGTAAATGTACAAATTATAGTTTAATTTATATCAATGTTCTACATATGTTGCATTTTAGTGACAAATAAGTTGCCTGTTAGTGGTAGTACTATTGTAAACTAGTTTTATTCAAATTAAAGGGACTATTAGATATTTTTAACATTACAATCTTATGATATGGTACTGATTTCATTTCATATGTGGAATTAAATATCATAACATGGCGGATTTCAAGTAAATAAGGCGGATTGAAAAAATTGCATGGCTCAAGCTCCATTTCAACATAAATAAAAGAAAACATTCATTTATGAAACATAATGTTTTAGATGGTAATATTTGATTATTGTGGGTCATCATTTTTATGATTTCACCTTTTGTGTAGATAGAGAATTTTTTTTGTTATAAATAGTTTGAACATTATATTTAAATTCATAGTTAAATTGTCTTTTGATATAATATTTTTTATATTATTTTTGTAATGTATTCTTCAACATGGAATGTATATATATTTAAAGTTTCAAATCCATTTCATGTTTATAAATATTGATGTCCAATGCAATTCAACATTATTTATTATAATTAAGACAACATGATAATGGTTGTGTGAAGTTTGTATAATTACATTGTAAATTGTAATTTAGTTGTTTAGTATTACTAAAATCAACTACCATACAATTGCTTTGAAATCCAAACTTAAACACCTAGTTGCAAATTAGTCACTAAATGCTTTATTTTCATTTCATCTTTAGTTGTAAGTTAATTGTAAAAGGTAGGAACAAAATTCATTACTCAAATGGATGAATGAAATAATCAAAGATTATATTCATCAAACTAATCATAAAATAATTGTAAATAAGTTACAAAAGGTATTAACATACACCATTTGTCAACAAATGGATGAAAATCCACATTGGCATTTTGTTCACCACGTTGGAATGTGTGTGAAAATTTTATGTGTAGATTAGTTGCAAAGAAGTTGCATATAGTTGTGTGTGAATTGCAATGTATATACAATATTGTATATAACATAGGGCGTTCACTATAACTACTACAACTTGTTTGTTAGCATTCAAGGCTGTATAAATACCATGAGTTGTAAGTGTTCGTTGCAATTGGAAAACCCAATCGCAAGCCTAGTTATAAAACCCTATATTTTCTCATAGTGATTATTACCAACAAGGATTATGTCCTAAATGTTATTTACATGTCTATCTCCATTTTTACATTTGTGGACAACTAATTAATTGTATGTTCAGACACATAACTTTGATTCACTTATCTATATTTAAGTTAGATTTGCTTCAACACCCATACTTGATTATTGAAATGGGTTTGTTTTTAACTTTTTAGGTCAACTGTCAACCTTTGAAAATACATGGCAAATTTTGATAAGTTAATTGATTTTTGGAAATTTTGGTACATAGATATATCTGTTATCTACTTGATGAAACCCTAAACCCCAAACTGCATTATTACCATGTGGGATTATGTTTCAATTGCTTTACAATATTGTTCACAATTTGACATTTATTGACATCCAATTGTTGGCATTTCTAAGCCCACATAACTTTGATTCACGATTGGTTTGAGGTCAAAATTCTTGCATGAATTTCAAACATTTCCATGGCTTGATGTGTATTTTGTCTTGGCTAAAACCCTAATTGTAGATGTTTAATGTATCATGTTTTTAGACTTTGCATTAGGCCAAACAAAGCTCATAATGTAAGCAAGCATGTACGAAGTCATGTGTTTAATTGTATAAATTTGGGACAAATTTAGTTGCTAGTTAAGTTTCATCTGCTTTATCTTATGGTGATTGTAAGAAATATAAGGATGACAAGGTACGCATCAAGGATGCAAGAGTTGAATTTGAACATGTTTGGTTATCAAACCTTGCTACAAGTGGCCAACCTATCATATTCCCACCACACTTGCAAGAGATTGATATGATGGGCATGAGGGAAGCAATTTGAACCCATCAAGTTGATAGGAATTTGCCTATTTATGATGATCTTTTGTTACTATTAATTCCCCAAAGTTTCATTGCATTGAATTAAAAAAGAATGAAGGCATATGGGAACCATTTTAGAGTCGATGATGAATAGAACAATTTGCTGGTTACATATGATTTTGGTGTTGCATCCATTTTCCAGCAATCACAAGGGAGTGAAGATGTTGTGCTTGGTCCAATCAAGTATGTCGAGACCTTGAAGGAGATTTTGTGGCTAGATTATGGTCCAATGGTTTCAGCAATTGTGTTGTTTCATTGTAGTTGGGTGAAAAATGGGAATAACAATAGAGGCAACCCCACCTATAAACGAGATGACACATGTTTTTTGCTTGCAAATTTTTTTCACATATTGCATGAATTTGATGAACCATTTGTTTTTCCTACACAAATTTAATTGATGTTTTTTTGTAATGAACCAAAGTCACCATGGTGGAAGGTTGTGCTTGGGAGGGCACCCAAAAGTTGTCGAGTTATTGCAAACACCTATGATGATTGCATTGATGCACACGATGTTGTGTCTAGGCTTGAAGTTCCACTTGAATTTTTAGATCTAAATAATATTAGGGTGCTAGTAGGTGCAATAGAATTGAATAGAGAACATTTTGTCTTAGCTACTCAAGTCTTACGGGCTAACTTGGAAATGGATGATGTGGCATGATTTAGAGTGTGAACATTTGCACATTTCATTTCAAATTGTAATGAAATTTCTTTTATAGGTAGATGTGAATTTTGTGCCTCCTTACTATGTGGTTTATGGTCCTATTATGTAAGATTCAACTCTCTAAATTAGACTATATTAGCTTTCTTCTACAAAAAATTAGTTCAAATTTCAATCGGTAGATGTACATGTCTAATTTTCTTTAGACACATAGAATATTTTTAAGTTTTGAACTTGTTATAGTTTAAGGGGTGAAAGCACACTATAGGAGGGCCACTTTGGGAACTTTCGCGACATGTATGTAATGTATATTTATACAAAACATGTTGCATTTAATTTTGAATTTATTTTTTGGTGTTTGGGCTTGGTATTTTGATTTTCACAAAGTTTATGTAATATTATTTGAAAAAAAAATTAAATTCAAGGAATAATTGGTATATTTATGGTATATGTAGTATAATAGACATGTTTATGTTTTTGGATTGCATTAGGTTTGGGTTTGAATTATTTAGCCAAAAAATGTTTGAATTGAAATGACCCACCTCACATATCTTGTCATCTTCCATTTGTCAATGATAGTTTGTCAAAATGTTAATTTACCACATACTTATGGTCATCACCTCAAAATCACCCATTTTATGATATGATAATTATCAAACTTTTCAGATGGCTCACAAACTTGTTCCAATCATATGGAATCACAATGTTTAATAGATACTAGAAATTTCATAAAAAATAAATATCATTTTTATCATTTTTTGAATATATTTACATTTTTTAGTATGTTATGGTCTGTATATATTTTTGGCACAAATATATTCTAACATCACATCATATTATATTTTTAAATGCAATTTTTTTGGAATTTAACTTATTTGGGTTTGACCTATCATAATATGCAAAAACATTATGAAAATCCCTCATAATAATCACATGGTCGAAGTTCGAACATGGGACCCTTAAAAAGCAATACAATGTGACAATAATTTTGGCCCCTTGTAATGTGTTTTCACCTTAAGGCTTATGATTTTTTTGTATTAGTCCATGTAAATATAGTAGGTTATGCATTTTGTGGAAATAGGCCAATATCACATGTATAGATTTAGTCATGTATAAAATTGTGTTCACAATATAAATATATTGGAAGATTCATATATAATAACATGGAATACCCATGGAAAATAACAAAGGAAATCCAATGTCCATGGATGAATATGTTGAATAGTTAATACTTCAATATATTGAAAAATATTAACAAATTGTGCCATACATTTCATCAATGTATTTTTAACATGTGGCACAATTTTACTGTTGGAGTAGTAAAAGAACCATTCCAATTGCAAATTCAATGACTTAGTTCTCATCCATCAACAAATGCCATGAAAAAGGATGATAAATGTTCATTTTTCATCCATTTATTCAATTACAATCTAACTAGTTGTATGTATAGTCACATCTACAATTAAAACTTAATCTCAACCATGGTGTAGTTGCATATGCAACTAAAATGACTTGCAATTACATTGACACATAGGCCTAACACAATTGTAGGTGCAAAATTAGTCAGTTTAGACACTAGTTGTAATGTAGTCACAAATTAGGGGTTGGAATCGATAAGATTTCTTTTAGTGTAGTAATTTGATTTTTTTTTCTTTTGTGATTGATCATTGATTTGGATTTTTTCTTTCATTGTGTTATAAAGGTAAATCCACATGTACACCTTAATTAAACTTGTAATAAAATATACACACTACTTTTAATTTCATTTCAAGAACAAGCTTTCACTTTCAATGAAATTTATGGTTTAACGTGTATGTAGGGCAACATGATGTTGCAATGAGTTGCAATGTAGTGAAAAATTAATAATAAAATAATTGAAAAATAGTCGCAAAATAATGGAAGAGTAATAATTATATGGTGGCAACCTAGTGGCACTAGTTATTTCAATGGAATTCATAGTTGACAATTAGTTACAAAAAAGTTGAAAATGTCATATTTAATGGGCAAAAAAAATGCATATATGTGGCAGATCATATGTGTCAAGGCCATACACTAGTTGCAAAATATTCATTGATTAGGTGTTACATTTACCTTACATCACAAACTTAACATCTTATGATTTAATAACATTTTGAAATCATGCAAAATTCATTAATTCATAACTTTTCTATGTTTCATGTACTAATATCGTGCATTAAAAACACATTTAACATATAGATTTAGATGCAAAATTCATGTGACATTTGTCCATTCATAGGTTTGTGTTTCATTCATCACCACATTTATCTATGTGTCAAATGTGTTTTCGATGTGTGATATTATTATGTAAAATGTATAAACTTATGAACTTCACATAATTTTCATTATTAATTCATCACATGCTAAATTTATGATGTAGTTGTAATGTAGTTGTCCCATGCTATTAAAGTGCAACTTGCCAACAAAATCAAACTTGGTTGATTACAATCATATTTATGTTGTGTACATTCTAGTATATAGATGTCCATTTTGCAACTAACTTGTAACTAAAATACAATTCCTTGATTTTATGACATGGCTTTTATTTATTAATTCCTCGTATTTCCATGGGACAATTATATCATAGCTGTAACGTAGTTATTTTGGAGCTTTAGTTGCAAGGCAATCTAGTTGTCATGGACATGATATTTCATAACATGAATTTTAATCACCACATTGATTAGGACCCAAGTTTATTTAGTTATCCGTATCCCCTAAAATTATGTGGTGATTGAATTCAATCACCATTGGGGTAAAAAAATTACCCTTACAAATATAATTAATATTTTGACTTAAGTTGATGTTAAACCAATGTGACATTGGGTTATGTTGACATCAAAGTTGATACAATTAATGTGATGTGACAAGGCCAATGTTAATAATTATGGTAATGTTAAGTGTAGTTGGATCCTTCTATCACATGATGGGATATCCCTAATAATATGTCATGGGTTTCCTTCATTAGGTTTTCAAAGAACATGTTCACTTGGGCCACTTTTCACTTTCCTATAAAACTTCAAATAAAAGCCCTTGTAACAATTTTATTGTTTAGCTTATGAAGATACTAACCTTCCTTTTTCATCTTTTAGTTTAGTGGTCAAGGATATGGGTGAATGTTCTTTACCCATTTCCAATTCACTTGCAACTATAATACAACTAACTAATTTCTAATGTGGCAATTTATTTATTAATACATCGTATTTCTAAAAGGATAGTTGCATAATAGTTGTATATGAGTTTTTTTTAAAGTTTTAGTTGCAAGGTAATGTGGTTTAGACAGATGCAATTTCTCATAATGCATTAAAAATTAAACTTTAGTGATAATAATTTAGTTAGACATTTCAATATCTTTGAAAAAATATTATTATAATAGTGGCATTTTTCTTAAATTTACCATTTTTTTAAATTTTAAAACTAAGTTAGGCATTTCAATATTTTTGATGAAATATTATATTGTAAGACATTGGTAATTTTGGTCAAATTTTGTTCATCGTCATTCAATTTTAGAATAATTCATCTCAAAATGAAGAAAAAATAACAATTTTGTGTCAATTGTTTTAGGCCATAAAAAAAGTTGATTTAAGTCCAAAAATAACATTTATGTCCATATTTAATTAAATATTTGTTATATGAAAAAAAATTAACATGTGTCCTTTCATGTCCATGAAATGTATATTAATTTAATTTAAATTTGACATTGACATAAATAATGATGAATTATTGAAAACTATATGGAAACATAAAAAAAAGTAAAATAATTGATCATCGCTAGTAGTATGCAATAGCACGGAGCTCTAATTTGATTATATCATATAATATATTATTTTGTTAAGTTTTTCATCTTAAGATTGTTTTTATGTATCTCCATGGTCAATTATAATTTGTTAAATATTGCAAATTTTGTAATATTACAAAATTTTATGGATTATTTTTTAGTGTGAGGGGAAGGGAGAACAATCATTTTGGAATTGGAAAAGGTTATGTGAATAAAAATATAGGATCCTAGATATATTAGTTGTTGGGTAAAAAATTATATATTTTTATATTTTATAATAAGATCCTATTTATTATCAAAACTAAAATATAGTTAATATAAGGTAAACATTAATATCAAGTATTAAAAAAATTAAAACAAATAATAATGTATGTATTATGAACTTTGTGTTACTATTGTTGTGGGAATACAAGTCATTTTGGCTGAGGAGCAAGTGACACCTTTATTTTACACCTAAGTTAAGGAGAAAGTAAAAAAGTTACAAGGGAAGAGATAGGTCACCATGTTGTGTTGGAATTGATGTATTAAAAAAGATGTTATTTTAAAACATTTTGTCTTTTTGTTGAACAACATCTAAATGCTTTAGAACTTTAATTAAAATTCAAAATTCAAAAAATAAATATAGTACCAAAATTCATGCAAATATAAAATTTAAATTAAATTTAGGGTGACTTAAATATGTGGATATTAAAAAATAGATAATAATAAGGTAAGAAAAATTAAAGTTACATCACATAATATCCCCCAAGCAATACTAATTTTGATGCAAGTAGTGTCAAATTTTCACATAAAGTTTTCCATGGGGTCTATTGTGTTTTCACCTTAATTTCCCTTGGTGAATCCACAACCATTTTCATAAAAAATGGGTGATATTCACAAAGAATTTGTTTTGTGCTAGTGATAACATGAAGATCTAGTGTGTCTTCACATTGCATAAGATGTATTTGTATACTTTTATAATTCCTTCCAAATCCATAATTTGGGCTAATTTTTAATACACTATAGATGTATGTTTATTCTTTTAGCAAAGTACAAGTATAAAAGTTACATGGAGTTTTCTACCTTGCAATTGTTGACATGTCAAAGAGTGTTTACATTCCCAAATTGCACTTATGATCCATGCAATGCATACCCATAATGAATGGCACATAGTCCCATTGTAATTACACTATAACTTCATTTTGCACTCCCTAAAATAAACTAATTCCATTTGCCCAAAAATAAACCAGCTTTTTAGCAATGATATTTCCCAAAATCCTTCCATGAATCTTTAAAATAGTAGATCATAACTCTTTAGAGGTTGTTTGAATGAAAAATGTCAACAATTATTTCCATAGTTAATAGTACAAAAATTTGGCATTAGACTTTTGACACATATCAATGGATTGAACCCTAGTAATGTGTTCATTTTACAAGGAGGCACATACACTCATTTGACCTAGTCCTTATAGGGAAAGGGCGATCTAATCAAAGTGATGTGATCAAATATGATCGGTCATTGAAGTAGAATATTTTTAAAATTACAATTTACATGTCAACATAATTTTATATAAAAAATTGTAATGACCTAATAAGACATTTCACTATATTATTTTATAAAAATGAATATTTTTTTTCCATAAATATGTTATTGAATTTTTTTTGAAAACATGTAAGGATTCCATTAAATAGCAAAAACGTTTGTTACACTACATTAAACATATTTTTGGTTATTCCATACTCTTTAGATCCATTTCAAACTTTTCAAAATGTTTTCATAATATATTAAAAAGATTGTTGTGCAAATTCATCCAAAAATTTCAACATCAACTTAATTTACAATTTGAGACAATGAAAAAATCAACCATTTGTTACATGGGGAATGTCTCCTAATAGAGAGAATGCATCCCCAATTTTGATTATCAACATTAGTGGTTTCATTGGTTGTAAATGCAACTTATGTAATTGGCACGTCCCCAAACTCCTTAAGAAACATCTACAATTCAAGACCTTTCCAATGATATCATGGGGGCCCCATTCGGTGCTTATTTACCTTTTTAATTAAAGTCTTAAACATTTAGGCCTCCCACACAAGTGTAACTCCTAAAGTGGGAATGCATTGGGGAGTCATTGGGCTTAGTCTTTTACACTTTCCCCCACTTGTGAAAGTGTGTTTCACTCCCAAACACACTCACTTGGCCTCATGTGCACTTGCACTCCACACTTAGTCACAAACTTAATGTTAAGGTTGCAACAGTAGTAGTATTAATGGCATTTATAATGGCCTTCAAGACTTGGTTGTAATATATTGTATCCCAATTAGTGGAATCACTTCAATGTTTCTTTGGGTTTCTTTTGAATTTAAAAAGATCAAAATGTGCTTTGAAATTATCATAGTCTATCAAAGGTCTACATTTGCTCAACAACAAAAACATAGAAATAAGTTTTGGATAATTTCATGTGTTTTGAAACCACATTGAATTGATGTTATTCCATGGTGGGGGTGTTTCAAGATTGCATATTTTGGCTTTTCCTTGCATGTGCACACTTTGCATCCATGAATGTCTATCTTAAATTTGGTTTTCCTTTTCCTAGCATGTTTTTCCAATTAATCCCACTTTTGAATGACTAGCTTTTCGTTCCATGACATCTTTGTGCACACAATGCACCCCATTGTAAATAGGATGCTTACATTGTTGAAAACAACTTAATTTGCCCAAGGCATCTTTACCAACCAACTTTCCTAGAACTTTCAATGGTCATCATTTTCAAGCTTTCTAGGCTTGCCATGAAATCTTAAACTTGCAATATACATTACATTTTCATCCAAGTAATTATTTTGCTCCATCCATGTGTTTATGGATATATTTTAATTGATGAAATTTAGATTTTCAACCCACAAAAATTCAATTCAATTAATCTCATCCCTATTCATTTCTTCTAGTGATTATTTAATAAATATAAACATGGAAAATGTATCACCCTTATTCCAAAAATTATTTCCGATTTTCTCATTGGAAGGATTTTTAGAACATTACTATTTACTTATTTTTTTTAAAAATCAAAATTTTGGGTAAAATCCATAATCCAAAAAGTAACAAGAGTCAATCCAAAGAGCAGAGAGTCGAGAATCAAGAGTGAAAAAGAACTATACATGTTGATTATGTTTTTATATAATTTTATTTGTGACTTTTAAAGGAAAAAATGGAGGAAAATTTGCCAAACTCTTTTATGGGTTATCTTTTTGAAGGACCTTTTACTTCTTCTCAAGGGCTCAATATTAATTATTTTCAAGGGTTTTAAGGGTTCAAGTTAAAGTTTTCTCAAGTTATGAATTTGAGTTCTCCTTTTCAACCTTTAAGCTTGAGTGTGAATGTTAGCTCGAGTGCCCTTAAACTTGGGGTAAGGTTTCAAATTGATAAGAGATTGTGGATTAATAGAAAACTTTATATGATGATTGATTTGTGAAAGGACAAACATTGGGAGTATCGAAAGCAACCTATGGTTACAAAAAATTGGAAAGAACTTGTGGACAAAATCAATGTAGCATTCCCTAATGAAGTGTCATGCACTTGAAAATAATTTCAAGTCAAAATCACCAAGATGAGAAAGAAGTATTGTGAAGAATATGAAATGTGCAATGCAACATGTGTTATTTTTTCCTCTTGGTCATGGTATGAGTAGTTTCATAACATTTTAAGGGGAACATAAAAAATGAGAGGTGTAGTTGGTGGCATTGATCAAGGTTCTCATTTATCACATTTTCAAATGGTAAACTTGGATGATCATTGATTTTACTTCTATTCTAGAAAGACAACCACCTAAAAGCTTTGAATGTCAAACCCTAAATTTTGTTGATAGTAATGATCACATCACACCAAATCACACATTTGACCAAACATTTGATATAGTCTCACCTAAAACAAGGGCATGTAACTTACTTGGCATTAAAGGCAAAACCAATAAAAAAGCTACAAACAAAAAGCAATGTTTATCTGGGGGGTCTCTTCCCATTGTAAAAACTATCAAAGAATATTCATAGACAATAAAAGAATTAGAGCTTTTAAAGATGCAAATGACAAAGGAGAATACAACCCAAGTTGTAAAGAGTGAACAAGTTGAAAGGAAATTGTTATTAGAGGGTTAATTACAAATGGTTGCTCTTTTTACTAAGTTTTAAAGCTTTAAAACTCTAACATGGCTTAATTCATCTGTAGGTGGTAGCATTTGACATCATGTTTCTTGAAAATAATGACCATATCAATGTCAAGCGATGCCATTGTATGATGATGTTCAATGAATTATATTTCAATTGGTGTTCAAGGTATAATGCATAGAATCAAGACCCTTTTAGATGATTTATTAACCATTGTTCAAACAAAGCCCTTTTCATTAATTCTCCTACTTGTTTTGCTTATTTTCCATCCCTCAAGGTTGATAACCTATCAATCCTAAATCCTACAAAGTTATCCCTTTTTGGTAGATCATTCACACAACCCGGCTTGGAGATTTTCCACATTTCACAATAATTGTGTAACACACAAGTGACAACAATTGTTGGGGCCTTATTAACACCACTCGAAATTCTTCAATATTCACCATTTATTTTTTAACAACCCAAAAGCATTTTTTATAATAACCCTTGTAGAATTCATGCTATCATTGTATCTCTTTTTGTTTACATCATTTGAATTATGAGATTTCCAATTTTTTCGTAAATAAATATGTAAAGGATATGTAGATCACCAATCAAATAAAATGTGATCTTCACACCTTGAATGGTCTCTTTTGGCTCTTGTAAAATCAGTCAAGTTCATAAGTCATGATACAAATTAGAGGTTTTGAATTGACCCCATTGTGAACTCCTCCAAGTTGGCCAACACAAATGTTCCAAAACAACTTTTATTTATTACATATTGCTAGTAAAACAATGCTATGAAGCCTTTTTCAATTGTAGTAACTTGCAATTGCAATAATATACTTTCTATTTAGCCTCTTAAGTAATGGGATATGTGTGCCATGTATAGCACCACATATGTTTGGCAAACTTATAAGGTTTTCAAATTGTTGTATGATGTGCAACAAGAGATCTTTGGTTGGGGTCTTGATGTACTTATCAAAAAGCTTATCATGATTACAAAGCACATCACACACAATGTTCACATCTTGCGTATAGTATATGTGCCTGCATCAAATTTATTTGACATTTATTTTGGGCTCAACTCATGAGCAAACCTATAGAACACAATTGCAATAATTTTCCTAACTTCTAACTTTTAATTGTGGCCCCCTAAGATTAAAACATTTAGACTTCAAAACCGGTGTTAATTCTTCAACCAAAACATTGAAAGCATCAAATGTCATTCGATAATACATTAAATACTTTCTATCTTTCATCTCTGGTGTTGTATGCCATACAATGGCCTCCACCATTTCCCAATGAGTTCTTTGTTTTGGTTCTTCCCAAAACAACTGACTATAATGTTTCTTCTTCTTTTTCAAAAAAGTCCACAAAATTGGTTGAACCCCAAACATTGAAGGTGACAAATTTTGAAATAATAAATCTTTAGCTTGTGATGTGCAAAACAAAGAATTACCCAATGTCATTGAAAGAACATCTAAATTAAAATAACCCTTCCAACACACATATGATCCATGATCACTGTACAATTATGAAACCAACAAAACCCTAGAAATCATAGACTAAAAACAGCCCCAACCTTCAATAAAAACCCATTATTCTTTTTAAAAATAAGATCATCAATACAAAATCACCTTTAAAAGGTGGAAATCAGACAAATATAAATATAAATAAAAAAAAGACTAGTGGACAAAAATAATAGAGAGCTCTCTGGCCTTGCACAGAAGCTTTCGAGTCTCTGGCCTTGGGAGCCAGTGCAGACTCTGTTGAGAAATAAAAGACTTCTGCGGGCTCTTGAGAAAAACAACACTGCTCCTCAGTTTCGTGGTTGCTACTGCTGGGCTCTTGTCCAGCTCTTGTCTCATGCGTGAGAAACGTTTGGAAATATGTCAACAACTATAATTTTGTGAGCACAGATTTTGCTACCATAACAGTTATTATACTCTAAAGTTCTTTGACTTAGTTCTTAAAAGTTGCTGACAGACTAAATTAAGATATAATCTAAGTGAATAGACTCAGGACTTAGGAGCTGCTTACCGAGTGCTTGAGTATTCGCTCCCCCTAACAAGGGTTTTTTTTTTCAAAATCCTCATGTAGGTGCACTGGCCAGGATCCCACGCTTTAATTTGCATTAAATGGCGACTGTCCTAGGCGGACAGTAGAGTTTTTTCTGAATCCTACCTAAATCTAAGCGAGCTACACGGACTCACTGTCTAAATTTGGCGATTGTTGGTGTTTCCTTTTTTTAAGAAATATGGCGAAAAAATCCTTTGTAGAGGTCGTACTGAGGTTTTTTTGTTGCCAGTTGGCGAAGTTTCGCCCAAAAAAAAAACTACTCCTAACTAACTGTGCGGTTACCTTCTATGCTTGCTGGCCACTGGCCAGCCTAGTGCCTCAGTGAGTTCGAGCCTCGAGGTTGAAGTCCATTTATCGCGAGGACTGAACGGCATCTATACTTGGTCCTTTACAGGATTCTCAGTGTCTATATTTAGCTTGGGAAGAATTGAATTTGTACTCAATGATTTGGTCGCAATACCCAATGGTTATAATCAGCGCTTTTTTTGGGCGAGAATTTTCACGTTTTTGCCATTTTTATTTTTTTGAAAAATATCATATTCTGTTTCAAGATTTTTCTTCTTTGAAAACAAAAGTCTTTTTAGGAGCAGTTTTGAATCAGGTTAGTTACATTTCTATTCCCAACTGAGATTACCAAACTGTAGAAGATTTTTGTTTTATTTTTTGGGGACAGCTGGTCCTAAAGACTGGTTGCCATTTAACGCTACATCCCTCTTTGGATACTCGCCACTGACGCAAAAACAGAAACTTGAAAAAAAAAATGTTGGCTGTAATGTTTATAACAATTGTGATTGTCATATTTGTGCTTTTGTGTATTTAACTTTTGGAACTATGAGATATTAAGTAAAAATATGTCATTGTATGAGATCTTCAGTTTGATAATGGTGGGGGTAACAATCTCCAGAGGATGTTTATCTCTTAGTTGGGAGTAGGCTAGAGTTACTGGGAGAGTTGTAAAGTTTATGGTAACTTGTATGATCCCCAGAGGAGCTCCAGTGGTTCACTTGAAACAAAAGTACTATCACATTCAGGGTAGAATTATTGTTCGCCACCCATAACCAGAAAACATTGAATGTATGGATTGAATTAGTGTTTAAATGCCACCCACCCATAACCAGAAAAGATTAGAATACATATAAGATTGAATTAACCTTTCAATGCCAAACATGGGCCAAGCAGGGTGACCAGGCAATAGTAGTCAATTTTTGTCCAATCATTTTGGTCAGATACCAAAAAATACAATTTTTTCTTGACGGGTTTTGAACCTCATGTCATTTCGTGCACATATGCAGGAGCATTCTCATTTTCATACCACTATGGGAGCATGAAACTTCGTCTAAAAAGTGATGTGCAAACCATTCTACTTTGATCCTGCATCCACTATAAGGTTGGGTGCAAAGCTGGTATTGAAGTTGTGATTTTTTTCATGCTTATTCTCTCATTGTCAACTTTCAACACCTTTGTGCATATATTAAGCAAAATGCACAAGTAATGTGCTAAAGCCTTGTCTACAAATAGCTATTACACTTTGAATAGTTAGTTCACTCAAGTTAACTAATAAAATAAATTCAGACCACCAAATTCAGCAATCCCATTGGCCTGAAAAAATAACTCTTTAGGCCTACACACAACCCTATTTTGATGAACATTGAAAATACTTATCCCTTTCTATCATTTCCATTGGTTCTCTAAAATTCTCACAAACCTACCAAAGCTTTACACATTTAATAGTTAGTTCATTCAAGATAACTAAGAAAAAAATTCAAACAACAAAACCTAACAATTCATTGGTCATCACATTTTGTGTGCACACTTATATTCAACCCTATTTGACACCTTCCATATATTAGGGTGGCTCCAAGCAAACACTAAATAGTGACAACAAATTAAATGCGCACGAGGTCCAATGCAATTATAGTATTAGAAAGTATAATGCCCAATAGGGAAAAAAGTTGAGATTTTAAAACTTGTACCCACATAATGATTAATGTTTTTATTTTATTTTCTTACATTGTTTTCAAAGAAAAACTAAATAATGCAATGGTTTGAATTCCCCATTATAGCCCAAAGGTCTTGGGTTTGAACCTTTTTATGAATTCTCTTTTTCATTCATAAATGAAAATAAATTGCATGTGGGCAATTTTTTAAAGTTAGTTGTCCAAGAACAAATTTTGTTTTTGAAGAGAACCATATTCCGGGGGGAGCAAAGGTTTAAGTTGTTATGAGGAAAAATCATGTTCCAAAGGATGAAAGGGGCTTAAATTGGTCCCCAAGGTCGATGCATGGTTGGGTGGACCAATTTTCATGTGACGTAAGCTAATTTTGCAAGGTGATTATCATTACAATGTCCATTTCCTTACATAGATATTGAAATTTATTTTTAAAAAATTGGTTTGAAAATCTTAACTTGAATATGTATATGATGCATAAAATCATTTTGTAAATTTTTAAAACTTGTAAAAGCCATGGACTTTCAAAGTCCAACTTATGGACTATAAGTTTGGATTTCATTTTTTTATGGACTTTAACATGGTCCATTAATTGATGTTGTGTGTGTTAGGGACTTGGTATTAATTATATATCATATCAAGGAAACTAAGAAGGTAAAAAAATTCATAATAACAATGATAAGGTCATATTTATGGACTTTTGAGTAGACTAAAAAACATGGTTTTCCAAAAAGTCCATATCATATTGAAAGAAGATTTTTGTATACATGTTTAAAGGAAGAGAAATTTTATGGTGGACACTAATGACATGGAAAAAATACATCCAACTTACTTATAATTTTAGATTAAGAAAATAAAAACAACCCAATTTTGGGTTTCTTTGCATTTTTTGAGAGGTAGTTCATGTGTGGCAAATTGGTCCACCCAACCATGCATTGATCATAGGGAACAACAATGTTTCCAAAGGAGCAAGGGTTTACAATGCCCTAGGGAGCAACCATGTTGGGGGCGGGGGGGGAAACTTAAGTTGTTCCCTGAAGCAACTTAAGTATTTTCTTCTCGAGGACATGATTGTTCTCCAAGGAAACAAAAAAATTAAATTACTTCAAAAAACATATGTTTCGAACTGTTTTGCAATCAAAACCATTTCATATTCATTTTTATTTGGGCTTGCAACATATGATTGGAAAGGGTTCAAGGAGAATTACAACTTTGTAATTGGAAACACTTCAATCAAAATTCATATTAAAAAGTTATGATCATAAAAAATTTCAAGCACATTTGTTTTTTGAGAACATGGTTGTTTAAACCTTTGTTCTCCAACCTAGTGCCCTACCTAGCAAGGGCTTAACTTGTCACGGGGAGTAACCATGTCCCTCAAAAAGAAAGAGTCTTAAGTAGCCTTGAAGAAGAAATGTGTTTGAAACTTTGTGGGATTGTAATTTTTCATATGAATTTTGATTGAAATGTTTCCAAACACAAAGTTGTAATTCCTCTTTAAACCTTTTCAATGATAAGTCGCAAGCTCATATAAAGATGAACATAAAATGGTTGTGATTGCAAATTGGAACATATGTTTTTCTAGGAATTTGGGCCTTTCCCTAAGGAAAGTTCATCACTCTTTAAGGGAAAATGTCCTTTTCCCCAAGGAACTTGAGCCCTTTCCTTAAGGAAAACTTTTTGCTCCTTAAAAAAATTGTCTTTTTACCTAAGGATTTTTTTTTTAAGGTCTTGTGCAAATTGTTTTTTCGAGTATTTCATTTGTTCTAGGGAATTTTGTTTGTTCCTCTAAAACTTCATTTTGCTCATGGAGAATTAATAGTGTTATCTAAAGCAACTTTCTTGGGACAGACACTTAAACTTATTTTTCGTGGGGGAAGTTATTTTGTAAAAGGCATCTAATTTTTAAAAATTATTTAAATGTTTTATATTGTTTTCATTTAGTTTGTTTATTGGCAAAAATAATTGGGAAAAGGATTGAACTTTGAATCTTTTGATTGAAGGGAAGATTCTAAACATTATATCCCAAGAATAGGCCATGGAAATTAAGCCCTTGGGGTATAATAAACTTTATTATTTTTGACCTGGAATTTGTCTTTGGAATTGTGTTTCTATTTTGCTTGACCCAACTCCTTGCGCATGGAACCAAAAAGTAAAGCCATGCAGGTCTCCCACTCACGGCCGGGACTTGTGAATTGAGCGTTAGTGTGAAGGACTTGATCCTGGTTTGGAACTCTAGGTCCCTCAAATTGCAGAATTGAATGAAGACATATAAGCAGAAGCAGCCCGTTAGTACACTGGTACTATAAGCCTTGTCTGTAGATAGATAGGGTTAAAAGTAGCAAGTTTAGTGAATAAACAACCAGGAAAAGACATATTACAACAAGGGTAGAAGAGGGGATGAGAATTAGGGCGGTAGAAAAAGGGGATTGGGGGAATTGAGTTGCAACACCCTAGTAAAATAAAACATTGATCAATACACATATTTTTCCAAAAAGAGGTTAGCTAACAGTTACCTTCAAATACCGTTAGCTGAAGGTGGCATGCTGTAGAATGTATCAAAAGGGCAGAAGACCCTACTTCAGGACATTCAAGCATCTCACCAGTAATGTGAAAAAGGCTATAGTACTTGTGAGAACCTTTCTTTCTTTCTTTTTGGGACACAAAGGAGCTCAGAACCTTTTTCCATTCAATTGACAAGTCATGAATGAGAGCCTGGAGGATAATTGTAGATAGGGTCCATAGTGCAGGGAACATATGTTCTCCAGGACACATAGTACATAAATCTGGTGCGGAGTGCTTGCTTCAAATAATAGCCAGTTTTTATTGGAACACTCATCATAGAAGGGAATATGTGGTGTAGCTTGTGGTGGCCACTCTTGAAGAAGGTAGGAGGAGTGTTGTTGTTTATGGATGGTTGTGAACTAAAATATACTCTTACATTCATGTGACATGTTCCTAAACAGTCACACCATCTGGTGTTGTCACTATGCTGTGTTCCAGTTTCAGGGATTCTCATTCTATCCAGCTTTTGTTGCGTACATACATGATTATGGGAAGAATGGGTTATGTGGGTTTTCATTCCCTTGGCCTTTTGTAAAGTACATACATGATGATGGGAAGAATCGGTAATATTGCAACAATAAAGCACTGGCAGAGATATTTTTTTGTGTTTTGAGGATGCGTTATCAAACACAATGTTTCTTTCACTAAGGGTGGGGCTGTTTTGAAAAGTTGAATTTCCACCCTGGTAGGCATTTCATTTGATTTTTCACTTTTTCTGATGATACCTAGTGGATTTTGATACTTGGGTTACCAAGTTACTGGAGATGATTTTGGTCCAATTCCAAAGAAGCTAACTAGAACCTGCTTCAGAGGTGTTGATTCTGAAACCCGGTGGGAATTGACCTCTCCCCCCCTCCCCCCCCCCTTTCTGGCACTGAAGCTAATTGGAAGCGGACTTGGGGTTCAGTTCCAAGCTGCTTTGAGAACTGAAATCACACTGAAATTTTGAAAAAAATTTGATTTCAATTTCAAATCTGTTGTGGCTTAGTTAGATTTGAACCTTGCACATCAAAAAGTGAAAGCTCTTAGTCATTGAATTGTCTCAATTTTGAGACAAAAATGAGCACATTTTAGTATTATCTCAGATTATGTTATTAATTATTCTTTTCTCATATCCAGAGCAAGTTTTTTTTCACTTTTGTGAGCTAGGTTATTTAACAACCATCCAAAAGATGACCTAATCTGCTAAAGGGCACAGGTTGAACTAGCACCCACATCGGTACTTTCATGTTTTTAAACAAGGGCTTTTAATGACCATATTGAGCTCAAAAATACTCTGAAAGCATCGAGTTTGAATTTCAGTTGACCCAATAATGATCTGTAATTTAAATCCAGAGAGTTCAACTTTAGAAAAGTCTTTCTGTACAGTAAAGTTACCCCTAAAGTCAGGCGATTAGGGGACGAGAACGGCCAGTTTTGACATAATAAGGCATCAAACGCGTAACTGGGAATGAAATTTTACAAAACTAAAAAACTGGGACCCTACGTAGTTTTTTCACCAATTTTGGTGGTAAACTGAGTTTCATCCCCTCTTTCCTTTTCCCTGAGCGCCTCCACTGCTGCTACATAGATTTTCACTGTTCCTTCCTGTACAACTACTATAATTACACTCGAACCTTGTGCATTAAATGCTGAGTTTCAGCATTTTTGAGATTTAATCAAATTTCCTTACTTGGAGGATACCACTGCAAGAGGGGACATGGGGTGAAAGAGAGGGTGACTTTACCAATAACTTTAGTCTGTATGAAATATTATTTCTTCATTTTGTGGCCATGTGATTTTGGATTACGAATCTCCCATACAAATTCAAACCCGTCTGGAATGATAACATTGAAAGTTTGGCAAAACAACTTAATGGACAAATGAATGGAGACAGAAACATCACAATTGGATTGCAGTATGATTTCCTTTGCCATGTATATATAGTACTGGAAGGATATCAAGAACATTTTGGCATTTTCTTGTATGGTTGCCTCAAAATAAGTTGTCAGTGATTATTCTGTTGTTGCTACCAGAATGTACACTTGATTGAACGTTTTAGCTCTTGTCGTTGTATTGTGGGTCCTTGGCCTTGTGAACTTAAAAGGAATCAAAATCTAACCTATTTGGCTAAATGATATTTCAAGATATCAGAAGCTTATGATCATCAAAACATACACTCAATTGGATTCTTAACGCTTTCGCTTGGCCTTGTGAACTTGTGGAATAAGATACCTGCCTGAAAGCTATCTGTTCTTTGAAGATATCAGAAGTTGTATCATACCACCTGCTTCTTTCTTTTCCTTGCAGACAAGTTGAGGCCAGCAGTGACCAGTCATTCTTTTCCACCCAGCCCCCCACCCACCACCTTGTACATACTTGGAAGACATGTTTTACCACACTTGGAAGCCATTGAGTTACTGACTTGTTTGAAGCAGGCCCTCCTTCTAAATGGAAAATTTCAGCCTAGAAACAGGTACTAACTATATCAACAACCAATTCAAAGGAAAGGTGTACTGAACTCTTAAGTATGTTTGTATTTACTAATACCAGTGTTGGTCTGATATGTAAGGTTTGGTCAGATACAAATAAGGGTATACAATATGCGCCCTGGTATGTTGAACCTTTATTCTTTTGATATAGAATTTGGTTATCTTGATGAATACCCTGGTTTCTCAAGAGCCTCCGTTGAAGCTACTGTGATGAAATTTTTGGGATGATAACCTAACTGGATGTGATGTCACATCAATTGTCAAAATCAAAATATGACAAAAATTTGGTGGTTGATGGTGATGGAAGGGAGGAGTGGATTTCTGTTTTTCTGTTGCTTTGTTCTTTTGCAGGTTATGATTGGCAGCACTTGATCTTTTTATGGCTTCTTTTTATGGGTAAGCTTTGTGTGGTGTGTTGTTGCTAAGTGGATTTTTTTTTGTTGGATGTCAATCAAGAGCAGGAAGAGGTTAGAGTTCAAGTACTAAGGACTTCGGCAATTCTTGGCAGTTAAATATTCTAAGCTTCTGTGTTTGAGAGGAGTTCAACTATATTTGTGTTTTTCCAAGCTTTTTAGGAGAAGGGATGAATGCCTTAAAATGGTTATGTAGTCTTCAAATTTGAGGTTATGCAAGTTTCATTGTGCCACTTACCTCTAATGGAGACGTAATCTTGAACCAAATTTAGGGGTCTATGATGGGGGGGATGATGAGAATCACTAGGGATTTTGAGAGCGACAAGTTTGGCAAAATAGATGTGTGTGGGAAGTTATCTTGAGTGACTTGGATTTTTTGCATGTATGAAGGAAGAGATCACCCAACCTCCAAATATGTTCAATGTGTCTACTATTCGCAGGTTTCATTGGGGATTCTAGAAGGGGAACAATGGGCTACATTTGTAGAACTTCCTAAAGTTGCATATTTTCAGTGTTGTATCTTGCCATTTTGTTTGTTTGATTATCCACATCATCATTGGGAGCTATTGGTTTTCATTTTGTTTCTAGGTTTTTGTTTTCATTTGTGCGTGTGGATATGGGTGTGGGTGTTTGGGAGTACTTTATTCTACCAAAGAAAATTAGTTAAAGCTCATGAATAGGGTTTTTTTGAAGAAATGTAGAATATCACATAGGTGGCGATTGTTAATGCAAATATGGTGCACTTATGGCGATAAAAAAAAGATTGAAACAAGAAATGTGGTGCACTTAATGGCTACAACAACATTTATAACATTAGCTAATACGACGTTCCGATTACAAGATCAATGAAAAAGGTGCTCAGCAAATGATGCCCTTTCAATCTTTTGTTAGTTAATTTCATAGGGTCACTATCACATTTCGCAATTTGAGGATAAATTGTTAATAAAAAAAGATTACTCATGAAATATAGATCAAAGCAATATGACCCCCATAGACCCATAGCCAATTTTTTTATAAAGTTTAGTATGGTTGTTATTTGGACTTATACACTTAAGTCTTATTAAATTCTAGGGTTATGAAAATTGGTGCAAATTTTGTTTCATAAATTTGCCTTCATTGGTGTGAAGGGAACATGTTTGTGCCCCTATTTTTTATTGTTACACTACCATTACATGCATTCATGTGTTAAGGATTTTGCCAATGTTGATTAGTTAGTGAAAATCGACCTAGTTATTAATAAGGGTTTGGTTTTTGGGTACAAAATGACCTACACGCCAAATCTGGGCAATTTTAATATCCAGGTAAAAACCTACATGACCAAGTTTTAAGATATTTTATATCCAAAAATACCTTGTTGGTAAGATATTACTTAAATTGATCTTGCGAGACAACTTGTTTTTTTCATTCCTTCTTTCAATTCTTTTAAAATTGATGGCCAATTTATTTTTGGAATTCATTGTGAATCATCTAATGGTTTAGGTTGTGGGGTCACTAATTGCTTTTGTATTGAAGTCCCTACCTTAAATGCTACAAGATTATTATTGCACATGTAGGCATAGTTTAAGCCTTTCTATTACATGCATGTAACTAAGAAAAAATTCACAAATACCATAATTGAGCTTGCCATTCAAATTGTGTTTGTCCTTGAGTTCCTTTTAATTCTAAAGATTTATTTTCCCCCCCCCACAAGCTTAGAAAAAAAATGGCAAATGTTGAAGCATTTAATTTAAATGAAAACCTTATGCAATATTTTGATTATGATGGTGTTGATAATTTGGCAATGGGGTTAAGGGATGATTAAGGGCCAATTGTTGGTTTAATTTCAACACCTAATGCACCATTTGTTGGAGAGAACATTGCAACCCCAAGCAACCTAAATTTGGAAGTAGATGTTGCATGGTAGGTATTAAAGATTCAATTGACCTTGCATTATAAATCTCAAATCCCTCAACATAAGTTTTCTTTTACTTGGCATTTTTTTGTGATCAATGATGACAATAAGGTGACTCCTACTATTGCTCAGACCATGCAACATGTAATTTGTCATTCTATATTCCAAACATACAATTTTGGCAATGCCACCATGAAGAGCAAAGGTGTGATCACATATAACCAACAACATTGGACTACTACTATGAACTAAAATCATAATTTGTCTATGCATCTAGGTGCCTAAGATATGTAGGAAAATATTAATTTAACCCTTGTTGCAAAAAAACAATATTGAAAAAAAATCCAAGAAGAGATCAAATGTTGGATATGGGGCCATCACAAAACATTTTGGAAATATTACTCGGGTTAATTATGAGGAGGATGTAGGGAAAGACATTCATACAGGACTTGATGTTGTTTAATTGTTGCATATTTACATTGTGGAAAATCAAGGGTTGAGGCATTTGGTCATGGGTCAAAATCTTCAAGTAATGTTTCCAAACCAAAAACAAATGGTTAAACATGTGTCATCCTTTCATTGGTGGGCAAAACCATGGAGAAAATATATGTGATGTTAATTTTAGCTTCTTGTGTTACAACAACTTATTTTGATTTATGGATGTCCACATCTAGACATGACACATTTACTCAAGTGTCATAAATTTCATCAACTCACATTAGGCACCTTGCCAAGTGACAATGGGACTTTTTGAAGCTATTTAAACAAGTAAGTTACAATGGCAATAATTTGTTGGACAAATTGATTGCCTAGATTTGAAAGATGAAGGTGACAATTTGTCCACCCTTGCATACACTTTCAATTGTGTGGTCAAATGTGTTCCTTTGGCACTTGCAAGTCCTTTGCAAGGATCATATTCTGGTCATGTATTCAGCAAAGCATGTCAAAATGATTATAACAATGTGAATGTTTGTGTGGGCTTTCAAAAGTTTAGTTTGAATGCCACACAATGTACCTTGTAGAAAATAATTACATGGACAAAAAAGTTGAACAAAGGATGAAATGAATGGGAGAGAGTATGCCATGAAACAAACATTTCTCATGTTAGAAATTGAAAACCCCAATGAAAACTAAGGTTACTAAAAAAGGTTATTATATTCTAAAAACCTTAAAATATTGGGATACCATCAATCTTTGTTATGGGAAACAAGAAACTCTAAAGTTTGAAGGTTGAATACCAAATGCATAGACCTAGGTAGGTGAAATCATGAATCAATGAGCTAATGTGTTTACTTTGTTTCAAAAGATTATAGTCTTTTTACTAATTTTTTTTTCATACAAATTTGATTTTTTTTCAATATATATTTCTAGTTATTACTTTCTCTTACTATAGTTTCCCCAATATATCACATGTTCTTTGTTAATTATTTTTGAATAAATCTGATTATCTAAAAATGTAAAATTTTGCACTAGATTTTTGCATTTCGTTTTGAAAAATGATCACAATTTCAAATCATGCAAAAAGATGTTAATTGCTTTGAAGTTTAGTCTTTCATATTATAAATTATAATTTTGTTTAAGGCACCATTTACATTGCACCACATTTTACATGTCATTAAAGACGAACATGAACATTAAATAGACCCCAAATTTCATTTTTTGGGGGAAAAAATCAAGTTATAGATTAATTCCTTGTATTTTGAAATTTTTTACATGTGTTTAATAGTTCACTATTATTACAAAAAAATAAAATATCAAAGAGTTTGTATATTATGAAAATCAAGGGCTATTTTGTGAAACTACTAATGTTTGACAAAACATTTGCTCAACTTTAAAGGTCCTTTTTTCAAATCAAAATTCAAAATCAAAAGATCCAAGTGTTCAATTTAGATTTCTCAACATCCATATTAGTCATAAAACACACCTTGTTATGATTAACATGCCATTAAAGTGGCACCACAAAGGCATATTTTTAAAATAGTACAAATTTAAACATAATTTGACATGGTATTTGGCTCATTGTTTTGTGATTTTACTTGGGTAGTTTACAAAAAAATTATAAGAACTATGTTTCTGATTATGAAACAATGTATCTTTAATCAAACTTGAGGTTATTAGTATGATATTATATTTATATTAATTTTCAATAATACATTTTTGGTAACATTTTTTGATGTTGGTTTCTAATAATAGGTTTTCAATATTGATTTTTGATCTTGGTTTTTGGTAGTCAAATTGATATTAACAATTCTCGTCTGAAAAATCCTAACATTTTGTACACCTTTAACAATACTAATTATTTACCCACCTTGGTATATACTACTTACAAGGTAGGTACCTACTTTAGCTAGATGGCTAAACCTACCAAGGTGCCTATTAGGTTACTAGGTAGGTGATATGTTATTAGGTCGGTACCCTAGCTAAATAGCTAGGTTATATATGTTATTTAAATAAGTTAAAAAAAAAATTGTTTATGATAATATGTTGACAATTTTTATCGGAAAAAAATGTGATACAATGGTTAAGAATTTCATTCTTCAATGTGAAGGTGAGGGGTTCAAGTTCTCACTATTGCAATTTAGTCCTCTAAGGTTATGTTAAATTGTTAGTTTAACTTAAGTACCTAGCCTAAGCTAGGTTGTTAGCTAGGTTAGCCTACATTCCTAGGTAGGTTAGATCCTATGATTTTAGCATGTAGGCTAGGTTTTTAGCCTAATATATCCTAGGGTTCCTAGGATGTTTTTTATGTCTTTCATGACTATAGTCGCAAAATTCATAGTCATAAAAGACATTGTCCTTCATGACCATAGTAAAAAAAACATTTGAAATAAGATGTGTCCTATTCAACCATATGATCTCATAACTATGGATGTCTTAAACAACTAGCAATCAAATCATGGATTTAGTCATGGATTGGGGATTTTGGCATTGTGCATCTTGTTGCAATGTGTTTCACACATGTTTTAGAAGCACGACATTTGTGTGTAAATAATATGAACTTATGAAAAAAAAGTTTTACACAATTACCATGACAAAATTGTAGCTTAAGAAGGTTGGGGTGCAACCCATTGTGCAAGAAAAGTCAATTTTTCTAAATACCCAACTTGAAAACCACTTAGTGTTATGGAACTTCTTTTGATTATAAGGAAAATAAAGGGGTTTATAATTGATAGTCCTTAGCATTGCTTTAACATTTTGTAGGTGCAAAATTTTTTAAGTTTTAATCACATGAATATATGTTGGACTAAGGTCAAAACATGTAACTAGGAGCCAAAAATATTACTTTGGAAAAGGACAGCATGTTTTTTTTCCCAAAAAAAACTCTTATATGAAAATGAATTTTTGAATGAATTTTTTTGTAACTTTTTAAAATATATATTTAAATGTTCCCCAATGCTTTCAAAAAAAAAATCATTATTGAATAAAATTAATTTAAAAAAATGTGTAGATTCCTTACAAATTCAATGTTTCATCTTGAAAAATGATCAAAATTTTAAGTCATCACCTAAAATTAAAATTTCACATTCTCTAATTTTATTATACTCTAAGTTATAATTGTTTTTCATACGTCATGTACATTATAACCCATTTATATGTGGTAAAAGACTTTCGAAGCTTTGAAATTCTAAAGCAATTTTGAAACATTCTTTGGATTTTTAAAGTTTTAAAATTCCATATTTTTAAAAGTTTGAGTGTTTTTTGAGTGTGGTTAATATGTTCTTATTATCTATATTTTTTCAATGAAATTTTTTAATTATATGAGTCTTTTTGATAATCCTTTGCAAAATTGACTTTATCTGACACAATAAGTGTACATTTTCAAACATTCTAAATTAAAACCAAAACTTAAAATTGGATCGAATGAATTTTTACTCTAAATTCCTGGACATTCATATAAAAGAAAAAGGACTAACTTGCCATGATTACTATGGTTTAAAATGGTAATAAAACAAAATTTTGAATTTAACTAATTATGTCTAGCATCTAGTGCCCTTTTTGGCTCCTAGTATGTTTTGACCCATTAATTGGATTTGTTTTGAAGAAGTTGCACATCCTAGGAAATTTATTAAATAGAGATGAATTATAATATGTAGTTATCTTTTTGGTGTGTAAGTAAGTTGGTGTAACTTGTGAAAATGTTATTCAACACAAAAATTGAAGTGTGTGCCATAAAAAGGTAGGTTTTAAGATTTAAAAATAATTTACCTATGTGAATCACATGATTACAATGATAATGTTGTTGTTACGATTATTTCCGGAAATACAAAATCATTTCGAGATTTTTGAGCATATATAGGTGAATATATATATTGGGTTTCAAATTTGATCAAAATGATATTAGACCAAATGAGTATTGGTTAGCCTTTAAAATGGAAAGACCAAATGAGGTAAGGTCTTTACCTAATTTTCATTGGAAGTTTGACTTAGCAAAGTAGTTTTCAATACCTTGCCCTAGATGTGGCCACATACTTTGGTCATTTCTTAGTATGGATTAACCAATAGTAATATGTACCAATGTTTACTGATTTTTAGTTTTTTGAAAAAATATTGGGTCCAAGTCTAAAACTATTTTTTGCGGGTAAAAGGTGGAGTTTGTGGTTTTGGGTCCAAGGATTATTTTTAAAAATTAAAACCCGTTGGTTTTGGAGTTGGGTCAAGTTTTTTTTACTAATGGTTCTAAGGCCAATGAATTGAACCTTTATAGAAACTTGTAATTTTGGGTTAAACA
>Ga0116229_10001895_pt1 | contig 33456 bp, 29 predicted proteins | sample S1TSphgellanicum_3_FD_87313 | JGI IMG/M metagenome (GOLD analysis project Ga0116229, IMG submission 87313) | Host-associated microbial communities from peat moss isolated from Minnesota, USA - S1T2_Fc - Sphagnum magellanicum MG | ecosystem: Host-associated > Plants > Peat moss > Unclassified...
GTCGCGTTCCTATATTTATGGGTCTTTCCGCAACGGGCGACGCCGGTTCGAGTCGATTACCGGCTAGCACGTGCGATCGTAGCATGATACAGCTACGCTCTACAGGGACGCGAGCCTTCTGGATCGTGCGGCGCGAACCATCTATGGCGATTCCTCTCACCGGTCGTGGGTCCGTCCACGCTACCGTGTCCGGAAATCCGTTCGCGTCTCACGCTATGAGCCCACTCGTCCCCGCGCATCGCTCGCGTTAGCGATCACCCGTGGTACCATCAGGCGCGGAACGCCCGGCGCGGGCTCGGCGGATGATTTCGGCCATCGTGTTGGCGCTGTCGACCAACAGATCGGTCTCCGCGGCCAAGCTCGCCGCCGGTTCGTCGTCGCGCGCGCCGAGTTCTTTTTCGAGAGCTGCGTGCAGCTCGCGCAGGTGCACGGCGTCGGCCGGTTCGCCCGTGCCGCGTAACGCGGTTGCGAGTCCGTCGTAGCGCGCCAACAGGCCGTCTCGCAAAGCTTCGAGTTTGGCGGCGGGCACGGCGGGCGCATCGGTGAGGTGGGCTTGCAACGTCAATAACGCGAGGCCCGCCCGCCGGCTGGCCGCGAGCACGCCGAGCGCGGCGCGAACGGAGACGGCCGTGGGCCGTACGGGTTCGCCGAGAAAGCGGTCGACGGACGCTTCGGCGTTCGTGCGCGCCAGCCACGATGCCAGTTGGGCATCGTGCAGTGCGCGCTCGTCGCGCGGGGCCGGCGATGTGAAAGCGGAGAGCACCAGCGCCATGTAGGCCCGCTGGCGCTCCAGCATTTCGGCGAGCCGCACCGGAACGAGTTCGCGCTCCCAGGTCGGCCACAGGACGTACGCCGCGAGCGCGAGCGCGCCGCCCACGAGCGTGGCTTCGATCCGCGCTTCCAGCGCCGCATGTTCCGGCAAGCCGCCGAAAGCGAGCAGGAAGACGACGTACGCCGTGATCGTGATCGTGTAAATCGCGTAGTTCGTGTCGAACACCGCGAACCCGAGGCCGGCGAACAGCACGGCAAAGACGAGGTACGTTTGCGGTTGCGGCCGGAAGGCGGCCGCAACGACCGAAGCCACGACCGCGCCGAGTAGCGTCCCCGCGATGCGTGAAATGCCGCGCCCGACGGTCGCGGCGAAATCGGGTTTGAGGACCAGCACCACCGTCAACGAAACCCAGTAGCCGCGCTGGAGCGGAAAGAGGTGGGAGGCGAGCGACGCCAACAGGAGCGTCGCACCGAGCCGAACGCCGTGCTGAGCGTACTCGGAGCGCGGCGAACAATTCGCGCGCAGCGTTTGCAACGCTTCGCCTATGCGGGTGGCGGAGCGCCCCGATCCCCCCGGGAACGCCGACGCGCGTAAGAGCGGCAGCGCGCGCCCCGGCGACGCGGGGCTCGGGTCATCGGCCGGACTCTCGGCGGCCCGCCATGCGCTGCGGAGCTGCCCGAGCAGGGCCCGCGCGTCCTGGGAGGTTCGTGCCGGACCCTCGGCCTCGATGCGCGCCATCGTCGCCTCGAGCGCGGACCACGTACCCTGCGGGTCCTGGGGCGGCCGTCCGGCATCGAGCGCGGTCGCGACGGCACCGAGCACCGCGGAGCTCGCGCTACCGAGCGCGACCACCGTCGCCGCGCGCGCGTCGGCGCTTCGCGCGAGCACGTAACGGTCCACGGCGAGCGCTCCAAGCGCGGCGCGGATGCGCTCCGCCTCGTCGAGCAAGATTTCGAACGCCGCGATCTCGCCGCGTCGCGCGAAGGGTTGCGGATCGGCCAAAGTGGCCGTCAGCGAGGTGAACGGCCGCTGATCGGGCGGACGCAATTCGCTCGCGCGGATTTGGTCCGCGTAGGCCGCAAGCGTCCGGTACGCTTTCGCGAGCACCGTTCGCTCGGCGGTGAACCGTTGCAGCGGCCAGATCGAAACCAGCAGCAGCGTCTGCAACGCGCCGCCCGCGAACACGAGCAGCGCGGTGCTGCCCGCTTCGCTCGGACCGTAGCGAAATTGACTGAAGATGGCCAGTGCGATGCAGGCGTTGAGACCGACGCCGGTAGCCGTCGAACCCAGCGACGCGAGGATCCCGGAAGCGAGGCCCCACAGTCCCGAGGCGGCGATATTGAGCGCGGGCAGCGCGGAGGTCGTGCTCGCGATGAAGGCCGAAACCGCCATCGCGAGAGCGGTGAGCAGCATCGCCGCGGCGCGCGTGCGATAGACGCCCTGTCGCGACGCGAAACCGACCGACAGCGCACCGATCGCAGCGGACACGCCGGCCAGCGGCCGGCCGGCGAGCAACGCGACGACGAGCGGCAACGCGACGCCGGCGGTGCAACGCAAAGCGAATCCCGGCTTGAAGCCCGCCGGATCGAAGCGGGCGGCGTCGCCGAAGATGCGGCGCGCGATGCCGCCTGATTTTTCGCGGGCTATGTCGGATCGGACTCGCTTCGTGCGCGGGTCACCCAAACGCGCGCGATCTTGCCGCCCACGATCTCATAGATGACGGCCGCATGCGCCGTTCGGCCGCTCTTCGTGCCGGTGATGCGCTCTTCATCGACGACGACGTTACCGACGACGATGCGCTTTTCGATCGTGACGGCGATCTGCGGCGCCGCGGAAAAAAGGAGTGCGTACCGTTCGCGCAGCGCGTCGCGCCCGAAGAGAAAGAGCTCGCCGCCGAGATCGAAAAGTTGCAGATTCTCCGCATACGCGGCCGCGAAGCGCTCCGCATCGTGTGCGTTGTAGGCCTCGATCGCCGCGCTAACGAGCGCTTCGGGGGTGGTGTGCGTTTGGGAGGTTGCCATCGTAGGCCAGGTAGACGGCGAGGCATCCGCCCACTCCTTCCCGGGGACGGGCCGACGGCTTCAGCGGTGAGGCTGCGCTGCCCCGGCGTGGCGCTCGACGCGGATCGTCCGAGCGCCGGACAAAGTCACCGGGTGCCCCACGAAGCCGTAGTCGAAGAGCGCTCGCCGGATGTCGGCCTCGGCGGCCGTCAACGGCACGCGATAACGCCGCGCGATTTCGGTAAGGGACGAACCCGCGATAAAGTCTGCAAGCGCGGCAAGGCGTGCGCCTTCTTCAGTTAACGAGCGCATGCTACAGAATCAGCGGGGGGACGGTAGCGACGAGGATCGCGAGCGCGATTGCGAGTGTGAACAAGAATGACTCCCTGTAGGTTCGTAGTTGACCCACCGAACGTACAGGGTACTGTCATATCACGCCCCGCCCGAATTGACTACTAGCTCCGCGCAGCGGCACCGTTCAAGCGACTAGGCCCATCCGCCGAGCTGCCGAGATGGCGGCGCCTCGGCCGCTCACGTTGAATTTGGAGATGATCGCGCGGGTGTGAGCGCGCACCGTGTGCACGCTGCGGTCGAGTTCGAGCGCGATCTGCGGGGCGGACTTCCCCTCGGCGAGGAAACGGAGGATCTCCGTCTCGGCCTGCGTCAGCGGCGAACTCTTCGCCTCTCCCAAGGCGGCGTGAACCGCCGCGACGACGCGCGCGTATCCGCGCACGCGCCGGCCGGCTCCGCGCCAATCGGCGCCGTTCGCAACCGCGACGATCGCTTGAACGTCGCTATCGCGGCGCAGCGAGCGTCCGTTGACCGAGCGCTCGCCGCGAACTTGGTCGCCGATCAAAATGCACGTGGCTGCCGCGAGCGCGCGCGCGATGCGCCGATAGCGAGCGTCGTACGCCGCTTCGCCGCGCGCGTGCAGGGAAGCGACGGCGATCGCGTTGCGCGAACTCTTGCGGGCTTCGGCGACGTCGCCCATGGCGGCTTCCGCGAGCGACCGCAGGGCGGAAGCGAGCGCGCTCGCCGCGCGCCCGGTGGATCGGGCGTCGCGCAGGAGAACTGCATTGGCCCGAAAGGCCGTGAAATCGCTGGCCCACGCATGGGGAAGCGTGTCGGCGAGGCCGCGCGCGAAGCGCTCGCGATACAACTCCGGGAGCGCCTCTTTGCGGATGACGAGCGCAAGCGCGCTGACGGTGCTCGCGTCGCCGAGCTCGGCGGCGAGCTCGTATTGCGCGACGAGCCCCGCAACCGCGAACGAGCGATCGCTCGCGCGCTGCGCTTCGGTCGTCATCGACTTCGCCAACCGGTACGCTTCTTCGACGTCACCGACGTAGACGTGCTGGATGTTATAGGCCACCGAGAGCGCCGCAGCCGCCGCCCGGTGCACGCCCAGCCGCCCGAACACGCTGGCGCTCTTCTTCGCTGCCTCGCCCGCCCGCTCGAAATCATACGTGTAGTAGTACGCGGTAGAGAGGCGCTGCAAGACGCGCGCGCGAGAGAACTCCCCGCCGCGCGAGCGGCGATCGGCTTCGAAGCAGAGGTCCCGCGCGGCTTCCGCTTCATCCGAGCGAGCCAGGACGATCGCCCGCAGCGCGGCGCACGGACCCTCGAGTTCGCGCGGCACGACGAGTCCCTCGAACAACTCGCCGGCACGCCCGATATCGCCCTGCATCAAATACACGGGTGCGAGCACGTCGACGACGTACGCCCGCTCGTCGGCCGGCGCAGCGGCCAGCGCGCGCTCGAGCAGATGGATGCAACGCTCGACATTACCGCGATACTGCGCGGCGACGCCTTGCAAGAGCAAACGAGCCGGATCCCGGTGCGACGACAACTTCGCTACCGCGCTTGCGAGCTCGCCCGTTCCCGACGACCGGACGGCGAGCTCGTGGGCGCGCCGCAGGTCGCCCGAGATTGGGTCCACGTGTGCACTCCTAGCTACGAGATAAGGATTCTCTCGGGTTCGCAGTATCTTGCGTAGCTCCTAGTCAGATGGCGGCCGGGCGCCTCGCGCGCCCGAGCGAGCGTCCGCCCGCGCCGCGCCGGCGGGCGCCGCGCGACTGATCGGCCAACTAAGCCAATTCTTTACCGGCGGCGCTGAATCGGCTCGCCCGAGCGGCCGAACATCATCTTGGAATGTCCGCATTTACGAAGTTGCCGTATCCAGAACTAACGCTGACCTTCATCGCCGCGCTGGCAGCAGTCATCGGGATTTGGTCGCTGCTGATTTTGAACAAGCTACTCGCGAAGCGTCCCGAACCCGGCGAGCCGAAACCCTCGGCCAAAAAGCCGGTCGCGATCGCGGTCTTGGTGTCGCTGGCGCTCGGCGGTTTGGCCTACGGGATGTACGCGAGTCTGGAAGCGAAGGCGAGCGCCCATTTCGTCGCGCTCGGACACCGCGCGTGCCGCTCCTGGAGCTTCGCCTCGGCTATTCCACAACAATCCTTCGCGGCCACCGTCATGGGCCGCTATGAGGGAATCGTCGGATACACGTGCGCGGACGTCAGCCAGCACTATTTCGATCTCGCGAGCGGCCGCTCCGTGCGGGAACCGTCGGACTACTACAGCCACATCTCCTCCGACACCTGAGGAGCCGGCGCCCCGGCACTAGCCTGAGTGTGCTATACTGGGCTGATGGTAGACGCGACCGAAACCCTGACGATACAACCGAAACGTTACGCCGGCAAGATTGTTAGAGGCCGCCGTTTCGTCAACGTCTTGGACGGTCCCGTTCCGCGGCCGCTGCGCTGTCTGGATTTCAACACGCCGACCTTCGGCTGGGGGTTCCACGGAAGCGCCGCGGACGAACTCGCGATCGCGATTCTGAGCGAGCACCTGGGCGCGGCCAACCACGCTTTCGATACCCGCGTGCTGCGGCTCTACCGGGCGTTCGTCGACGACGTCGTCTCCAAATTCACGCACGGCGGACCGTGGACGTTATCCGACCGCTCCGTCGCGAAGTGGTTGAGCGCTCAGGCCTGACTCAACTCTTGGGCTCCGCGATCGCGCCGAGGTAGGCGCTTCGAACGTATTGTTCGATCGTGCGGTGCGTGTTGAAGTAAGAGGCGTTGAGCGCGATCGCTTGCCGCATGACGCGCGCGTAGCCCGCCGGATCGTTATAGTAAAGCGGCACGATCGTGCGTTCGAGTTTGTCGTAGAGTAGCTCCGCGTCGGTCGCGTCGCCTTCGACGCCGTGGGTCTCGCCATCGCCGATCGCCCAGCCGGTGTGGCCTTCGACGCACCCTTCGACCCACCAGCCGTCGAGCGTGCTCAGGCTCGGCACGCCGTTGAGGGCGGCCTTCATGCCGCTCGTGCCGGAGGCCTCGAGCGGAGGCCGCGGCGTGTTGAGCCAGACGTCGACGCCCGCCACCAGCCGTTGCGCGATGCCCATTTCATAGTTTTCGAGGTAGACGAAGCGCACCGCGTCGCCCAGTTGCGCCGCGGCTTCGAAGATCCGGCGGATGACGTCCTTGCCGCCTTCGTCGCGCGGATGGGCCTTGCCGCCGAACACGAATTGCAGCGGTCCGGCAGTCGCCGCGATCGCGCGCAAGCGCTCGGGGTTGGACAGCGCGAGAAAGCCGCGCTTGTACTCCGCTGCCCGGCGAGCGAAGCCGATCGTCAGGCGCGAGGGATCGAGGGAGACGCCCGTGCGGCGCCGGACTTCGACCGCGAGGTCGTCTTTGGCCGCGCGATGCGCCGCCGCGACTTCTTCGAGCGGGATGCCGATCGCGTGGCGCAAGTAACCGTTATCGCTGCGCCACGCTTCGATGTGCCGGTCGAAGAGCGTCTTGAAGGCCGGTGAGGTCCACCGAACCGCGTGCACGCCGTTGGTAATCGCGTGGATTTGGTCGCCGGGAAAGAGCAGTCGCGAAACCTCGCCATGCCGCATCGCGACGCCGTTGACGTAGTGCGAACCGCGCAGGGCCAGCTGGGTCATGTTCACGAGGCCGTCGCGCACGCCGCCGAGCGTTTCCACGAGCTTCTCGCGCCGTTCGCCGACGAACGCACGCATCAAATCGCGGTCGAATCGATCGTGACCTGCCGGCACGGGCGTATGCGTGGTGAAGACGAACCGCCGGCGCAGCCGCGCGATCTCGTCGCCTGCCGGTTCGGTTGCCCCGCGCGCCTCCATCCGTGCCTCGAGCGCGGCCGGCACGAGCAAAGCGGCGTGGCCCTCGTTCATGTGGAACGTCGCGATCTCGCTCTCGAGACCGAGCGCTCGCAGCATCGCGAACCCGCCGTAGCCCAGCACGATCTCCTGGGCGAGCCGGTACCGCTCGTCGCCGCCGTAGAGCGCGCTCGTGAGGTACCGGTCGTGCGGCTCATTTCCGTCGATGTCGGTGTCGAGCAGGTAGATCGGGACGACCGCGCCGGTCGCGCCGATCAAGTCGAACCGCCAGGCCCGGATCTTGACGCTCCGGCCTTCGATCTCGACCGTGACGGTCGGCTCCATCGGAACCAAGCGCGCTCGCGGGTCCCACGAATCGGGGGCCTCATGCTGCGATCCGTTCGCATCGAGTTTCTGAACGAAGTATCCCTTTTGATAGACCAACGTGACGCCCAGGATCGGCAGCGCCAGATCGGCCGCGCTCTTGAGCAGGTCGCCCGCCAGCACGCCGAGACCGCCGCTGTACGTCGGCAAGGTCACGTCGATCGCGATCTCCATCGAGAAGTACGCCACGCTCGCGTGTGGCGAAAAAGCGCGGTTGACGGCGTGAAGGCGGCCTTCGGGGCGCTCGTGGCCGGATTGCTGGGACGCTGGAATGGGCTACCTCGATCTGCTGCGGTGAAAACGGGAAGGGGCTACTATGTTGTGGTTTCGGCCAGAAATCCCCCAGTCCCGAAACGAGCGCGAAGGTCAAACTTTAGCACTTTGCCCGTTGAATTTCTCGGCAAAGCCTCAACGAACTCGAGCCGCCGCGGAATTTTGTACCGTGCCAAGTGCGGAGCGGCGAACGCTTGCAGCGCCTCGAGCGAGAGTTCCGCACCCGGTTTGACCGCCGCCACGGCCACGATGGCCTCGCCCCACGTATCGTCGGGCACGCCGATCACCGCGACCTCGGCGATCGCGGGATGGCGGTAGAGGACGTTCTCGACCTCGGCGGGATAAACGTTTTCCCCGCCGCTGATCACCATGTCTTTGACGCGGTCGCAGATATACAGGAACCCGTCCTCGTCGAAGTAGCCGACGTCGCCCGTATGAAACCAGCCATCGCGAATGGCGGCTGCCGTCGCCTCGGGCTGCTGCCAGTAGCCGGCCATGATGTTGGGCCCGCGCACGCAGACTTCGCCGCGCGCGTGCGGCTCGTTCACGAGCGAGCCGTCGGCGGCCGTGAGGCGCACGTCGGTAAGCAGTGGCGGTTTCCCGGCCGAGCCCAACTTCTGCAGCGCGGATTCGTTCGTCAAGAACGTCACCATCGGCGACGTTTCCGTGAGGCCGTATCCCTGCAGCACGGTGATGCCGCGCGCCAGATAGAGGCGCAACAGCGATTCGGGCACGGGCGCGCCGCCGACGACGAGCATGCGAATCGAGGAGAGATCGGCGCCGGCGAAATCCGGGTGCTGGCTGACGAACAGCAGCATCGCGGGCACGACGAAATGCGTCGTGACCCGGTAGCGCGGGACGTCTTTCAGGAAGGCGGCGGGATCGAACTGCTTGTGCAAGACGAGGTGCGCGCCTTTCATCAGCGCTTGCAACGTCGTCACGTTGAGGCCGCCGATGTGAAAGAGCGGCGCCGAATTGAGCGTCACGTCGTCTTCCGCGACGTCCATCGTCAGCATCGCGTTGACGTTGTTCCACCACAGGTTGCCGTTGGTCAGCATCGCGCCCTTGGGCCGGCCGGTCGTGCCCGAGGTGTACATGATCACCGCGACGTCCTCCGCGCCCGAGGCATGTTCCGGCGCGACCGGCTCGCCGCCGGGCGGAGAGTCCGCGAACAGATAACGCGTGCAGCAGAGGTTGTCACGGATGCTGCTCGCCAGGGCGCGGTGTTCCTCGCCCACGACCAGCGTGTGGACGCCGGCGTCGTTGACGATGAATTCGATCTCGGGGCCGGTCAACCGGAAATTCAGCGGCACGAAGATCGCGCCAAGCCGATTCGCCGCGAACAGCGCGACCAAGAACGAGGGATGGTTGAACCCCAGGTAGCCGACCCGGTCGCCGCGGGCGACGCCCCCGGCGCGCAGCGTGCCGGCGACGCCGGCGATGCGCCGCTCGAACTCGGCGTAGGTCCACGTCTCGCCCTCGAACGTCAGCGCGGAGCGCTGGGGGCTTCGCAGGGCCCGCTGGGAAAGCCAGCCGTCGAGACTGATATCGGGCGCCGTAGCCATGACCGCACCTCCCCTTTAAACGGGGGGACACTGTCCCCCCGATCCCCCCGGCGCGGACTCCCGCGCCTCTCCATGGGCCGGCTACCTTCGCGTGGCGCCATGTCCCCCCGATTGCCTCCGCATGCCGAATGGGCGCCTGTGCCGAATTGGTCGACCATGTTCGTTCCCGCAAGCCGTCGCCGGGCCCGGCAGGGTCGCCTAGCGTGCTGACATCGCCGCCGCCGATCGTCGCGCGCGATCACACGCGCGGCGTCGAGTTTTGGGCCGACACCGAGCGCGCGCTCGACGTGACCTACGGCTCGCGAAACTGGCGGGCGGCCGCGAAGTTCATCGACGTCTTCTTCGAGCCCGGCTCGCCTCGGTATAACCGCGCGGTCCGTAGCGCCGGGATCAAGACCGGCATCTACCTGGATCCGAATCTCTGCTCCGGCGCCTTTGCGGTCGGTCCCAATCGCGACGCGGGCCCGGATTGCGCGATCCTGGGCGACGAGGCGTTCTACCACAAGGACGGCCACCCCGAGCTCCCCCTGACCGTTTCGGGCGGCGGCGGGATCCTTCAAAAATGGGGCAACCCCGCGTCGAAATCGTTGCAGGCCGCGGCGGAGGCCTGGGCGCGCAAGGTCGATCGCGCGGACGGCGGCTACGACGTCATTCAGATCGACGACGCCTCGCCGCCCCCGGAATGGTGGCGGCAATATTGGTGCTGGGGCGTCGGCACCTTTGCCGGCGACAACTACACGTGCGCTGGATCGGAGGCCAAGCCGCCATTCACCACGGCCTATTCGCAGCGTCAGTGGCAGAAGGGTGAAGCGGAACTCGCCGCGGCGCTCCACCTGCCCGCCATTTTCAACGGGCTCGGTGGATTTACACCCTCGGAATCCGAAGCGTCCATCGCGCCGGTCGTCGCGACGGCGGCCAACGTCTGGGGCGGCATGTGCGAGAACTGTTTCTATGCCAATCAAGGCAACGCGCACAACCCGTTCCTCTGGACGGGCCCGATCCTCGACGCCAACCTGACGAGCTTGATGCGCGTGATCGGCGCGGGACGCAATGCGATCGTGATCAACGACGACCGGTCCGATCCGGTAACGCGCGAACGGGCGCTGGCCGATATGATGCTCGTGTACGATGCCGACCATCTCTACGTCGCGGGGCGCCCGTGCGGCAACGTGTCCCTGATCCACGCCTGCCCCGAGCAAGCGTTGACGTTTTACGCGCCGCTCGGGCCGTACCCGTCGGCTCCCTCCTCGGTCACGACGTCGACCGGGATTTACGCGCGCGAATTCGCGGCCTGTTACGATCGCGGCAAGTTCGTCGGCCCCTGCGCCGCGGTCGTCAATCCCGACGTTTACAAGAGCCGTCCGTTGCCGTCGCTCTCGCGGGAGTATCACCACACGCTGGCGCTTCACGGAACGGGCCCCTGCAACTGCTATGGAGACACGGGCTCGGTCACCTTCGACGGCCCGCCGCCCCCGGCCACGCTCGCAAAGGCTACGGGTTACGTTCTCTTCCCGTAGTTCCGGCAATCCCGGCATCTCCGGAGGCGCTGGTGACGCCGGCGCGGGCGGAGCGGGGTTGGGGCGGGTTTTACAGGTGGTTCAGGTCTTACGCAGCGGCGGGGCCGAGGTTGCGGTCCGGGGCTTGGCGACGGGGTTGCGCGCGGCCGGAGTCGACGTGGGCATCGTCTCGATCTATCCCGATGGGCTCGACGACGCGGCGCGTGAAGCACTCGGCGTGCCTGTTCTCGGCGCGAACCGGCGCGGGAAATTCGATTTGGCATTCTTCGGGCGGTTGACTAGCATTCTGCGGGCGCAGCGACCCGACGTCGTTCACGCGCATCTGCATGCGGGCAAGTATGCCGGACGGCTTGCGGCGGTGCTCAGCGGCGTGCCGCAGATCGTTTTCACCGAACACGGCGACCCGCTGCGCGGGCCGCTCAACGCGCTGGCCAATCGCTTCCTGCACCCGCGCACGGCGCGGTTTGTCGTGTTCACACCCGAGCAGCGCGAGCGCTTCAGCCTGCGCGAAGGCGTGCCGCTCGAGCGGATCACCGTCATCGCCAACGGCGTCGCGGCGCCGGTGGGCGACCGGGCGGCGCTGCGCGCGTCCCTCGGCTTCGGCCCGGAGACCTTCGCGCTCTATCTGCCCGCGCGGTTCTCAGCGGAGAAGAACCAGGTGCTGGCGCTCCGAGCCTTCGCGCGGACGCTGCGCCCGGGCGAAGCCCGTTTGCTGGTCTTCGCGGGCGCGGGCACGGGCGAGTCCGAACTGCGTCGTGAAGCCGCGAATTTGGGCGTCGCGTCCAGCGTGCGCTTTCTGGGCTTTCGGCCGGACGCGGCCACCCTGTGCGTGGCGATGGATGCGTTCGTCCTGCCGAGTCTCTGGGAACACATGCCGCTGGCGCTGGGCGAAGCGATGCGCGCGGGCTTGCCGGTCGTGACGACGCCGTGGACGGGCGTCGAGGCGCTCGTGACCGACGGCGTTAGCGGTTTCGTCGCGGCCGACTTCTCGGTGGACGGCTTCGGCGCGGCCCTCGAGCGTTTGCGCGACGATACGCTGCGCCGCGACGTCGCCGACCGCGGGCGGGCCTTCGCGGGCGACCGGTTCGATCCCGAGCGCAACGTGCGCGAACACATCGCGCTCTACCGTGAATTGGCGGGAGCGGCGACCTGAAGCTCGCATACGTCTCCGCGCGCTTTCCGTTCGCGCCCGCCGAGCAATTCTTCGAGGCGGAAGTCCGCACGCTCTCGCGTTACTTCGATCTGACCCTCGTGCCCACGCGGGCCACGACCTCGCACAACTCCTATCCCGATCTGCCGGCGCGCGCGTTCTACCTGGGCATTCTCGATGCGCGCGTGTTGGCGCTCGCGCTGCGCGAAATCGTACGCGATCCGCTCGCGGTCGCGCGCGCTTTCGCGACCGTCGCCTTCGCGCCGTCGGCCGTGCGCGCGCGAGTCGTCAACCTGACGCTCTTTCCCAAGGCGCTGGCGCTGGCGCACGAAGCGCGGCGGCTCGGCTTCGAGCACATGCACGTCAACTGGATCACGAGCTCGGCCACGATCGTCTACGTGGCCTCGAAGTTAACCGGCATACCTTTTAGCATCACGGCCCATCAGCACGACATTTTCTTCGACAACTTGACGCTGCCCAAGCTGCGGGCCGCCGAATTCGTCCGCGTGATTTCGGCGCGCAATTGCGCGCACTTGAAAGAGCGCGTGCCGCCGGAATTGCGCGGTAAATGCCGCGTCGTGCACTTGGGCGTCGAACTGCCGCGCGAGCCCGCCGCGGCCGCCCCGCGACCGCAGCCGCGGATCCTCTGCAGCGCTCGCATGTGTTTGTGGAAGGGCCACCGCTATCTGATCGACGCGCTCGCGCGATTGCGCGACGAAGGCTACGCGTTCGAGGTCGACTTCGCCGGCGACGGCGAGATCCGGCGCGAGGTCGAGGCAGCGATCGTCAAAGCGGAGCTCGGCGACCGGATCCATATGCTCGGCAACGTGCCCCACGGCGAACTCGTGACGGCGCTCGAGAGCGGCGCGTACGACATCGCGGTCCTGGCCAGCACGGAACGCGGCGACGAGCACGAGGGCATTCCGGTGGCGCTGATGGAGGCGATGGCGGTGCGGCTTCCCGTGGTGGCGACCCGGACCGGCAGCATCCCGGAATTAGTCGACGAGACGAACGGAATTCTCGTGGAACAGCGGGACCCGCCCGCCCTCGCCGCCGCGCTACGGCAACTGCTGGAGGATCCGGAATTGCGCCGAACTTTGGGCGAACGGGGCCGCGAGCGGGTGCTCGCCTCGTTCTCCAGCGTCGAGACGAGTCGCCAACTCGCGGAGCTGCTGGTGGCCGGTTCGCCGTGGTATCGGAAGCCGGGTTCTGAGGCGAAGGGCCAGAAGTCCCTACCTTAGGGCCAATGGGGCGCTTTGGCATTTCTGCCTCGGCGCGGTATTCTAGGAGGCGTATGGAGAGGTTTTCGGCGGTCGCGAGGCGTCCGGTCCGGTTGGCAATACTCGGACTCATCGTCGCACTCGCGACCGGTGTCCCCGCCGGCGCGCAGTCGATGCCGGCTCAGCCGGTCGGTGCCCAGCCCGCCGCCGGGCAAGCCGCGCCCGTGCCCGCGGCCGGCGTCCCGGCAGCCGGCTCGTATCCGGCCGCCGAAGCGACGATCGAAAGCCCGATCGACTACCGCTTGCGCCAGGGCGACGAAGTGACTTTGACGGTGTTCGGCGAGTCGACCTTGACCCCACCGACTCCGCTGCGCATCATGCAGGGCGGCGCCGTAACCGTTCCGCTCGTCGGCAACGTCAAGATCGGCGGCCTGACGACCCGGCAAGCTTCGAATGCCATCGCGGCTCGCCTGCGCCACTATCTGCGGTCGCCCGAAGTGACGGTCGCCATCTTCAGCGTCGGCCCGATCGACGCGCTGATCTTAGGCAACGTGCGGACGCCCGGGAAGTACACCTTGCCGCCGCCCGCGCGCTTGACCGACGTCCTCGCGGCCGCCGGCGGCCTCGGGCCGACCGACGGCGACTTTCCCGAAGCCCGCGTGCAATCGCCCGACGGCACCGTCAGCCACGTGTCGCTGCAAAAATTGCTGCACGATGGCGACGCGAGCCTCAACGTGTCCGTCCCCAGCGGCGCCACGGTCTACGTCGAGGCGCCGAGCACGTTCAACGTCCGCGTGTTAGGCGCGGTCGATAAGCCGGGCGATGTGGCGTTGCACGAAGGCGACGATCTCGCGATGGCGGTCGCCCGTGCCGGGACGAGCACGCAGCAGTACGTCGACCTCAATCACGTCACCGTCACCCGCGTGGGTACCGACGGCAAGTCGGAGGTCCACAACGTCAACCTCTACGCTATCCTCAAGCAAGGCGATCGCTCGCAGGACCTGATTATGCAGAAAAATGACCTGGTTTACGTGCCGCGCGGTCAGAACCACGATATGGGCGGCGCGGCAAGCGTGCTGCTGTTGCTCCGGGCGCTGATTCCGTGAGTCGCTCGTGATGATCGATAGACCCAACGGATCATTTCAAGGACCGGCCATCGTCCAGCCGTACGCGGTCGACATCGCGCAGGCGGCCGATCCGGTCGCGCGCGAGCTCGACCCGCGCCGGCTATGGAAAATCGTCGTCCGCCGGCGCAAGCTCCTCTTCGCGATTTGGGCCGGTTTCTTCGTGGCGGTCGCGCTGTTCACGCTCGTCCAACCGAGGAAGTACACGACCGCGACGAAGCTGATCGCGGGCAGCGCCGGCACGGCGACCGTCGATAACGGCGGCGACGCGTCGACTTCGGGCACCGGGCTGCCGATCCTCAATGCCTTGATGGCGGCCAGCGGCCAGCAGTCGCCGGAAACCTACGCCGAGTTGATCCAGCAATCGCCGGTAGCGGCCGAAGTGATCCAGCAGCTGGGTTTGAATACGACGGTCGGCGGGCTGCTGTCCCACCTTTCCGTGCGTCCGGTGACCGACACCGCGATCATCTCCATCGCGGTTACCTGGGGCGACCCCGAAACGGCCGCGCGGATCGCCAACGCCTTCGCCGCGGTTTTCGTCGACCACGAACGGCAGCTGGTCGCGCACCAAGCGGATTCCGCCATCGCGTTCCTCGAGAAGGAGCTGCCGGCCGCCGAATCGCGGATGCGCGCCACGCAGGAGGCGATGGCCGCCTACCAGACCAGGACCGGCATCGCTGACTTGCCGACGCAAACCGCCTCGGACCTGGCGACGATCTCGGCGATGGAAACCAAAGAGCAACAGGCCGAACTCGACGCGCGCGTCGCGGGCGCGTCGCTCGAAACCGTCGAGCAACAACTCGCATCGACGCCGCAAACGGTCGTCGGTTCGGAGTCGGTCGCATCGAACCCGGTGTCGGGCCAGCTCGCCTCGCAGATCGCGACCCTCAAAGTTCAGCTCGCGGCCGCCAAGCGGCAATACACCGACGATTTCCCGCAAGTGATTCAATTGAAGTCCCAGCTGGCCGAAGCCGAGCGCGAGCTGCAATCGCAGCCGGCCCAAGTCAATGCGGGGACGTCGACGATTCCCAATCCGCTCTACCAGCAGCTCAGCCAGCAGGCGGCGACCTTGCAAACGCAGATCGCTTCCGCCGACGAGCAGGTCAACACGCTCAAGGCCCAGCGCGCGGCGGCGCAGCCCAAACTAGACCGGCTGCCGGTCGAATCGCGCCGCATCACCGACTTGCAACGCGAAGAAAAATCCGCCGAGGGCGTCTACGACGCGCTGCAGCGCAAGTATCAGGATGCGCTGATCTCGCGGACCACCGCGCTCAGCGACGTCGCCATTACTCAAGCCGCCTCGGCCGACGTCTACAATGTCGCACCCAACATCGCGTTCAACCTCGCGCTCGGCTTCGTCGTCGGGCTCGCGCTCGCGATCACGGCCGTGTTCGGCGCCGAGTTCCTCGACGACCGGTTCCGGACCGAGGACGACGTGCGCGATCGTCTCGGGCTACCCGTCCTGGCCACGATTCCGCTCGTCGATTCGCTCGAGTGGAAGGAAAACGCGTGGGTCAAGCCGCTCGCGGTCGAATCGTTCTATCAGCTCGTCGCGTCGCTGCGGTATTCCTCGAGCAACCCGCCCCGCACGATCACGTTCACGAGCGCCGATCAGGGCGACGGCAAGTCGACGGTCGCGATGAACACCGCGATCAGCATGGGTCAGATGAAAGCGCGCGTGCTGATCATCGACGCGGACCTGCGGCGCCCGACCATGCATTCGAAGTTCAACGTCTCCAACGAGTCGGGCCTCTCCGACGTGCTGGTGGGGGTGACGCAATTGGAGGACGCGATTCGGCCGACCGAACACAGCGGCGTGTTCCTGCTCTCGAGCGGACGCCCCGCGCCCAACCCGGTCGGCCTGCTGCAAAGCGACGGTTTCGACCGGCTGATCAAACGGGCACGCGAACGCTTCGATTTCGTCGTGATCGACGGCCCCGCGCTACGCTCGATCGTCGACGGCGTCGTGCTGGGAATCAAGGCCGAGGGCACGGTCCTCGTCGTGTCGTCGGCAAGTTCGGAAGGCCGCGCGGTTCGCGGGGCGATCGAAAAGCTGCGCGCGGTCGGCGGCATCAACTTCTTGGGCATCGTGCTCAACCGGACACGGCCGGACCGGCGCGAGACCTCGGATTACTACCTGGGGGCCGGTCAGTCGATTCCCTTGCCGCCGGAAGCGCCGGTTTGAACTACATTCAACGGTCCGCTTTCGGGCCGCGCCAATCCGTCCGGCTGCTGTTGATCGAACCGCATCGTTTGGTCGTGGACGCCTTGCGCCACGTCTACTCGGCCGATCCGCTGCTGGAGATCGTCGGCGACGCGCCGGCGGTCGACAGCGCGCAAATCTCGAGCTTGCGCCCCGACGTGATCGTGATGGACATCGACGGGTTGAACACCTCGATCGAAGAGGCGATCGACACCTGCGAGAGCGCGGCGCCGCAGTGCCGCGTCTGCGTGATTTCGGCCCAGCACCGGCCCCGCATCATGCAGCGCGCCCTCTCGGCCAAGGCCGCCGCGTACGTGGTCAAGGATACGTCGCCTGCGATGATGATCGAGATCATCCACACGATCGCTCGGGGCGATTACTACGCGGACCCGCGCCTGGCCGGGGCCATGCTGCGCAGGCGTTCGACGCGCGCCAACGAAGCGAGCGAACTCTCCAGCCGCGAGTTCGAGATCGTCCGCCTGATCGCGGACGGCCTGTCCAATCGCGACATCGGGAACCGTCTGGCGCTCTCGGAGAAAACCGTCAAAAACCACGTCAGCCACATTCTCGCCAAGCTGAAAGTCAACGCGCGGTCGGGTGTCGCGGTCTACGCGGTACGCAACGGCATCGTGAGTTAGCGAAGGGATTGCCTTGCGCACGTATTTGATCGAACCCCAGACGATCTTCGTTCCGTTCTTGCGGCGGATGCTTTCCAGCGCCGGCTTCGACGTGATCGCGACGAGCCAGAGCGTCGACGGCCGGGACATCAGCGCCCACGACCCGGCGGCCGTGTTCGTCGACATCGATTATCTCGAGCGCAGCGGCCCGACGGCGCTCTGCCGCATTCGCGAAGCGGCCCGCTCGGCCGCGGTCATCGCGCTCTCGGAGACGAGCGATCCGACCTTCACCGCGAACTGCGTGATCTCGGGCGCCACCGCCGTCTGCTCCAAGAACGACGGTGAAGAGAAGTTTCTTCGGGCGCTGCGGCGCGCGGCCGCCGATGGTGCCGGCAACGGCCGCTAGCCCGCCGTGATCCGCCGTGCCTGGGGCCGCCTGCGGCAGTGGCTCCGTTCCATGTGGACGTTCAAGGTCGGGCTCTCGGTCGCCGCGATCTTCTATGCTTACCTCGTGCTGCGGTCCACGCTGCATGCCCAGGACGGGTTCGGCTCGATGCACCCGATCGGGCCGCTGACGCTCGCCTTCTTGCCGGTCGGCGCGTTCCTCGCGTTCCGCTACCCGATCGTCTTTCCGTTTCTCGTATACGTCGCGCTCTTGCCCTTCGATTCGCTGCTGGTCGTTACCGCGGGCTCCGCGATCGTCAAGCTGATCGGACTCGCGACTTTGGTCGCGCTGCTCTTTCGCATGCTGCTGGCCCGGCACGTTCTCGCGCCGCCGCGCACCTGGTACTGGTGGCTGGCGCTGATCGCGTACGCCACGATCAGCCTGCTGTGGGTTCCCGATTGGGCGGTGGGCAAACTCGTCTACACGTCGATGGTCAGCCTGTTCTTGATGATGACCGTGCTCGCGATCTATCCCGCGACGCGCACGGAATTCAAGCTGGTCATGGCCGGAGTCGTCGTCAGCGGAATTTTGGCCGCCGGCATCGCGATCGACCAGTACGTCCACAACAACGTCAACTCCGAAGGCTGGCTGACGGTCCAGACGGCCGGCGGCGTCGAACTCGACCACAACTACCTCGCGTCGTCGTTCCTGCTGCCGATGGCCCTGGCGCTGGCCGGCACGATGTACTCGCGCAAGCTGGCGGTGCGCGTGCCGTGCGCCGCCGCGACGCTGATCATGATGTTCGGATTGCTGCTGGCCGGCTCGCGCGGCGGCTTCATCGCCGCGGTCGTCGTCTTTCTCTACTTCGCGATCCGCACGCGTTACCGGCTGCAGGTCATCGCCGTCAGTATCGTGGCGATCGGTCTGAGCGCCTTCGCGCCGACGGTCTGGGAACGCTTCGCGCGCGAGAACGGCTCGGGCAGCGGCCGCACGTTTATCTGGCAGACGGGCATGCACACGTTCAAGGAGCATTGGCTCTTCGGCAGCGGGGTCGGCTCGTATCAGTTCAACTACGACCGCAGCGTGCTCGACGTCTATCAGCAGATCTTTCAGGGCTGGAGCCGCCCGGGCCACAGCATCATCTTCGTGTCGCTCAACGACTTCGGCGTCATCGGGCTGTGCATCGTCATGGGCTGCTGGTTCTACAGCGTGTACCAATTGCGCGTCATTCCCAAGAACAACTGGCTCTTCGGCCCGCGGCTGGCGTTCGAGTCGGCGATCATCGCGCTCTTCTCGCAAGCGCTCTTCATCGATCCGTTCTCGATCAAGTACTTTTGGCTCGCGCTTTCGCTGCCGCTGCTCCTGATGAACATGTACGCGCCGCATCGGCTCGGTTCGCTGCGCCAGGTCCGGCCGAAGCCGGCCGTACCGCCGGGCCGCGCCGCGCCGCGTTTTGCCCGCCCCCGAGCCGCGCGTGGGCTCTGAGGCATTCGATGTCACGGTCGTCATCCCGGCGTACAACGAAGCCGCCCGCATCGGCGCAGCCATCGACTGCGTGCGGCAACAGACGAGGCCGGCGGCCGAGATCCTCGTGGTCGACGACGGCTCGACGGATGACACCGCCGAACGAGCGCTCGCCCTCGGCGCGCGGGTCGTGCGCAAGTCCAACGGCGGCCTCTCCTCGGCCCGCAATGCCGGCTTGCGCGAAGCGCGCTCGCACTGGGTGGCCTTCCTCGACGCCGACGACCGGTGGTGGCCCGACAAGTTAGCGCGGGCTTTCGCCGCGCACGAAGCACAGCCGGACGTGGACTTGATCTTCAGCGACTACCGGGTCGTCTACGACGGCGCGCGGGCGCTGGGCTCGGCGCTCGACGCGATCCCGCAGTATCGACCGGTCGCGCGACGACGCGTCGCGCCGGACACGCTCGTGCTCGGGCGCGATTCGCTCCTCGCGGCGCTCGTGGCGGGAAACTTTCTGCTGACCTCGACCCTCGTCGTGCGTCGCGACTTCGTCTTGCGCAACGAACTCTTCTACGACGAGTCGCTCCCCTCGCTGCCGGACTACCACGTCAGCGAAGACATCGAGTGGTTCTTGCGCGCCGCGCGAAACTCCGACGCGCTCCTCGTGGAACGGATCCTTACCGATTACAATCGGCATAGTGGAAATATCTCGGGAAGCGCCGGTCGCTTGAAGTACGGCGACGTGAAACTGGGAGAACGCGTGGTCGCGGCGCCCGAGCGCTACGGTGCGACAACGGTCGAGCGCTTCCGCGCGATCCGTCCCGCGCACTTGCGCGAGTCCGCCGTCCTCTACATGCGCGAGCTCGATTTCACGCGCGCGCGATCGGTCGCCCGGCAAGCGTTCCGGGAGCGGGCGAGCATCGCGGGTCTCGCGATCCTGGCGCTGGCCGCGCTGGGCGACACGGTGATCGGCCGTTACGGAGCGCGGGCGGCGCGCTCCCTTTGGCGGCTATCGTGAGCGACGCTCCGCCCAGCGACGCGCCGCTGCCGGTCAGCGTCGTTATCCCGGCCTACGACGCGGGGCGCTTCGTCGCGAAGGCGGTCGCGACCGCGCTCGCGCAAACGCGTCCCGTGCTCGAGGTTATCGTCGTCGATGACGGGTCGCGCGACGATACGGCGGCCGTCGCCCGCGCGGCCGGCGCGACGGTGATTTCGCAGCGTAACGCCGGGCCCGGAGCGGCTCGAAACGCGGGCGTCCGCGCCGCGCGGGGCAGCTGGATCGCCTTTCTCGACGCCGACGACGCCTGGCACCCGGAGAAACTCGAACGGCAGTGGGCCGCGCACGAGCGTTGCCCGGAGGCGCAGCTGCTGGCGACCGATTTCGTCCTGGTCTCGCCCGGCGGTCCTATCGCGCCGGCCGTCCTGCGCACGCATCGCGCCTATCGGGACACGCCCAAGCGCCAGTTGGGCGATGCGACCGTCTGGATCGGCCGCCAGGACGCCGCGCGCGGGCTTGCCGCCGGTCAGTTTCTCTGTCCTTCGACCGTGATCGTCGCGCGCGAACTAGCCGAAGCCGTGCCGTTCGCGGAGCCTGGACGTCTGCCCCCGGACGGCGTGTGGCATATCGCCGAGGATCTCGAGTGGTACTTGCGCGCGCTCCGGCTGACCGACGTCGTCGTGCTGGAAGCGCCCTTGGCCGAGTACCTCGCCCATCCCGGCAGCCGCTCCTGGCGGACGGGTCCGGTTCGCTACGGCGATACCAAGTTGGCCGACGCCGTTCGAGCCGATCCCCTTTCCTACGCGGAAGGCACGCTCGCGCACTTGGACGCGGTCCGGCCGCGCAAGTTGCGCGAAGCCTCGGTCGCCTTTCTGCAGGAAGGCGATTACGGTAGCGCGCGGATCGTTCTCGGCGAAGCGTGGCGGGCGCGCGGCCGGCCCGAAGACGCCTTCCTGCTCGCCCTGGCCATCCTGTGCGACCGGCGCGGCGGACGCGCCCTGGCCGAGGCGGCCCGCACCACGTGGCGGCGGGCGCTCAAACCGTCGATCGCGAGAGTTCGCCGATTCCGGCTCTGAGCGACCGGGGCCGGCTCGGCGTCGCGGCAGCGCTGTACGTGCTCGCCGGCGCGGTCCTGAGCGTCTGGCTCGGGACCTGGACGGATGAAGAGTATACGCTGGCGACCACGGCCCACGGCGTCGCGTTCGCCGTCGCGCACGCCGTGGGGTACGAGTTGCAGGCGCCCTTGTATTTCGCGTTGCTCGGCGCTTGGCGCCATCTCGACTCGGCCGTCTGGTTCGCCCGGCTGTTCTCGGTCCTCTGCGGGGCCGGAACGCTGGTCGCGTTCGCGGCGATCGGCCGCCGGATCGCGCCGCGAGTCAACCCGCTGGGGTTCGCGCTGTGGGCCGGTCTCAACCCGTTCACCGTTCGCGGCGCACTCGAGATCCGTCACTATGCACTCGCGCTCTTGCTCTCGGCGCTGTTGTGGCTGGCCTTCGACGCGGGCTTCTTTTCAGGCTCGCGACGCGACGCGCGCGTCGCGTTCGTCGCGCTCGCGATCGCGGGAATCTACACCCAGTACTTCATCGCGTTCGCGCTCGTCGGCTTTGCCCTTTCGCTGTTGATCCTCAACCGGCGCACGCTCGGGACGTACGTGGCCTGCGCGGCCCTGGTCGTCGTGGCCGTCCTGCCGCTGGCCTTTTCCGCGCGAGGTCAAGGCGCGTGGTTCGCGGCCGAAGCGCCGCCGCCGGTGCGAATCGTGCGCTGGACCCTCATCCATCCCTGGCTCGGATTCGTGTTCCCGTTCGACTGGCAGTGGGACGAATTCCGATTCGTGCACGCCGCCTATACGGCCCTGGTCTGCGCGCTCGGCGTCCTGGTCGTTCTCTGCCGCCCCGTGTTGACGCGCCGCAACGTCGCGTTGATCGCCGGCGCGTTATCGATCGAGCTGCTCTACGTGCTGATGGCCACGGTGCTGCACTTCGAACTGAGCGAACGCTATTTCGTCGCGCTCTACGTCCCGGTCGCGGTCGCGGTGTACGGCATCTGGGACGCTCTGGCGGAGGAACGGCCGCGCGCGGGTTTCGTCGTGCTCAGCACGTCGGCGCTACTGGCGGCGGCGGTGCTGTTCTCGCAATACCGGTATCTCGCGCAACCCGGGGATTGGAAGCGAGTCGCGGCGTACCTATCCGACCGCGCCCGGCCGCCCGATGCGATCGCCGTGTACCAGCCCGACGCGTTGCCCGCGTTCTTGCGCGAATACCACGGCGACGTGGCCGTTATTCCATATCCGCGCGCGCCCTCGCCCAAGCGCTACACGATCGCCGCGGTCAGCGTCGCTTCGGTTGCCGAGGCGCGCTCGGCCTTCGCGGTCTTCGGTTCGCATCGGCGAATCTGGTTCGTCGAGGACGGCAAGTGCGACGTTCGTCAACCGCTGTACGGTTGCGAATACGTGGAACGCGCGATCGCCGCGAGCTTCGCCGTCCGCTCGACGCAACGATTCTACGACAACCGGGTCGAAGAACTGGTGCCGCTACGGCTCCCGGCCCTACGTTCCGGAACCGGTGCCGAAGGCTCGCGCCAGCCGCAAGCGCAGCGCCGACGGAACGTCGGCGTAGCGCGGCAACAGCACGTCGCCCAACCGCGTACCGGAGAGCTTAGTGAAGAACGCGATCTTCACGGCATACGACGTCACGTAGGCGATCGTATCGGCTAGCGCCGCCCCGTACATTCCGAAGGGCCGGATCGCGGCCAGCGCGATCCCGCCGCACACGACCAGCGTGATGCATTCGAGTCCGAGCAAGAGTCCCGGCCGTCCGCAGCGCACGGCGATGAAGTACGAGAGCATGCCGTCGGCGCTGTAGAAGACCATGCCGGGCAACAGGAGGCGCAGCACTTCGCCCGCTTCGCCGAAGCGCGAACCGTACACGCTCGAGATCAACCACGGTCCGACGCCGAACAGTAGCGCGCCGCCGGCCAGCTGGAACGCCACGACCGAGCGGACCGCGCGCGCGGTCAGCGCCGCCGAGGCGGCTAAGTCGAGCATCGCGACGCGGCCCGAGGTCGACCAGAAAAGTGACCGGCTGACGCCCCACATCACCTCGCCGGTCGCGAGGGCCAACGTATAGACGCCCAGCGACGCCGGCGAGAGCACGGCCCCGACGATCAAGACGTCGACGCGCAGGGCCAGAAACGTCACGTTCGACGAGAGCGCGGACTTGGCCGCGAATCGGACCTGTTCGCGGGCGAGTCCGGCCGCGCGCAGCAACGCGCGTCCGCCGAGCAATTCACGCACGCCCGCCGAACTCCAGAGCGCGGCCACGATGAAGGTCGCCGTCCAGGCGGCGAGCACGATCCAGAGAGATGCGTGGAAGAGCACGACGAGCGCGAGGGTCAGGAGCGAGCCGCCGCCGCCGATGGTCGCGGCGTTCTTGAGGTTGATTCGTTCGACGTGATCGCGCAAGAGGTACAGCACGCCGACCGCTTGGACGTACACCGCGAACGGAAAGGTCAGCGCGACGTACAGAAAGGCCGGTTGCGCCGGCTTGAAATACCAGAGTGCCAAGAAGACCAGCAAACCGCAGGTGCCGGCGAGCGCGATCAGCCGCAGCGCGACGCCCCAGACCGCGCGGGCGTCACGGCCTTCGCGGCCGATCTGAAAGGCCACGGCGTCTCGCACGCCGTCGGCCGACGTGACCGCGAACGTCAAGAGGATGGTCGCGAGCGAGATGACGCCCTTGCCGGCCGGGCCGAACGCGTGCGCGGTCGCGATCCCCGCGGCGACCGACGAGCCCTGCGCGAAGAGCAAGGTCGCGAAGGTGTGCAGCGTCTTGTGCGTCAGGCTCCGCGTCGGCGCGCTCACGCGCGGTGGGCCGGCGCTACGCGGCCGAGTGGAACAGAAACTCGGCGGCGGTCTTCGCGATGATCGTGATGTCCATGAAAATCGACCAGTGTTCGAGGTAGAAGAGGTCGTAGCTCAGGCGCTCGCCGATCGCCGACGTATCGACGTTACGGCGCATGTGCACGTGCGACCAGCCCGTGATCCCGGGGCGCACCAAATGGCGCTCGTCGTAGCGGGGTAGGATCTTGCGGAACTGTTCGACGTAGAACGGGCGCTCCGGCCGCGGACCGACGATCGACATCTCGCCGAGCACGACGTTGAAGAGCTGCGGCAATTCGTCGAAGCTCGTGCGGCGCAGGAAGCGGCCCATGCGCGTCGTCCGCGACTCGCCCGTCTGGGCCCAGACGGGTCCGGTCCCTTTTTCCGCGTCTTGGCGCATCGTGCGGAACTTGATGATCTCGAAGTTCTTGCCGGTGCGGCCGACGCGCGTTTGCCGGTAGAAGGCCGGTCCGCCCGAATCGATCAGCACGGCGAGCGATATCAACAGGAACAGCGGCGATAGCACGATCAGTGACGGGACGGCGATCGCCAGGTCAAAGACCCGGCGAACCGCTTCGGCGCCCGGCGTGCAGATCGCGAGGCTCCGGGGATACAGCAGCGCGAGGCCGCCGTCGCGCCGGACCGTGAAATCGCAGGCATGCGGGCGAATGCGAATCGGCGCGAACGCCAGCTTGATGCCTCGGCTCTCGGTCAGCCGCAGGAGCGCCGGCATCAGGTCGGCGGGTAGCGCTTCGGTGACGATCATCTCGTCGCAGCCCCGTTCGATCGCGGCCTGCACCCACTCCAGGTTCGCGACGTCGTTGCCCGCCTCGGCGATGTATTCGTCGAAGGACTCGATCGGCAAGCGGATGACCGTATCGGCGGCAGTCAAGGAAAGCTCGTGCGGCACCGAGGCGACGCGATCGACGCTGCCGACGACCGCGATCCGCCGCGACGTGCGCGGAAAGAGCTGCGAGCGAACGCCGTGCAACGCGAACCGGGCGCAGCCGATACCGGCCACGGCGAGCAAGAGCGTGATCAGCAGCGTATGGCGGAAATCTGCCAGCGACGGAAGCAACAGAAGAAGGAGCATCGGGGCGAGCGCCATGCCGGACGCCGCGAGCGTCGCGTAGACTTCGTCGCGGGCGTTAGCGGCGAGCGAGCGGCGGTACATGCCCAGGCGCTCGAAGACCATGAAGAAGATGACGGCCGCGAAGACGATTGCTTGGAGCGCGCCGGGCGACGCCGCCAGCGCCGAGAGGTGATTGCGGGTCAGCGCTTGGGCGGCGAAGACGGCCGCGCTCACTCCGAGCAGATCGGCGGCGAAGAGCGCCACCGACCACGAAGCGCCAAAGGCCGTCGGTCTCGGACGCGCACGGAGCTCGGAAAGCGGGCGAGCCCGATTCTCCAAGCCGGTAGGCTGGGTCGTTAGCATGACATTCCTGATGATACCAGTGTCGGCCGAGATCGGAGAGGCCTATTTGGTCGCCTTCCAGGCGCGCCGAATAGGACAAAGGTCCCTAGAATCGGCGTTATTGGACCGATGCGGCGGACCCGGTTGAAGCGTATGCTTACGACCATGGAGCGCACCGCTTTTTCGCTCGTCGTGCCGGCGTTCAACGAAGGCCTTTCAATCGAGAGGGTCTTGAACCGTTTGGCCGCCCACGTCACCCAACTTCGCGAACGATACGAAGTCGAACTGATCGTCGTCGACGACGGCTCCGCCGATGCAACGCCGCGCATCCTTCGGAAGTTCGCGGAAGCGCACCCGGACATTATCCGCGTATTGAGCCACGACCTCAATAGAGGCCTGCTTTCATCGGTCCGGACCGGGGCTTTTGCTGCCCGTTACGAGACGATCGTCGTGCTCGATGCCGATCTGAGCTACGCGCCCGAGGTGATCGAGCCGCTGTTGACGGCCCGGGTCGAGGCCGGCGCCGCCGCGGCGCTCGCGTCCCCGTATATGCCCGGCGGACGGGTCGCCAACGTTCCCTGGGACCGACTGCTTGCCAGCCGCGGCGCCAACGCGCTGCTCTCGCTGTGCGTGGGCGGACACATCAAGACGTTCACCGGCATGGTGCGAGCCTACGATCGGGCGATCTTTTGCGACCTGTTGCGGCGGCCGCACGTCGGAGAATTCAACGCCTGGGCCGTCGCGACGATGCTGGCCGAGGGCCGCCGCGTCGTGGAAGTTCCGGCTGCTTTGGTCTGGCCGGTCGAGCGAACGGCCGGTCCGGTCCGAATCTCACCGGGAAAACTGTTCCAACGTGCCGTAATGGTGATCCAGACGGTTCGGGAGCTGCTCGCGGCTCGCCGTGCCGGTCGAAACGGTCGGGCAGGGACGTTAGTCCTACAGGCTCAGCCTCATCGGCCCTATTCCTCGAACTAAAATCACGGTATAACCCTTAGTAATGAGCGGGATTTCCGCCTTGCGAGCTTTAGAAGAGAAGACATGATCGTCAATCTATACGTCGACCATTTGATGCCGACCAGTCCGACTTCAGCGGAAGAGGTGTGGAACGCGACGCGCGAGCACCCGAAACTGTTCTCCGACGCCGCCGACCGGATCGGTCTGACCCCTTCGGAATATCGCGAATTCCGTAACAACTTGCTCGACGGCAAGGCCGTCTACGTGAAGTTGCCGCGCCGGCTCGACGCGATGTCGGGCGTCCGCCACGGTTCCGTCTACGCGGTCAAGAACGCCCGCATGAACCAGACCATCATGGGCTGGCGGGTCGACCTGGCCGATGGTAACGTCGTCTACGTCCCGCAGATTTGCGGTAATATCTCGCTGCTCAAGCATGCGGCCGTCGCCCAAGTCAAGCGCAAACGGCACCCGTACGTCGCCCATGCCCGCCACGTGCCGTACACCCCCGCGATCGCGCACGTTCCGGAAACCCCGGTCGTCGTGACGCCGCCTGAAGAAGTCCCGGCCGAGACGGCGCCGACGGTCGCTCAGGCGATTCCGGCGGCCGCTTCGCACGGCAGCCCGTTCTTCTTCTTCATCCCGGCCGCGGTCGCCGGACTAGTCGCCGGGCTCTCGCACAGCAGCACCCCCGCCCCGCCGTGCTCGCACGGCTCCAACGCGGCGAACGTCTGCCAGAAGTAAGTCCTTAAGTCCGGAGTAACCCGAGCTCCCGGAAGCTCTCGAGAATAGCGGCGACGTCGGGCCCGACGATCGCCGCTTCTTCGTTTGTCTCGAGGACGATCGCCTCGACGATCCCGGACTCCGAGCGCGTTCCGTCGCACAGTTCGAGGATGCGGCCCGCGACCTCGTTGAGCACGTGGACCGCTCCGCCGGCCGCGTGGTGGACGAGAACTTCGCTGCCGGCTTTGCGGAACTCGAGGCCGGCGGTCTGAGTCGGGTTCATGGGCGTTCAGTAGTCTCCGAGGGTTCCGTCGATCTTCGCACGCTTGACCGAACGCGCGAACGCGACGAGCGAGACCGGCAACAAGAGCGCGGACATCACGGCCAGCCAGAGGGCGTCGCCGCGCATGTCCCAGACCGTCGCGCCCGCGACCGCGCCGCGGATCCCGCCAAGCGAGTGGGTCAACGGCACGAACCACGAAACGGAGCGCAGATACGGCGGCAGCTTGCTGATCGGAAAGAGCACGCCGCCGAGCAGAGATGCGATGCCGCCTACGAGAAGTCCCGTCGGCAGCTGTTGCTTGAACGTCATGATGCCGGCGGCGGCGAAGATTCCGAGCGGCGAGAGCGCGAGGACGGTCAGCAGCATGAACGTCGCGGTCGTCACCGGCTGCACGTGGGAGAGGTCCAGGCCCAGGACCAGCGCGACGGCCAAGAAGATGAAGATTTCGACGAACGTCAGCGCGAACGCCCACAGGCCCGCGGATGCGATCAGGAGCGAGAGACCGGTCGGCGTCACCAGCACCGCTTCCATCGTGCCGGTTAGCTGCTCGCCGCGAACCGCGCGCTGAAAACTCGCTAACGCCGCGCTCTGGAAGCGCAAGAACGCGAGATTGACCGCCACGTAGTCGTAGTAGGGGACGCTGCGGCCGTTGTAGCTGAACGTCGACGACGCACCCACGAGTTTGGAGAGGAAGTAGAAGGTCACGGCCTGACCGATGACGCCGGCGAGCGACATCCAAAAGGCCCAAGTGTACGAGTAGGAGATTCGGGCGTCGCGCGCCAGGATCGCGAGCGCCTTGCGCAGCGCCGGACTACGCATCGGCCTCGACTCCCGTCGCGGCGCGGAAGACGTCGAAGAGGGCGTCGTCGAGCTCGCGCAGGCTGCGAATCACGCTCCCGTCCGACGAAATTTCAGCTAACATGGCCGTGAAGTTACGGTCCTTGAGTTCGACGCTGACGAGCGCTACCGCACCCCGGAACTCGACGTTGCTCACGCCGCGCAGCGCTTGCAGACGGGATTCCAAGCCGGGCGCGCACGAGTCGAAGGTGATCGCGAAGCGCCGCCGCTCCGAGAAACGCGCGACCAGCGCCTCGGGCGCGTCGACGGCGACGACCCGTCCCGCACCCAAGATCGCGACCCGGTCGCAGCACGACCAAGCCTCTTCGAGGCTGTTGGTGCTGAGCAAGACGGTCTTCCCGAGCGTCCGCGCGAGCGTGTCGCGAATCAAGGTGCGCAGTTCGAGCGCGTGGACCGGGTCGACGGCGCGGGTCGGCTCGTCGAAGATCAGGATCGGCGGATCGCCCAGGAGCGCGCGCGCGACCGCGAGCCGCTGGCGCATGCCGCTCGAGAAACTCATGACCGGACGATCCAGCGCGTCGCCGAGGTCGACGATCTCGATCACGTCGGCGATCCGCCGGCGCAGATCCGCTGCGTCCAGATCCGCGAGCGTTCCGAAGAACTCGAGGTTTCGCCGGGCGGAGAGTTTGTTGTAGAACGTCCGCTCGCCGCCCTGGGCGAATCCGACGTGCCGCTTGACCTCGATGGGATGCGCGACCGCGTCGATTCCGTCGATGCGGATCGCGCCCGCGTCGGGCAGCAAGAGCGTAACGAGCATCTTGAGGAGCGTCGTCTTGCCGGCGCCGTTGGCGCCCAAGAGCCCGAAGATCTCCTTGCGTCCGACGGCCAGATCGACGTCGCGCAGCACGGTGCGGCGCGCGCCGCGCTTCCCGCCGCGCCCGAACCACGTCGTGAGGCGATAGTCTGCCGGGAAGGACTTCGTGATTCCGGAAGCTTCGATGGCGAGCGCGTCGCCGCCGCTCATCGGCGAAGCAGGGCCGCGTAGGTCAGCGCGAGCGGTGCCAGCGCCATTCGCCCCGCGACCCGCAGCGGGGTCCCTTCGTCGGCGGTGACGATGCTCGAATCCAGCGCGCTCAACTGCCGGCCCGACGCGAACCAGGCTTCGAGCGGTTGGGTGCGCTTGCCGAGCGTCTGCGGCATATCCTCGCGGCGCGGAAGCCAGCCGAGATAGGCCCGCACGTCGGCGCTCGGTTCGGGCCATGCGACCCCGGCCATCTCGGCCGCGACCGTCAAGAATGCGGTAAAGCGCACGGGCTCACGGCTTTCGCGCGCGGCGATCTCCTCGAGCGCCGCGAGTTGCGCTGCGTCGAGCTCGCGCAGGGCGAGCGCGCACACGACCGCATCGCGGAAGCGGTCGAAGCGGAAGCCGTGCACGGCGTGATGCAGGGCGGTGCCGAAGTCGTCGAGGACCGACACGGGTCCGCAGGGCCCGTCGATCGTGGTGAAGTGCGGCGCGAGCGCGGCCCAGCCGGTCGGCGTGGAGAGCGTGCCGGGCGCTGCGAGTTGGGAGTGCAGCTCGACGTACCAGCCTTGCATCGACGGCGGGTACAGCGGCGCGACGTGATGGTGCGACGTGCGGAAGCGCGCTTGCTCCGCGGCTTCGGCCGCAAAGAAGTAGCCTTTCGCGCGCAGCGTCGCGATCGCGGCGTCGAGGCAGTCGGCCGGAACGAGTGCGTCGACGTCGTGGCTGGGGAAGAAGATCGCGTCGGGGACGTCGGCGTAGAGCCGCGCGGTGCCCTTGAGTAACGCGAAGGGAATTTCGCTATCGCGCAACACGGTCACGATCGACGCGATCTGGCGCGGCATCAAGAAACTGCCGACGGCACTGTGCCGCACGAACGGCTGCAAGCGGGCGGCGAATAGTTCGGTGACCGGGCTCGGCGTCGCAAGCGCCGCCGCGCGCGCTAAGAGCGGCGCGCACGCATGCCGCTCCGCGAAGTCGGCCAAGGCTTCCACCGACACGCCGTGCAGGGCGGCATCGATCAGTCCGGGATCGCGCCTGACGTAGCCGGTCAAGCTATCCCGCAGCGCGGCGAAGAGCCGATGGCGCCGCCACGGGGCCGCGCCGCCGAGGCGCTCGCGCAACGACTGAGCTCGCCGCGCGGCGTTACGGCGTCCGCGTGTGAGCGCATACTGCTGGCCGCGACGCCGGTAGGACTCGTCGTCGATCCGCTTCGCGCCGGGCGCGTCGCTTTCGTAGACGGCCTCGACCGTACCGACCAGCTCGTGAAAACGGACGTGTTCGACGGTTCCGGGCCGATTGTCGCCGCTGGTTTCGATGCCGTCGCGCAGCAGCCCGACCACCCGGTGGGCGACCAACGTCTCTTCTTGCAGGAAGACGACCACGTCGCCGATCTTGATCTGCTCGCGCCGGAAGGGACCCAGCTCCAGGATCATGCCTTCGCAGAGCATGGGCAACATGCTGACGCCTTGCATGCGCAAGCGCGGGCGAGCTTGGCCGGAAGCCAGCAGCCTGACGACCTCAGGAACGCGTTGGTCCACGCTTACAGTATCGTTCGCAATTCCGCTCGGCACCAGCGGGCGGCAAACGGCAACGTCTGGGACATGGCTGCGGTTTTCGCGCGTCCTTCCCCGTCTGCCCGCATCTCGGGTTGGCCGCCCGCTGGCGCTCCTGCCAGGGCACCCGCTAGCGCTCCAACCAGGGCGACCCGATCGCGCTCCGGCCACGCGGCCTTCCCGCGCTCCAGCCGCGCCGGGTTCGCGCGCAACCGTCGGAAAGAAAAAGCCCGCTACGCGCGGGCTTTCGTTCGAACTTGGTGGAGATGAGGAGGCTCGAACTCCTGACATCCAACTTGCAAAGCTGGCGCTCTACCAACTGAGCTACATCCCCGTTTTTTGTTTGCCTGTCTCGCTTTTCCGAGGCGATGCGCCGACTCGGGCCGACGTGTTTTCAGCTCGTAAGGCCGTCCGCCGGGCCCGGAGCTTCGCCGAACGCTCTCGCCCGGTGTTTCCGGTCCGGGCCGTTTCCGTCCTCGCTCGAGCGTCGCGCCCTTACAATGGCCATTCGGCGACCCGTCCGCCTGCCGGAGAGGGTCCTGCGACCTGGACCGTTTACCGGCCGTCCGGCAGCCGCCGGCCGGGGTTCGCGGCGGTCGCGAGCGTGCGGGCGATGAGACGTGCCGTTTCGTCCGGGGTGCCGAGCGTAAGGTCGAAACAGTCGACGCTCTGCAAGAGCTCGAGCAGGTCGCGTGCGGCGTCGACGCCGCGAGCCTTCATGCGCGACCACGGCAGGATTCGCGGCAACAGGCCCGCCGGGGTAGCGGCCCTCGCTTGTGCCGTTTCGTCATGACCCACGACCAAGAACACGGCGCGCAGCGGCCCCGGCGCGGGCGGTCGCCAGTTGCCGAAGAGTTCGTCGAACCCGACGTCCGGACGGTCCGCCCCGCGGTGCGTCAGCACCCAGCCGTTCAGCGGTATGCCGGGCTCCGCACCGTTCGCAAGCAGCTCGATGCCGCCTCTGCGGAGGTTGAGGGTTCGCGGAAACGGGATGACGCCGCGCGGCGAGCGGACGCAGAACTCGTCTGAGAGCAAGGTCAAGCCGCGTCGAGTGCACGCGAGCGAGGTCGTCGTCTTACCCGCTTCCGTCGTTCCGACGATCGCCGCCACACCCGCCGGGCTCGCGACCGCGGCTGCGTGCAGCACGATCGTGTCGGGCAGCGACTCGAATGCGTGCGTGGTCGCGACGGCGTCGGCGAGAAACGATAGTGCATGCGGCGCGAGGACGTAGCGGTCCCACCGGTACGCGGCCAAACCCGGTATCCAAAAGTGCGTCTCGCGGCCGCGCGCGGCGATGGAGAGCGTCAGCGCGGGCTCACCCTGCGAGAGCATGTGACGGTAGCGGCTCCGATGCAGCTTCGCGGCCTCCACGTCCGCAAAACGCACGCTTACGATCGTGCGGTCGAACGCAAACCGCACGTCATGGCGAGCGCACTCTCGAACGTGCGCGAGCCCATCGTCGTCGTGATCGATTCGCGTGAGTTCGTCGGCGGTAAACGTCACCCGGTCGGCAGCATGTCCAGCAGGTTTGCCGCAGCGCCGACGTCGGGCGCGCGGAGCCGATAGCACGCGAACCGTGCAACCGCGTCGATCGTTTCCCACACATCGGGCATCGCTAAGTCGTCGATGAAAAAGTGCGGCAGGATGCGCAGCGCCGCCACAGCCGGCGCGATCGGTTCGAGGACCGGACCGTTCGCGGCCTCGCGTTCGAAGAGGACGACGTGCGTCAAGGGGCGGGCTTCGGCGAGCGCGCCGGACCCGAAGACGTCGGCCACATCGATGCCGTGAAAGGTTCGAGCGCCATCGGGTTCGCTCGTTACCAGCGCGTCGGCGCACGCTCGGGCCACGCGCGGGTCCGTGCACGAGCGGAGCGCGCTTTCACGAATCGCAAGACCGAGCGCAAACGGTTGCGCGACGAGGCTTTGCCGCTCGAGCAAAATGAATTCGTCCCCGAAGGCTTGCCAGCCGCGGCGCACCATCTCTAGGAGCAACGTCGTTTTGCCGGCGCCGCTCGGAGCCAGGATTGCGAGTGCGTTCGATCCGCGCGCGACGCCCGCCGCGTAGACGGCACGCGCGGTGCGCATTCGACGAAACGACATTCCGAAGAGCGTCGCGGCACCGCGTACGGCCGCTTCGAGCGGACCGCCGGGCGCATCCATCTGCGGCAGCACGGCACCGTCGAAGGTCAGCGTGCTTTTCGCATCGACCCAGCAGATGCGGCCCGAGTCCACCGGGCCCGCCCGCTCGCCGGAATCAGCGGCCAGCAGGCGAGCGTAAGCGCGTTTGAGATACCCCTGAATCTCCGGTCGATCCGTCGAGAGACGCAAAAACCGGTCACCGACCCGAAAGAGCAACTCCGCGCTTTGGAGTTGCTCGCCTCGGGCGGCGACCGGTGGAAACACGTGCCTTTGGGTTGTGCTCGTCCTTACCCGCCGGAAGTTGGGCCGCAGTTCGGATGCAGCCAGTTGCTGTTCGAGCACGAGCTCGAGTTACCGATCGCGGTTCCGAGAACGTCGGCCGTTTGGTAGGAAACGAGAATTTCGGGTTTACGATAAACCATTGCGTGTTTGGGGCCTCCCGAGACGTAGGTCGGCTATTGCCCCAATCCTATCATCCGCCGGCGAGTACGGCACGTTCCAGACGGTCTTGTCGGGTCAGGGTATTTGGACCTAGTGCGGGCTTTTTCAAGGTAACCGCGTGGCCCAAAATGCCGGCTTGCTTGCGCGCCGCGAGGAAGCCCGGCCGTATGCGATGCGTCATCTGCGTGTCCGCCGGAACGTCGGTTGGGGAATGTACAACAATGTTGGTAGAAGCTCGCCGGCCCACTCTTCAGGCCCGGCGCGTTTGGCCGACGCGCGTCGCGCAACGAGGCCGACCCGACCGCGTGGTACGCATCTCCGGAGCTATTCTGAACAGTACCGTTGTGATTTGCATAGGCAAATCTTTCCACTTCATCGCGGCTGGTTTCACGCGGTCAAGCGACCGTCGCCAGCGCCATCCGCTCCATGGACTGACCCGGCCCAACTCTCCGGGTATCGTACAAGA
>Ga0116229_10001899_pt1 | contig 33426 bp, 29 predicted proteins | sample S1TSphgellanicum_3_FD_87313 | JGI IMG/M metagenome (GOLD analysis project Ga0116229, IMG submission 87313) | Host-associated microbial communities from peat moss isolated from Minnesota, USA - S1T2_Fc - Sphagnum magellanicum MG | ecosystem: Host-associated > Plants > Peat moss > Unclassified...
GACATGGCGGTGCCGCTGAGCCCGTCCGAGCTCGCGAGCAAGCAGCGCGCGGTTTTTCAGCACGAAAGCCAGAAGCACCAGGCGCCGTTCCTGGCCGCGGATGGTCGTGAGCCGACCGGAGTCGAGGATTCCGCACGCGCCGCCAGCCGTCTCTTCGATGCGCTCGGCCTGCCCGATTACGAAGCGATCGAGACGTTCCATCGGTGGGCGCTAAGGTAGCCACGGGCAGCTTGCTCTTACCGTCGCTACCTACTAAACTACAGGCATGAGCGAGATCATCTTCGAGGTGCGTGAGGACGAGGTGGATGGCGGCTACAACGCGATGGCACTGGGCTATGGAATCCACACGCAGGGCGATACGCTCGAAGAACTGCGCGCGATGGTGAAGGACGCCGTCGATTGCTATTTCGATGAAACGATGGAAGCTCCCAAGCTGATCCGGCTTCACTTCGTGCGGGATGAAGTGCTGGCTCGATGAAGATACCCCGTGATGTCGACGGGCCGCAACTGGTCAAGGCCCTGCGCGTCCTAGGGTATGAGGTTGATCGACAAAAGGGTTCCCACATCCGCGTGACTACGCAGCAGGATGGGGAAAACCACGAGGTCGTTCCCCATCATCATCCGATAAAAACCGGAACGCTTTCCGGCATCCTCAAACGCATCGCCGCGCACCATAATCTGACGGTGTCAGAGCTGCTGGAGAAACTAGAGTTGTAGTCTTATAAACGCAGTTACCGAAGGTTAAGGGACGCTTGTCCATTTACACTGCGATCATTTTCTTGGCCAAGGCTGAGTCGGCTCAACATGCTCGGGAAGATGCCTCGGGCGAGGTGGTGGTGGTGTGGGCGGTGGGGATGGTCTTTGTGGAGGATTTGGCATAATTATTCTGGAATATAAAAGTTATCGAGAGGGGCTCTTGTTTCACTTCCTCCTGATACTTTTCTTGGGTCTTTCTACTAACAGAAGGACTATCTCCTTTTTTCACCAATTCGGCTTTACGCTTAAGCGCCTTCATGAGTTCTTTGTGCATGTCGTCGTCGTAAGCCTGACGATGTCTTGTTTCAATACCAATGCAGTGGAGGTCATGGTCAAGTGTCTGATAGCTTGTTAGTAATTCCTGCTTATGGCGCACTTTATCAGTAAGTCGTAACACAGGCTTTAGTGTGGTTGCGATGATCGCCAAGGCCCCAATGAGTTTCCACGCGGTCGTTCCGTAGGTGTTTTGCAGGAACCAAAAGCCTCCAATGCTCGATGTGGAAGCGATAGCTGTAACTATGTCCAAGGTTCTCTCGACATTAGATAGAAAACGTACCTCACTTGCGTAGCATTTGACGTTTAATCTCGCGGTACGCATTTCGTCATAAAGATTCCAGACGGGGTGGTTCTTGCTATCTCCCGTAGGGGTAATTTTTGAATACGGTAGTATAATTAGGTGAATCGGCCGCAATATATCTTGCTTAAGAGGAAAATGGCTTTGTTTCAGGTGGCATTTGCCGCAGTCTGCGGTGACGCATTAAAGAAACCCGCGGTCGTAGAGGGCGCCGGTGAGGGAGATTTGTTTTTCCATGGCGCCGAAGTAGTCGAAGTCGGGCGGGGTGGTGGGCTCGGTGGTGTCGGCGGGATTGACCTGAACGAGTTGGTTGGACCATTCGGCGACGGATTTCTTCGGCTCGGCGGCGGCGAGGGCCTGGATGGCGGCGCCGAGGGCCGCGCCTTCCGATTCGGCGAGGGTTACGACGCGACAACCGAAAACGTCGGCGCAGATTTGCCGCCAGATCGCGCTTTTGCTGCCGCCGCCGGTGAGGCGAATTTCGGTGGGCGCGATGCCGAGCGTGCGCATGCGGTGCAGGCCGTAGGCGAGGCCGAGCGTGACGCCCTCCATCGTGGCGCGAGCCATGTGCGCGGGGGTCATGGTGCGGGTGGTGAGGCCGTGAAAGACGCCGGTGCCGCGGGGTAGATTGGGCGTGCGCTCGCCCTGCAGGTAGGGCAGGAAGAGGAGACCGTCGGAGCCGGGTGGCACGGTGCGGATGGCTTCCTCAAGTTGCGCATGGGACCAGCCGAAGAGGTTCCTCGCGGCTTCGGTGGCCACGGTGACGTTCATGGTGCAGACGAGCGGCAGCCACGCATCGGTGCTGTCGCAAAAGCCGGCGACTTCCCCGACGGGATCGACGACCGGTTTCTCGCTGTAGGCGTAGATCGTGCCGGAGGTGCCGAGGCTCGCCGTGACGCGGCCCGGCGCGACGTTGCCGGTGCCGATGGCGCCCATCATGTTGTCGCCGCCGCCGGAGCTGATGACGACGTCGATGGGCAGCGTCCAGCGTTGGGCGAGGGCGGGACTCAGCATGCCGGCCGGTTCACGGGAGGAGCCGAGGGCGGGCATTTTGTCGGCGAGCGCGGGGTCGATGAAATCGAGGACGTCGCGCGCCCAAGTGCGGTTGCGGACATCCATCAGGGCCGTGCCGGAGGCGTCCCCGTATTCCATGCGATGCTGGCCGGTCAGGCGAAAGTTGAGGTAGTCGTGCGGGAGCAGCACCTTCGCCAGCTTCGCGAAGTTTTCCGGCTCGTGCCGTTTCAGCCAGAGGATTTTCGGCGCGGTGAATCCGGGCAGCATGTCCATGCCGACTTTTTCGATCATGGCCTTGCTGCCGCCGAAGTGAGAGCGGATCAGATCGCATTCCTCGGTGGTTGAAGTGTCGCACCAGAGCTTGGCGGGGCGAATAACCTCGTTATCGCGATCGAGCGAGACGAAGCCGTGTTGCTGGCCGGAAACGCCGATGCCGCGAATCTCGGCGCGGCGCTCAGCCAGCGTTTCGATCACGCGCTCGACAGTGAGGTCGACGGCGTCCACCCAGGTCGAGGGATGTTGCTCCAGATGTCCCGCTGGCAGGCCGGGCAGGACATCGTAACCTTGCGCGGCGGAAGCAATGATGCGGCCGGTGTCGGCATCGAGTGCGATGGTTTTGGTGCTTTGGGTGCCGCAGTCGATGCCGAGGTAGATCATGAAAGCAAGTTTAAAGGGAAAAGGGGAAAGGTAAAAGGGAAAGGCGCGGGGATGTGACGGACAGGATTAATCGGCCGGAGGAGGGAAGATGTTGCTTATTCTGTTGCACGCGCAAGCTGGCCACTATCGGCTTGAATTACGGTCTGGGTCAGGTGCATCGTTGTTGTCCCATGGCTAAAATGCACTTTCCCAAAATCAAAACCATTTCATTCGAAGGCTCCTCCAGCACCAATCCGCTGGCTTTCAAACATTACAACCCTGCCGAGAAAATTGGTGCTAGGACGATGAAGGAGCTGATGCGTTTTTCGATTGCCTACTGGCATTCGTTCCGCGGCGTCGGCGCCGATCCATTTGGCCCCGGCACGATTGTGCGCCCGTGGGAAAAAGGAAAGGACCCGGTTTCCATCGCGAAGGTGCGGATGGACGCGGCTTTTGAATTCTTCACGAAAATCCAGGCGCCGTTTTATTGCTTTCACGATCGCGATATCGCACCGGAAGGAAAATCGCTCGCGGAGTCGAATCGCAATCTGGATAAGATCGTGGCGCACGCCAAGGGTCTGCAAAAATCGACGGGCGTGAAGCTGCTCTGGGGAACGGCGAACTTGTTTTCCAATCCGCGCTACATGTGCGGCGCGGCGACGAATCCCGACGCGCATGTGTTCGCCTATGCGGCGGCGCAGGTGAAGAAGGCCCTGGAAGTGACGAAGGAACTCGGCGGCGAAAATTACGTTTTCTGGGGCGGGCGCGAAGGCTACGAGACACTGCTCAACACGAACTTGAAGCGGGAGCAGGACCACTTGGCGGCGTTTATGCACATGGCGGTCGATTACGCGAAGAAGATCGGCTTCAAGGGGCAATTCCTGATCGAGCCGAAGCCGAAGGAGCCGACGAAGCACCAGTATGATTTCGACGTGGCCAGCGGGATCGCGTTCCTGCGCACTTACGGGCTGGATAAATATTTCAAGTTCAACATCGAGACGAATCACGCCACGCTGGCTGGCCATACATTCAATCATGAGATCGAAGTGGCGGCGGCGGTGGGCATGCTCGGTTCCATTGACGCAAACGCGGGCGACATGCTGCTCGGCTGGGACACGGACCAGTTCAACACCGACGTGAAGGAGCTGACGCTGGCGATGGTTTCCATTCTGCGCGCGGGTGGCTTGGGTACGGGCGGCTTTAATTTCGACGCGAAGCTGCGGCGTCCTTCCATCGATATCGAGGACCTGTTCTACGCGCACATCGGCGGGATGGATGCGTATGCGCTGGCCTACAAACTGGCGGTGAAGATTCGCGCGGAAGGAAAGCTGGAGGGCTTCGTCGCCGACCGTTACGCGAGCTTCGACAGCGGTTACGGCGAAGCGATCGAAAATGGGAAGATCGGGTTCAAGGAACTGGAGAAGCTGGTGCTGACGAAGCTGGGCGAGCCCAAGCCGAAGAGCGGCCGCCAGGAATTTCTGGAGAATCTGCTGAATACGTATTTGCATCCTTAGGAATAGGACTTAGAGGACGTAGGGGACTCATAGGACGCCCTGTCCTATAGGTGCCATAAGTCGTATATGTCCTAGGCCTTCTTTTCGATATTGGGCAGAAACCAGGTGAGGATTCCCAGCAACGGCAGGAAGGAGCAGACCTGAAAGACGTAGCTAATGCTGGTAAAGTCGGCCAGTTTTCCGAGGACAGCCGAGCCGATTCCGGCCATGCCGAACGCGAGACCGAAGAATAATCCCGCGATCATTCCCACGTTGCCGGGCACCAGTTCCTGCGCGTAGACGACGATGGCGGAAAAGGCCGAGGCCAGAATGACGCCGATGAAGACGGTGAGGATGGCCGTTTCGACGAGATTGGCGTAGGGCAGAAGCAGCGTGAATGGCGCAACGCCGAGGATGGATGCCCAGATGATGCGCTTTCGGCCGAAGCGATCTCCCAGCGGGCCGCCGATGATCGTGCCGGCCGCGACGGCGAAAAGGAAGACGAAGAGAAAATATTGCGACGATTGGATCGAGAGGTGGAATTTCTGGATCACGTAGAAGGTGTAGTAGCTCGTCATGCTGGTGAGATAAAAATATTTCGAGAAGACCAGAACGACGAGAATCGCGATGGCGAGGAACACTTTTCGGGAATCGAGAGGCGCTGCCCCGGCGCGAGTTTTTGAGGGCGTTATCAGGCGGTGGGAATTTTCGCGGTACCAATGTCCCACGTAGGTTAGGACCACGATTCCGGTCAGGGCGACGAGCGAGAACCAGAGGACTTCTCCACGACCGTGAGGCACGATAATCAGCGCGGCGAGGAGCGGGCCGAAGGACGTGCCTGCGTTGCCGCCGACCTGGAACAAGGATTGCGCAAACCCATGGCGTCCGCCCGAGGCCATGCGCGCGACACGCGAGGCTTCGGGATGAAAAACCGATGAGCCCATTCCGACCAGCGCAGCGGCCACGAGAATCAGGCCGAAGTTTCCGGCGAGCGCCAGCAGCACGAGCCCGGCGAGGGTAAAGCCCATGCCGAGCGCGAGGGCGTAGGGCTTGGGATACCGGTCGGTGTAGAATCCGACGAGTGGCTGGAGCAGAGAGGCGGTGAGTTGATTGGTCAAAGTAATGAGGCCAATCTGGGTGAAGCTCAGTTGAAAGGAGGTTTTCAAAAGCGGATAAATGGCCGGCAGCAGCGACTGCATCGTGTCATTGAGCAGATGGGAAAAGCTGAGCGCGAAGAGGATCGCCGGAACCATTCTTGCGGCATTTGTTGGTTTAGTGACAGAAATCGACCTGCTTTCGGACCGTAAAGCCGGGTTTTTTCTAAATTCTGTGCCGGGAGGGTTTTGATTGAGAGAAGATCGGTCTGATGGTGACATGCTAAGATTTTTTCCGCAGACGCCGATAAACCAGGGGAAGCATGCTTTCAGGATATCGCCGCGTTATTTGATAGAAATTCTGAAGTAATCGCAATCAGTGCAATATTGCCGTCAATGGTATAATCATAAACATATGGTAAGAAGAGCATCAATCATCCTCTATGCGGTGGTGATGACGGCTCTCGTCATCTGGAAGTTCGTAGACATTGAGAACTCGTACCGCTCGGCGGGTAAGCCTGTTTCGATCGTGTTGAGCCGAGGCCCATTCACTGTACTTGAATTTCCGTCCAAAATGTCGCAGACGCGGGCGATCATTCTGTTCGGGTCAGGTGATGGAGGGTGGAGCGGGTTTGAAGAGCAAATTTGTATTGCGCTACAGGATCACGGCTACGATGTCATTGGAATTAACTCCAACGCCTATGCGGTGTCGGATTATAGCCTGGCGGTTCTGCAGGCGGATTTCGACAAGATCGCGCAAACGGCCGAAATGCGTTTTGGTAGTCATCCGGTTCCGTTAATACTCGGGGGCTGGTCGATGGGCGCAGCGCAGGCCATCGCGTCCGCGGGGGGGCCGAATCCCCCGGCGTACCTGGTCGGTCTGCTGGTACTCGATCCATGCAGCAGGGGCCGTTACGGTCTGCGCGTAAGCGATCAGATGGATTTGTCACCGACCGGTCCGGGTACCTTCAGCGTGGACTCATTCTCCGGAGCAATGCCGAATTTGCGCGTGGTGCAATGGCACGCGGCAGAAGATTCGATCGATTCACGCGCGTGGCTCGCTTCCCTGACGGCGCCTCACAAGGTGTTTGTTTTTGAGAACACGGGCCATTATTATAATACGGATCGCGGCGAGTTTCTGCGTCAACTGGTCAACTGTGTGCCTTGGATTCTTCAGCCCAAGGAGAAGGCGGCGACCTCGTCCGCCCTAGGGAGGGTGCCATGAGCAAAGCCCTGGCCAAGCCGGAAAGCCTCTTGAAGCTGTCCGCGATGCTACCTTTGGCCGCACCGGCGGCCGAAAAGGATGAGGCTTCGTTTCGTCCCGTAATGAGCATCGTGGTGCTGGCCTGGGCGGTTCGACTTGTTTCCTTGCTTAACATTCTTAACGCCCTGCTTCGTTATCAGCCGAAGTTTATTTTCTGGTTGGGAAAATGGGTGCCATTTGAGTTTAGTGAAGGGCTCCGGTTGCGAATGCTCCTGATGTCGGTACTGCTTTTTGTCCTGGCATCAGGCTTGCAACGGGGAAAGCGTCTGGCATGGCAGATCACCATTGCGGGACTTTTGGTTGCGCCGATATTGCATCTTGGGCGTGAGGTCATCTGGCCCCAGGCGCTGGTCAACCTGATCTTGATCGCCTTTCTGTTCCTGCATCGCCGTTATTTCGTGGTCGAATCCGATCCGCGATCGACTCGTTTCGCCTTGGTCATCTGTCCGCTTCTCCTCACCGCCCTATTGACCTTCGGTGCGGTGCGGTTGCATGCGCTGCACAAACATACCTTGGGAGATCACACCTGGATGGGTTGTATCCAAGCGGCTGGCGAACTGGTTTTGGTCCACCATACCACCACCCAACAGGCGATGACTTCGCGCGCACGCGATCTTTTTACGGTTCTGCGTTTCGGAGGCACCGTAATTGCGCTCGGCGGCTTACTGCTTATTCTACGTCCGGTTCTCTTTCGGAGGCTGGCCTTGGCCGGGGATCGGCAAAAGGCGCGACGATTAATTACCCTTTACGGCGTCGATTCTCTCAATTCGTATGCGCTACTGCGGGACAAGAGTTATTTTTTCACCGCGAATGGTGACGTTGTCGTTCCTTATGCGCTGTCCGGCAAGCTCGCAATCGCCCTGTCCGATCCGATCGGACCGCAGGACAAAATTCCTGTCGCCATCACTGAGTTTACCCGGTTTTGCCGTCAACTCGATTGGGAGCCGGTCTTCCACGGTGTTCCACAAGCATCCTGCATTTATTATGAGCGCGCCGGATTTTCCGTTTTCAAAATTGGCGAGGAAGCACGTCTGCGGGCCGACGGCTTTCATCTGAAAGGCCGCGATTTTCAGAACCTGCGCACTGCCCGCAACATGGCGCATAAATCAAATTTTCGCTTCCATTGGTATGATCCGGCCCGAGGTATCGACAAGGCTCTGGAAGGCCAGTTGGCGGAAATTTCGCGGCAATGGCTCGAGGGGAAAAAGGCTCGGGAAATGACTTTCGACATGGGTTCTTATTCCCTGGCGGATATTCGCCGGTATGGGGCGGCCGTCGCGATGGATTCAGCGGGGCGTGCTTTGGCTTTTGCGACGTGGCGCCCTTTTGCGCAGGGAAGTGGTCGTGCCCTTGACCTGATGCGCTCTCTCCATCAAGGACGAAACGTAATGGATTTTGTCCTGGTCGAATCGATTCTCTTTTTCAGCAGCAAGGGAATTAACGACATCAGCCTCGGTTGCGCGCCGCTGGCTAACGCCGGCAAGAAATCAAGCCCGCCTCAGGCGGAGGACGTGGCGGTCCAGTTCCTCTATGAAAATCTCAACCGGATCTATGGCTATCAGTCTCTTTTCGAATTCAAACGGAAATACCGTCCTCAATGGCATGGACGTTATGTCGCCTACCATCGCGGGGTACATTTGCCGCTGGTTGGTTTGGCCTTGGTCCGCGTGCATGCACCGGGCGGAGTGTGGAAATTTCTCTTTTCGTGACAATTCGCCGAGCAGGCTACAAGTGTGAATTACTCGGTCTCGGTCGCTTCGCCTTTGCTGTTGAATGGGCGGATCAATAAAGCAAAGAAAGCGGAAGCGGCGGAAATCCACCCGAGGACCCAGAAGACGTCGAGGAAAGCGAGGATGCTGGCCTGGTTCGTCATGGTTTGGGCGAGGAGGGCCTCGGCGTGGATTTTGGAGTCGACGGCGCTGTAGCCGCCCCGCATGAACGTCGTGCCCAGGTTTTGGAGACGCGTAAGCACGCCCGGGTCGCCAGATTGCAGATGTTCGATGAGGAAATTCTGGTGCACCTGCTCGCGACGGGCCTGCAGGGTCGTGACAAACGCGATGCCGAAGCTGCTGCCAAGATTGCGGAAGAGATTGGTCAGGCTCGAGGCTTTGTTATTGAGATGTTTCGGCAGGTAGGAATAGGCGAGGGCGCTGGTGGGGATGAAGAGGAACGCGACGCCGAAGCCCTGGATGAGCCGGCATTGGATGAAGGAGCCGTAATCGGCCTCGAGATCGAGCGTGCTGTAGCGCCAGAGCGCGATGGCCTGGATGACAAAGCTGGCGAAGAGGAGCGGAATCGCACCGAACTTGGGAAAGATGAATTTGACCACGAGTGGCGCCATGAAGACGACGACGAAGGCGGCGGGCGAAACGGCCCAGCCCGACTGGTACGCTGTATAGCCGAAGAGCCCCTGCAGCAGTTGCGGAATAAGCACGGTGCTGCCGATCAAGACGAAGCCGAACATGAAGTAAAAGAAATTGGAGAGGGCGAAATTGCGCTCGCGCAGGAGGGTGAGATCGACGACGGGATCCTTCACCGTGAGCTCCCACCAGATTCCGCCGATGAGCGCGGTCATGGACAAGATGAAAAAGGTGACGATGAAATTCGACTCGAACCAATCGTCGCGCTGGCCTTTGTCGAGGACGACTTCAAGGCAGCCGAAAGCGACGGCGACGAGAATGATGCCGATAAAATCGATCTTTGCGCCGGATTCGCGCGTCTCCTTCATCTCCTGTTTCATCCTGTCGGAATCAGTGACGACAAGGTTCGAGAGGAAGAGCGAAAGCAGCCCGATGGGCACGTTGATGTAGAAGACCCAGCGCCAGTCAAAATGGTCGGTGATGTAACCGCCGAGCGTTGGCCCGATGGCGGGCGCGGTGACGATGGCCATGCTGTAGAGAGCGAAGGCGCCGGCGCGTTTCGCCGGGGGAAAGGTATCGACGAGAATGGCCTGCTCGCACGGGGCGAGACCGCCGCCACCGATGCCCTGCAGCACGCGGAAGAAGATGAGCATGCCGAGGCTGGGAGCGAGCCCGCACATGAATGAGCTGATGGTGAAAAGGGCGACGCAGGTCATGTAATACCGCTTGCGACCGAAGTAGCGGCTCAGCCAGGCGCTCAGCGGCAAAACCACGGCGTTGGCTACGAGGTAGCTGGTCAAAATCCAGGTGCTCTCATCGATTCCGGAACTGAGCCCGCCCGCGATGTGGGGCAGAGCGACGTTGGCAATCGTGGTGTCGAGAATCTCCATGAACGTCGCCATGGTGACGACGATCGCGACGACCCACGGATTGAACGCGCGGGGTTGTGTCGTTGCGCCGGTAAAGTCGCCGTAAGCTGCCGCAGAGCTCACAACGGCTTGTCCTCCGGCACGTGGAAACGCGCATCACCTGGCTTGACGGAGATGTTGACCTCCGGCACCACGGAGAGGCCGGGCGCGAAGGCCGCCTGCACCTCGGGCGGTTCATCGAAGAGAATCTTCACCGGGACGCGTTGCACCACCTTGACGTAATTGCCGGTGGCGTTTTCCGCGGGCAGCAGGCTGAAGCGCGCGCCCGTGCCGGATTGCAGGCTGTCGACGTGGCCCTTGAAAACCTTGCCCGGAAGCGCATCAATGCGAATGGTCGCAGGCTGTCCTGGAAGCATATAGGTGAGCTGGGTCTCCTTGAAATTGGCAATGATCCAGATGTTGTGCGGCACGATGGAGAAAAGCGTTTGCCCGGTCTGGATGTAGTCGCCCGGCTCGACATCCTTGCGCGTGATCCGCCCATCCACCGGCGCGGTGATGCGGGTGTATTCGAGGTTGAGTTTCGCCTGGTTGAGCTGCGCGGCTGTCACGTCAAAGGCGGCGCGCGTGGTGTCGAGGTCTTCCTTGGAAATCGCACTGCTGCCGGCCAAAACGGTGTCGCGAGCATAATCGGCCTTGGCCTTGTCGTAGTTGGCCTGGGCCTCTTGCAACTGCACTTCGTAATCGCGCGGATCGATCTGGACGAGGAGTTCCCCCTTGGTCACCTCGTAGTTATCATCGATCAAGACATCGCGAACCGTGTTGGAGAGCTTCGTGCCGACCGTGACGACATGGCCCTCGATAAAGGCGTCGTCGGTGGACTCATAGTAGAAGGAATGAATGACGACGCTGATTCCCCAGATGGCGGCCACGAGAAGGACCACGCCCAACGCGAGGCGGATCGCGAGAGTTTTCCGCGATGTGGTTTTGGCGGGAGGTTTTTCCGCGGTTGGGGTAGTCGAGGGTTGAGTCGTCATAGGGCGGCTTGGATGCGTGATCTGGGTGGGCGCAGACCGCGGGATTTCGCTGGCTTTTTTATCGTGTTGAGTCCAGCAAGGGAAAACTCGTAGATGTGTTCGGTCAGCGTTTCGACGTCGCGCTGGACTTGGCTTCCTTTCGGAAAGAGGCGCGAAATCATTTCGCGGCAATGGACGTAGTGGAGGCACTGGCCGATGATGCTCAGGCACGCCAGGCTGACGCGCGACTCGGGCACGTCCGGCCCGACGATTTCCCGCACAATGCTTCGGATGCGTTGCTTTACCGGTTCGATCGATTCGGCTACGAGGCGATCGAGCGCAGGCGTGGGTTGCGCCATTTCGCGCGCGATAAGGCTGCCCTGCCACTCGGGGCGTTGGGGATCAAGCAGGTAGGCGAGGAACGCACGGATAAAAATGCGCAAGCGCTGCCGGGGCGGGCCGGGCAGATCAGCCACCGCCGTGTTGGCCGCAGCTGCATGGGCGCGCTTGAGCACGCTGACATAAAGTTCCTGCTTGTCGCGGAAGTGATAGTTGACCGCGGCGATGTTCACGCCGGCCTCTCGCGTGATCTGGCGCACGGTCGTGGCATGGAAGCCGTTTTTTGCGAAGATGAGGCCGGCCATGTTTAAAATAAGCTCGCGGGTTTCAACGGGAGAAGAATGGGCCTTTCGCATGCGGATAAACACAAGTTTAAAACAAGCGTTTGAAAGTGCAATCGTGGATTTTGCCATGGTTCTGCCGCCCCCGTCGTGAGACGGTGAAGAATGGCGGGGATGTTGTCCTGTTGCCTCCGTGCTCTCACCAGCACGGCTGCGTTCGACCAAGCCGCGCCACGAAGAAGTGATAGACCTGTTCGGTCAATTTCCCTTCCGGCACGGGCAGGATCGCCTCGGAAAGCGGCATGAGGCCCAGGTCGAGAGCGAGTTTTTCCAGGGCATGGCAGGGCGTGCTCCTGCGCTCGACGGCGTAACCCACGAGCGCTCCGGGACGAAGCGAGGAAACGATGTGGGGCAGCGCGATATAGTAGGGCACGTAATCGCCCATCAGACCCATGGTGACGGCGAAGTCGTACGGCGGGGCCAGTTCGGGGCAACCGCCGGGCAGAAGCAGGTTGGCGCGGTGCACATGACGATAGCAGCCGGTGTCGCGCGCCAAGGCCAGCATTACCGGCGAGAGATCGAGGCCATCGAGCGGTTGCCTCAGGCCCGCGTCGCGCAAGGCAAGGCCCAGCACGCCGGAGCCGCAGCCGAAGTCGATGCCCTGCGCCTCGGCGGCGAGATGCGGCATCAGCACCTGCGCCGCGCCTGCGGGAGCCCCGCTGGCCAGGATCGCCTGGTGATACTCGGGCCCGAATCGGTCGAAGGCGGCTTGCACCGCGGTGACGGAACCGTAAGTCGCGCCCCAAATCGTGTCTTCGAGGGGAGATTTCATGTGAAGAGAAGGTGATGAAGGCGGGAATAATCGCGCCCTATCGCACGTCTAAATATAGTGTAGATTGGTCATCAACTTCACTCATCATTATGCAAAAGATCATCAAAACCGACGAGGAATGGAAGAAGCAACTCACGGACGAACAGTTCCGCATCACGCGCGGGAAGGGGACCGAACGGGCCTTCTGTGGCGTATTTTACGATAATCACAAGGCAGGCGTCTACCACTGTATTTGCTGCGACCTCCCTCTTTTTGAGTCCGGCGCGAAGTTCGATTCGGGGACGGGCTGGCCGAGCTTTTTTCAGCCGGTGGCGAAAGAAAATGTTGAGACAATCACGGACAAAAGCCATGGCATGATTCGGACGGAAATTGTCTGCGCGCGCTGTGATGCACATCTCGGCCACGTCTTCAACGACGGGCCGCGCCCGACGGGCTTGAGGTATTGTTTGAATTCCGCCTCGCTGAAATTCGTCGAAGCAGCCAAGGAAAGCGCCACGACTGACAGAGCCGGAGCGCAGGACGGGCTGGCGCAAGCGTCTTTCGGCGCGGGCTGTTTTTGGGGCGTGGAGGCGGCTTTTGCGTCGTTGCCCGGCGTTCGCAATACCGCGGTCGGTTATCAGGGCGGAACGCAGAAGAATCCAAGCTACGAGGATGTTTGCTCGGGCCGCACGGGACACGCCGAGGTGGTCCACGTCGAATACGATCCCAGAGAAATCTCCTACGATCAACTGCTCGATCTCTTTTGGGAGGAGCACGACCCGACGACACCGAATCGGCAGGGGCCTGATGTCGGGGCGCAATACCGCTCGGTGATTTTCTATTACACGCCGGCCCAGAAAGCGGCGGCGGAAGCTTCCAAGGCGAAACTGGAGGCGTCGCGCCGTTTCAAACGCCCGATCGTCACGCAGATCGTCGCCGCGCCCGAATTTTATCGCGCGGAGGAATATCATCAGCGTTATCTCGAGAAGCGGGGGCAGCGCAGTTGCGCGATCTGACAGACTGGGAATAGCACGCAAAGGACAGATAGGACTGATGGGAGGGAGACGAAAAAAACGTGATTCTCCATCTGCTCCGTGCGAAATATCAGGTCAGGTTGACAATGTTTCATAAATCCCGTCGGCGCTCCTCTCTTCGCAGCTTCTCGCTGCTGGAAACGATGTTGGTTTTGGCGCTGGTGGCGATTGTCGTTGCCATGGTGATGGAGGGCTATTCCGCGATGATCCAGTCCACGACCGTGACGACGAGCGCGGCCATGGTGGCGGATGTCTTGACGCAAGCCCGGGCGAGCGCCATTGCACAGAACACGACGGTGGAAGTGCGGATCTACGATGTTCCGCCTGCATCGGGTGGTGCGCCGGTTTATGACGCGATGCAGCTCCATTGGCTTAACGCCAACAAAACGTCCCCGCCGGTGGCAAGTCCGCTCCTCTTGTCATCCTGGGTGGTCATCGATCCCACCGCGACCTATTCACCGCTTATCGCCTTGAACCAGGAGCCGCTGACGCCCGATCCCGCCGACACGCGGCTCAACAGCCAGACGCGGGTGTTTCATTTTCTGCCGGACGGATCGACTGACCTCAGTCCCGCCACGAATTGGTTTATGACCGTGCGCCCGGTGAACCAGGCAAATCCCGGCCAAATTCCTTCGAACTGGGCGTGCATTCGTGTTGACGCGACGACCGGTCGACCGCAGATTTACCGGCCTTGAACCTTCGCGTCACACAGTCGTCACAAAATAATTTCGCGTCCGCATTGCAATTGGCCGCGCACGATTTATAGAAAACCAATGGCAACAGCGTCCGAACCATGGGATGTCGCGCGCGCGCTCCATACCTATAACATCGCGCGCTGGGGAACCGGCTATTTTGGGGTGAATGATGCCGGTAACATGACCGTGCGCCCCGTGCAGGACCTGGGGCCTGCGCTCGATCTCATGGCGGTGACGGAAGAGGCGCGCGATCGCGGACTGACGTTTCCCCTGCTGCTCCGTTTTCAGGATTTGCTGCGCCATCGCGTGCAGGTGTTGAACGAGGAGTTCCGGTCCGCCATTGCCGAGGCCGGTTACCAGGGCCAATACCGCGGTGTTTTTCCGATCAAGGTGAATCAGTTGCGCGAAGTCGTGGAAGAAATCATGGATGCCGGCGCGCCCTACAAGTTTGGGTTGGAAGTGGGGAGCAAGCCTGAACTTTTCGCCGCGCTGGCGATCCATCGCGATCCGGAATCGATCATGATTTGCAACGGCTACAAGGATTCCCTCTACATCCAGATGGCGCTGCTGGGCCGCAAGCTGGGCAAGACCATCATCATGGTGGTGGAAAAAGTGGAGGAACTCAAAGCGATCATCGAAGTTTCGCAGCAGCTCGGCGTGCGGCCGATTGTCGGCGTGCGCATCCGGCTTTTGGCCAAGAGTTCCGGGAAATGGGCGACCTCCGGCGGCGAGAACGCGAAGTTTGGCCTATCGACCAGCGAGGTGATGGAAGCGGCCGAATTGCTCAAGTCATGCCAGATGGAGGATTGCCTGAAGCTCATGCATTTCCACATCGGCTCGCAGATTCCGGACATCCAGACCGTGAAGCGCGCCGTGCGGGAAGGGGCGCGCTACTACGCGAAGCTGAAGCAGCTCGGTTTTCCGCTGGAATATCTCGACGTGGGCGGAGGTCTTGGCGTCGACTACGACGGCAGCCGGTCGTCGAGCGACAGCAGCACGAATTACACGCTCGGGGAATATGCGCGCGACGTCGTCTATAATGTGGCCGATGTCTGCAACGAGGAAAAAGTGCCGCATCCGACGCTCATCAGCGAGAGCGGCCGCGCCATCGTGGCGCACCATTCCGTGCTCATTGTCGATATTTTTGGCGTGATCGAAAAGACGAAAGCCAAGCCTTTTGTCGTGCCGGAGGGAACCAAGCCGCCCAAGCCGGTGGCCGATTTGCTGGAAATGCGCGCGACTTTGAATCGCAAAAACCGTCGCGAACATTTTCACGATGCGGTGCAGATCCGGGACGATGCGCAGGCGCGGTTCGATCTCGGCCTGCTCGATCTCGGCACCAAGGCGCAGGTGGAAACACTTTTCTGGGAGATCGCGGAAAGCGTGGTGGGGCTTTACGTCGGCGCGAAGACGACGCCCGAGGAAATTTACGATCTTAAGGATTCGCTTGGTGACCAATTTCTGTGCAATTTCTCCGTTTTCCAATCGCTGCTCGATCATTGGGCGCTGGGCCAGCTTTTCCCCATCGCGCCGATCCACCGGCTCAACGAAGCGCCGGAACACAACTCCACGCTGGTCGACATCACCTGCGATTCGGACGGCAAGATCAGCAAGTTCATTGACGGCGATGGCGAAGTCAGCCAGACGCTGCCGCTTCATGCGCTGAACGGGAAACCCTACTACCTCGGCATATTTCTCCTGGGCGCGTACCAGGACATCATGGGTGATCTGCACAATCTTTTCGGGCGCGTCAACGAGGCCCACATCTTTCTCGATCCGGATGAGGAGAGCGGATTTTACATCGAGGAGACCATTCCCGGCAGCACCATCTCGGAGGTCCTGGGCGATGTGCAATACCATACCACGATGCTCGAGCGCGCCATGAAGGAGCAGATTGATCGCGCGATCAAGGCCGATGTCCTCAAACCGAACGAAGGCATGCGGCTGCTTCAGTCCTACGAATTGGGCCTGAAGACCTCGACGTACCTGCAGTTTTAAGCCGGCACAGGTCCGACCGTCTGCCCCGGACGATACGCAGGTTCGAAGCAAATATCGGAAACAGGTTGGCCGGTCAAGGCGGCATTGCTTAAAACTTCGGCGGCGCGCTGACCGGCCGCGAAGAAATCAAAATGCACCGTGGTCAGGGCGGGTTCGATATAGCTCAGGTAGGGCCAGTCGTGAAAGCTGACGATGCTCAGTTCCTCAGGCACCTTGATTCCCTCCTGCCGACGCGCTTGAAAGCTCAACATGGAGCCCAGGCTATCATCGAAGGCGATCACCGCCGTAGGTCTTGGGCGTAAATTGAGCACTTCTTGAGCGGCCTGAAAGATGCCGCCCTCTTCGCCGTGCGCGGAGAATTCAGGTGCGAGCGCGGGATCAATTCCTGCCTCGCGAAGCGCTTCATGGATGCCGAGACGTTTGGGCGCGTCCAGACTCGGATCATAGCCGGTCAGTAACGCGATGCGGCGATGGCCCAACTGCAACAGTTGCTCCGTCATTTTCCGGGCGGCTTGTCGTTTGCCCAGCCGAATGCATGGTCCGGGCAAAGCTGACTCACCGAAGGTCAAGTAGGGCAGGTTACGGTGCTTGAGGATATCGAGGTCATGTTGTGTTACATCCTGGGGAACGATAATGACACCGCCCAGGCTGCGCGCCTTTTCCGGCAACCATTGTTCCGGCGGCGTGCTGATCAATAGAATGGCCGAACGGAGGGAAGACATGACAGTTTGCGCTCCCCGAATCATTTCGGCGATTGGCCGATGCTCGGCGGTCTGGGGCGACTTCATCAGGATGCCGAGGTAGCGATGAACCCGCGTTGAGCGGCCATAGGCAAAGGTACCTTTGCCATGCTTGCGGTAGATGAGACCGCGATTTTCCAAGTCACTTAAAGCGAGCCGAACCGTAACACGGCTGACGTTAAACCGTCGACAAAGTTGATGTTCACTGGCGATGGCGAAGGATGACTGCTCATTTTTGCCTAGGATTTCTTCAGTGACAGCAGCAACAAGCCGGGCTCGGGCTGTGGACGGACGTGAGGAAGGCACCAAGCACTATCTTAGTATTGACGGGGTAAATGCAAGCGTAGAATTTTAATCCACTAAAAGATAAAGACCTTGTAGATACATGGCGGCCTTCAGCTCCTCGACCGCGTTTCATGCCGTACTGGGTCGTCAAATCGCGTGTACGGGGCATGAAACAGGATGTCCAGCCGTTCGGTCGGGCCATTGCGCTGCTTGGCGATGTTAAGAGAATAGGGGATGACCGGCCCAGCCTGCTTTTCGTTGCCGTCCTCGTCCTTTTCGGCTTCGGGGCGATGGAGTAAAAGCACGACATCGGCGTCCTGTTCAATGGCGCCCGACTCGCGCAGATTGTGCAGCGCGGGTTCGTTCCGGCCCTTGCCCGCCTCTTCCGAGCGGCGGTTGAGCTGGGCGAGGATGATGATGGGAATTTCGAGTTCCTTGGCTAGGGCCTTGATGCCCCGCGATATTTCGGCCACTTCGTTCTGGCGATTATCCTTGGCCTGGGCCGATTCGGAGCGCAAGAGCTGGAGGTAATCGATGACGAGCATCTCGATGCCGTAGCGATCCTTCATCCGGCGCGCCTTGCCGCGAAGCTGGTTGATCGTGAGGAAGGAGGAATCATCGAGGTAGAGAGGCCATTCGCGCATGTCTCCGGCCACCATTCGCAATTTTTGCATCGCATGCTCATCGAGCTCGCCGGAGCGGATGCGCTGCAGGCTTTCGCTGCCGTAGGAGGCGAGCAAACGGAGCATGAGCTGCTCGTTGGTCATTTCCAGGCTGAACATGCCGACGGCGTGGCCGGGCTTTTTCCAGGCGTCGGTGGCCTCGTCGTACCGTTGGTCGAGCGCGTGCCGGGCGAAGGTCAGCGCGAGAGCGGTTTTGCCCTGGCCGGGGCGGGCGGCGAGGACGATCATCTCGCCCGATTTCCAACCGGCGGTGAGTTCGTCGAGCTTGTGGAAGCCGGTGGGCAGGCCCTGGAGATGGCCCTTGCGATTCTGAAAATTTTCGATGAGCTTGATCGCCTTGTCGATTTCTTCGCGCGCGGCCACGGTCGTTTGGGTCAGCCCGAGGTTCGTGACATGAAATATGGCGGACTCGGCCCGGTCGAGCACCTCTGCCACGGAGTCGGGCATATCTGCAATATCCTGCACGATGGTGGAGCAGGCCGATTGGAGGCAGCGGAGCAGGCTCTTCTCTTTGACGATCTTGATGTAGGAGCCGACGTTGAGGTGCGTGGCGAAGCCGACGAGGAGCTCCGCGAGAATGCCCGGGCTGCCCACGGCTTCGGCCAGCTTGCGATCGGTCAGCCATTGGTGGATGGTCATGACGTCGATGGCCTGGCTGGAGTTGTACATCTCCCGCAGCGCGCCGAAAATCTCCTGGTGGGCCGGGACAAAGAAATCCTCCTTCATCAACGCCACGGTCGCATCGTTGATCACTTCGTCCGGCTGCGCCATCATACAGCCGAGCACGGCCTTTTCCGCCTCGGCGCTGTAGAGCACGATGGGCGAAAGCATTTCGGCGGAGGCGGCGGCGCGGTTCCGCTTGGAGGAAGGCTTGGTGGTATCGGAAGCGGGCATGATCATGGGTAAAAGAAAGTTGGCGGGCTGGAATGATTGAGCAATTGGCGATCCGTGGAAAGCAGGGACTTGCCCTTTCTTATCCCCAAGTTGTTCACAGGAGACTCAGAGGTCGAATGGGTCTTTTCTAAAGTTATTCGCTCACGCTTTCAGTGGCAGCCGCCGCTGTCTTTATCCCCCCACGGCCGTGTACTCATGCAGACCGCGCTTCCAGAGAATGCCGCTGAGGATGTAGAAAAAGCCGATCCAAGCCCATTGCCAGAGGAAGCCCGTCAAAAGTGAATGACCATGCACATGTCCTATGAGGATCGCGGCGGGGAAATAGGTTTCGTAGGCGAACGGCAGGCGCAGGCAGATGATCTGGAGCCACGCGGGAAAGGCATCGATCGGGAAGATGTGGCCGCCGAGCAGGAACTCGATCGAGTAGATGATGAAAGTGATGCTGCCGATATCGAGGATCCAAAAGGCGATCATCGCCAGCGCGAAACAGAAGAAAAACTGGATGAACGCGGCACCGATCGTGGCGAGGAGCGCCAGCGGCAAGTTCACCAGCCAGGGCAGCCCGGTGTAGTAGTAGCCGAGCCAGATCATCGCGATGCCGAGAGGAATCACGGCGAAGGCCGCATGAACGATGCGCGCTGCGGCGTAGAGATAAAAGCGGTAGAGGCGGTAATCGATTGGCTTCAAGAGCAGCGTATTGATGCGCCCGTCGCGGATGTCCTCCGCGATCTGGAAATCGTCCTCGTTCGGCACGGTCAGCGTGTCGACGAGGATGAGCGTGATGAAGTAGGCGACCATGCTGGTGAAGGTGTAGCCCGCGAATGCCTTCTGCCCGGCGAAGACCGCGTTCCAAAGAAAGACCGAGCCCATCAGCGGCACGAAGCTGACCAGCACGCGCACGAGAAAATTCCAGCGATAGATCAGGTTGCTCTGCAAACCAAGGTTGAAGATCTGGGCCTGCAGGCGGAGCGGTGCGGTGAACATGATGGCTCAGGGTTTTACTTGCAGGCCTGTCATCGTAGCGAGTTCGCCTTGCCTCGCATCAAAGGTGAGGAAACGCTGGGCGCCTATGAGGAGTGCGGAAGCAACATGCAGTATGTCAAGATAGCGAACGCCAATCTCGGGGCCGTGCCGCTTGCTCAGTTGATCGGCCTTTTCAAAGATCGCCTGTTCCTCAAGCGCAACGAAACGGAGAAAGCCTTCAACTTCATCGCGTTCGAATTTAAGCAAAGATTGGGTCATTTCATCCAAACCGAGACTTTTTTTAAAGACCATGGTTCGAATGGCATGATGCGCCTCCGACCGGGAGAAGGTAGTGAATGAAATGGGTGCAGGATTTCGAACCAGATACCTCTTCGCCAAGCGGGAATTGCCGTCGTCTACGCTCAGGGAAACGAGAAAACTGCTGTCAGCGTAGACTACCAACGTTCCTCCTCGCGCATCTCCAGCAGCGTTTTGACTGCTTCAACCTTCCGCCCCTTAAAGATTTCATGTGTGCGCTCAAAGACCTTGTTCCAATCGAGCTTCTTTGGCTTTTTCGATTTGTTGGGGGAGGCAACCGGCGTGAGCGTCGCCCACGGTTTCCCCCGCTTGGTGATGACGATCTGCTGCCCCTCATGGGCGAGGTCGAGGTACTTGGAAAAGGCGTGATGAACGGAGCGGGACGTGGCTTTGACCATAATGTTACACATAATGTTACACCTGGCTTCAGCGTGTCAATCGCCGTGACGAGACTGAAGTGAACTTTACCGCACGTTGTCGGGGAGCTTGGGCTGGAGGTGCTTGATCTGCTCGGCGGCGTCGCGATGGCAAACCAGGATGGTGTCGTCCGTCTCGATCACGATGAGATCGCGCACGCCGCACAGTGCGATGAGCCGCTTGGTGGAGAGCGCGATATTGCCCTGCGAATCGTGAATCGCCACCGCCCCGCGCAGGGTGTTGCCGTGCTCGTCGACGGGCAGATGCGCCGGAAGCGCCGTCCAGCTTCCCATGTCGTCCCAGTCAAATCGCGCCTCGGCCACGGTGACACGCTCGGCCTTTTCCATGATGGCGTAATCGACGGAGATTTTCGGCAGCGCGGCGAAGTGGGAAGCGATGTAGGCCTCGCCACCTGTCTTCGGGAAGTCCTCGATGAACTTGGCCAGTTCCGGCTTGGAACGCTTCGCCTCGCGCAGGAACGTGCTGGTTTTCCAAAGGAAAATGCCCGCGTTCCAATAATACTTTCCGCTCTTCAGGTACGTTTCTGCGCGCGCGGCGTCGGGTTTTTCCACGAAGCGCTCAACCTTGAAGAACGGACAGGTCGCATTGCTTTCAGGCAGGGCGGCGCCGGCCTCGAGATAACCGAAGCGCGTCGAGGCGTTGGCCGGTCGAATGCCGAACGTCACGATGGTGTCCTGCTTGGCGGCTAGCTCCGTGGCCTGCTTGAGTTGCTGCGCGAAAGTCGCGGCATCCTTGATCAGCGCATCGGCGGGCAGGAAGACGACGACGGCGTCAGGATCGAGATTACGCACCAGCGCGGTGCCCAGCGCGCAGGCCGGGGCGGTGTCGCGCTTGGCCGGCTCGGCGACGAATTGATGCGCCTTCAGCTGCGGCAGCACGGCGCGGCAACCGTCGATCTGCGCGGCGTTGGTCAGGACAAAAATATTGCTGCTCGGCAAAGCCTGCTCGACCCGGCGCACGGTGTCCTCAAGGAGGGTCACCTGGGAAAGCAGCGGCACGAGATGTTTGGGCTTGGCGATGCGGCTGAGCGGCCAGAACCGTTCGCCGCTGCCACCGGCCATGATGCAGGCGTATGTTTTCATGATTATGTCATCCTGAGCTTGTCGAAGGATCTCTGACTATTATTCTGTCGTCAGTTTTTCCCTTTGAGCTTTAACCGCTGCGCTTTAGTTTGGCAAGGAGCAGTCTAAGCCATAATATGACTATCACCTCCCTCTTGATCCTATTGGCGTTTTGCCTGGGTGCGCTGGTTTTTTCCTCGGTGCAGATGATCTTACTGAAGCGGCTAATGCAACAGTTCTATCATAAAAATATTCCGCAGGTGATCAGGACCAATGCCTTGCAAATAGTGATGCTGCTCTGGCAGTTGCTTTTGTTCGTCATGGTCTGGGCAGGAAGCCATTACCTTTCGCGAGACTTTGGAATTCCAAAGCAGGTGGCACGTCTATGCCTAGCGCTTTGCCTCATCGTGCCGATGTTTTTTGCCACGGTTCGCCTTAATGCCGAGCGGACGAAGAAGACGGTAAGAACGCCGCGGTATCGTCGATAATATGATCGTCCAACTATTTATGCGTTATGTGGGCCGTCCGCTGACGTGGCTCCGCTATCGCATCGAGGTCGACGGCCTGGAGAAGCTGCGCGGGATCAACGGCCCGGCGCTCGTTTTGCCGAATCATCCGGGGCACATCGATCCGGTTCTCGTCATGACGCAGCTCGGCGCGGAGATTCCGTTGCGGCCGCTCGTGGTCAGTTTCATGTATCGCCCACCGCATCTCTATCCCCTCATGCGATTCGTTGGTGCGCTGGAGGTGCCCGACATGGTCGCGCACAGCGCCAGCGCGAGGGAGCAGATCGAGCCGTTGATCAATACGGTCGTGGAGGGGCTGGACCAGGGCGGAAAATTTTTGATTTATCCCTCGGGCAAAATCGAGCGCAATGGCATGGAACAAATCGGCTCGACCCGCGCCGTGCCCGATATCCTCACGCGCCGTCCCGACACGACCGTGGTGCTCGTCCGCACCGTGGGCGTCTGGGGCAGCATGACGACTTATGCGGTGACAGGGAAAGAACCGAGTCTGCCGGAGAAATTTGTGAAGGCGCTGGGAATTCTTGCGGCGAATTTGATTTTCTTCACGCCGCGCCGACGGATCAAAATGACGATTGAGATTCTCGATCCGGAAAAGTTGAAGAAGCTGCCGGGTTTGAGCCGCGAAAAATTTAATCCGGTCCTGGAAGAATGGTACAACCGCGGGCTTTCGACTGAGCCGATTTTCGTGCCGTATCATTTTTTATTCGGTCCGCGGACGTTTGATTATCCCAAACCGAAAGCGGGTCGCGACATCCCGCTCGATCAAGTTACGCCCGCAACGCAGCAGGCTGTCGCGGAGATTATCGAGGAAAAGTTGAAGCGCCCGCTGACCGAGGACGAGAAACAGCCCGCGACGCTGCTTGAAAACCTGGGGCTCGACAGCCTGGACCGGATGGACCTCGCGCAGGCGATCGAGCAGCGCTTTGGCTTTCGCAGCGACCAGGTCGCGATGAGCGTCGGCGAGTTGGCCGCGTTGGCGCAGGGGCTCATCGAGGCGGACAGCGGCGAGCCGATCAAGGTGCCGGAGATTTGGAGCGCGCCGAGGGCAAAGGCGGACGAGGCATTTTCCGTGATGGCGCCGACGATCCTGGAAGCCTTCGCACGGCAGGCCGTTGCGCATCCGAACGAGGCGGCGGCGGCGGATGATCTTTCCGGCATGGTCACGTATGCGCGGATGCTGACGGGCGCGCGGCTGATGTCGAAATGGTTCGCGGAACTTCCGGGCGAAGCAGTTGGCCTGATGTTGCCGGCGTCCGTGGCGGCGGACACCGCGTTCATGGCGTTGCTGTGGGCGCGCAAATTACCTGTGCTGCTGAACTGGACGACGGGGCCCGTGAATTTGAACCATGCGGCGAAGGTGATGGGCATCCAGCGGGTGATCACGTCACAGAAATTTGTCGATCGCGTGGGCGTGAAAATCGAGGGCGTCGAATACGTTTTCCTCGAGGATATTCGCAAGGGGATCGGGAAGTTTGAGGCGCTGGCGACGCTGCTCGGAATCAAGCTTTTCTCCGGTGGCGTGCTGGCAAGTTTGCCGAAGATCAAGCCGGAAGACACGGCGGTGGTGCTCTTCACTTCGGGCTCGGAAAAAGCGCCGAAGGCCGTGCCGTTGACGCATCGCAACATCATGACCGACGTGCAGGCGGGCGCTTCGGCGCTGGGATTCAAGCGTGGCGACGTGCTGCTCGGATTTCTCCCGCCGTTCCACAGCTTTGGGTTGAGCGGAAACATGGTGCTTCCGCTCGTCGGCGGCGTGCGCGTGGTGCATCATGCCGATCCGACCGATGCGGCGGGACTCGCGCGAAAGATCGCGGCTTACCAGCCGACGCTGTTGCTGACGACGCCGACGTTTTTCGGCTACATTCTCAATGCGGCGAAACCCGCCGATCTCGCATCGCTACGCTTGGTCATCACCGGCGCGGAGAAATGTCCCGATGCGCTCTTCGTCCGCGCGAAGGAAATAACGCCGCAGGCGATTCTGACCGAGGGCTACGGGATCACGGAATGCTCGCCGGTTGTCTCGGTGAGCCGGCCGGGCAAGCTGCGGCCTGGAACGATCGGTCAGCCGCTCGATGGCGTCGAGGTGATGGTGGTTGATCCCGATGCGACGAAGCCGTTGCCGGTGGGCGAGCGCGGGCTGCTGCTCGTCAGCGGCGCGACGATTTTTCCCGGCTATTTGCACCATGACGGGCCGAGCCCGTTTCACGAGCACGACGGCAAGCGTTGGTATAACACGGGCGATCTCGCGTTTGTCGATGCGGAGGGGTTCATCCATTTTGCGGGAAGGCTGAAGCGATTCCTGAAGGCGGGCGGGGAGATGATTTCGCTGCCCGCGCTGGAGGAGCCGCTGGCGAGCGCGTATCCGGCGGGAGAAAAAGGCCCGCAGGTTGCGGTGGAGGGAATCGAAACGCCGACGGGGCGCAAGATCGTGCTGTTCGCGACGGCGGAGATCAAGCTGGCCGAGGCGAACGCGTTGCTGACGCAGGCGGGTTTTCGCGGGATCATGCGGCTGGATGAAGTGCGGAAGATCGAGGCGATCCCGCTGCTGGGCACGGGGAAGATCGATTATAAGGTGCTGCGCGCACAGATTCAGTAGGTAGCCGCCGCTGTCCCAGCGGCGGTCAGTAGGCTTCCGGTATCCAGACGTAAGGCCACTTTTGCCACCCATCGACGAGGCCAGCGCGCACCGGATTGTGCAAAATATAATCCGCTTTGTTTTGGATATTTTCGTCATTGCGCAAACGGTGTTCAAAGAAATTGCGTTGCCATAAGATGCCGTGGCTCTTGGCGAGTCCCCGTTTCCAGAGGCCGACGACTTGTGCCACAATTTTGTCCGGCGGAAAGCTCAATAGTAGATGGACATGATCTGGCATCAATAAGGCCAAGCTGCAAAACCAGAGATGCTTTTCGTTGTAGAAGTGAATGGTGGAGAGAATTTCTTGCCCAAGGGGATCCCTGCAAAAGTGATTTTGTTTGCGCGGTTCTGCGCAGATGGTGACAAAATAATCCGCGACAGCGGTGACCCAATGAGGAGTCTCATGGTTGAGGCGTTTGCGGGGAGTCATGGTTCGAGGGTGCCGTTATGGTAGCCGCCGCTGTCCCAGCGGCGGAATGGAAAAAGGCGCCGCCGCTGGGACAGCGGCGGCTACCTACTGCGGCTTCCAATCGAGGACGACTTTGGTGCAGCGGTCGCAGAGTTCGGGATGCTCGGCATGGGAGCCGACGTGGTCCCAATATTTCCAGCAGCGGATGCATTTCTTCATGCCGTGGTCTTCGGAATCAGCGCGGGTGACGGTGATGGTTCCTTCACCGGCGCATTCCTTCATGAAAACTTTGGATACGATGAAAAGCTCTTCTAGTATCTTACTACCTTCGCCTACGGAATAAAACGTGCCTTCGCGGGGGGGATAGGAGATTTCAACCCATGCTTCCAAGCTCTTGCCGATCTTCTTTTCCCGGCGAGCTTCCTCCAGTTTTTCATTTACTCGAGCTCGCAGAGATAATTTGGATTTGAGCTCTTCCTCTGAGTGCTTATCTCCTTTAGGAAAAGCTGACATATGGACGGATTCATTTTCGCCAGAAAGACGCCATGCTTCTTCGGCTGTGAAGGGAATTAATGGTGCTAACAGCCGAACAAGGCCGCTGAAAATTTTATGCATCACAGTCTGTGCGGCACGACGCAAAGTCCCGTCTTTGGCGTCGCAATACATCCTGTCCTTTAGAACATCGACATAAAGTGACGAGAGCTCCACAGCACAGAATCGGTTGATAGACTGATAGACCTGAGAAAATTCATATTTCCTATAACTTTCAAGGCATTCGGCCACAAGTCCTTGATAGGCTCCGTAGACGCCTCTATCCAAAGGCGTCCAGAGGTCGGGATGTATATCGATGGTCTTGTGATCAAAATCGGCGAGGTTGCCGAGGAGGATGCGGAGGGTGTTGCGGATGGAGCGGTAGGTGTCGGCGACGCGGGCGAAGATGTCGTGCGAGAAGGGGATGTCGTCCTGATAATCCTGGCTGGCGACCCAGAGGCGCAGGACGTCCGCGCCGTGTTCGTTGACAAGGGTCATGAGGTCGACCGGCTTTTGATAACCGGTGCCGGACTTGGAGAGCTTCTTGCCCTCAATGTCGACGACGAAGCCGTTGGTGAGAACGGCGCGGTAGGGCGCTTTTCCCGTGGCGGCGACGGAGGTGAGGAGCGACGACTGGAACCAGCCGCGATGCTGGTCGCTGCCTTCGAGGTAGAGATCGGCGGGCGCGGGCTTGAGGTCGTCGCGCTTGTTGACGACGGCGGCCCAGCTCGTGCCGGAATCGATCCAGACGTCGAGCGTGTCTTGTCCCTTTTTCAGGCCGAGCGGTACGCGCGTTTTCGAACCCGACTTCTCCAGCTCGGCGGTGATTTCGCGCGCGAGTTCGTCGGCCGATTTGGAAAACCAGATGCCTGAGCCGTCCTTCTCAACGAGGCTGGCAAAGGCGCGCACGACTTCCTCGCTCAACAGCGGCTGGCCGCCTTCGCCGTAGAAAACGGGCAGGGGAATGCCCCAGGTGCGTTGGCGCGAGATGCACCAGTCGGGGCGAGTTTCGACCGCGCCACGGATGCGGTTGCGTCCGTTCTCGGGAATAAATTGGAGTTTCTCTTTGTCGTCGATGGCGGCCAACGCCTCGGTGCGAATGGCGTCCATTTTGATGAACCACTGCTTGACCGCGCGAAAGACGATGGGCGTTTTGGAGCGCCAGCAGTAGGGGTAATCGTGGCGATATTCCTCCTCGGCGAAGAGATGGCCCTTGCCCTTGAGGATTTGGATGATGAGCGGGTTGGCCTTGAAGACGTATTGGCCGGTGAGTTCCGGCACGCCCGCCTCGGCGGTGAGGCAGCCGCGGTCATCGACCGGAGCGAGGATTTCGAGGCCGTGTTGCTGGCCGAGTTGGTAGTCATCGTGGCCGTGGCCGGGCGCGATGTGGACGAGTCCGGTGCCGGCGTCGGCGGTGACGAAGTCGGCGGCGAAGATTTGCCGCGTGCGATTATCTTTTAGGAAAGGGTGGAAGTAGGTGACACCGACTAACTGCGAGCCTTTCCACGGACCTAGAACTAGCTTCGGCTCCGAGGTAGCCGCCGCTGTCCCTAGCGGCGGTGCCTTTTCCTCGGGCGGCTGACCGCTGCTAGCGACAGCGGCGGCTACCACAGCACGTTGGTGCGCGGCCTTTACCGCAGGTAAGAGCGATGTCGAGAAAAGCAGCTTCTGCCCACCGACCTCGTAAATGGCATAATCGAGATTCGGTGCGACCGCTACGGCAAGATTCGCGGGCAAGGTCCAAGGTGTCGTTGTCCAAATCAGCAGCGAGGTGCCTTTGAATTCGTCCCCGTACTCTGCGCTGAGCCATTTTTCCTTAGGAATCGGAAGCCCTCGAACGGGAAACTTCACGTAGACGGCCGGATCAACTTTCTCCTTGTACTCGATCTCCGCCTCGGCGAGGGCGGTCTGGCAGCCGGTGCTCCAGAGGACGGGGCGCAGGCCCTGGTAGACGAGGTTCTTGCCGACGAGCGTGGCGAAGACGCGAATCGTTTCGGCTTCGTAGGCGGGATCGAGCGTCAGGTAGGGGTTGGCCCAATCGCCGAAGACGCCGAGGCGCTGGAATTGCTCGCTCTGCACGCCGATGAAGTGGCGCGCGGTGGCTTCGCACTTTTCGCGGATCTTGATCGGGTCAGTTTCGGCCGCGCCGAGTTCCTTCATCACCTTGTGCTCGATGGGCAGGCCATGGCAATCCCAGCCGGGGACGAACGGCGCGTAGTGGCCGCTCATGTTGTGGTATTTCAGGACGATGTCCTTGAGCACCATGTTGAGCGCGTGGCCCATGTGGGCGTCGCCGTTGGCGAAGGGAGGCCCATCGTGCAGTACGAATTTTTGCGGTGCGTCTTTCCGTGCGGCCATGATCTGGTCGTAAATCTTCTCCTCGCGCCACTGGGCGAGGATGACCGGTTCGCGCTTGGGCAGCTCGGCGCGCATCGGGAAATCGGTCTTGGGCAGGAGGAGCGTGTTTTTGTAGTCCATCGGGAACGGAAAGGTTAGAGGTTATCCGGTAAATAGTCGAGGCCGGGGCGGAGAGAAAGGCAGAAGACAGGTGGTTTCGCGCGGAGGACTGCAGAGGACCGAAGAGACTGCAGGGGAGTTTTAATAGGATTAATGAGGTTATGAAGAAGGCAAAGGCGGACGGAATTGCATGAGGACTGCAACAGCAGAATCCTCGGGAAAATACCTCCCCAAAAAATCCTCTTCATCCTATTAAAATTCTGACTTCAGTCCTCTGCCTCCACCTTTTCTGTCCTCCGTGCGAAATGTTCGCTTGCAGAAACAGGCTACAACTTGGCCAGAAGCGTCCGCAGGTCTTCGGGTTTGGTGACGGGGAGCTGGCAGGTGAAATTCTCGCAGAGATAGGCGGTCGGTTCGTCGACTTGGGCGGGAAGATTTTCGATGACGACATGGCGCGGGGCTAAATAGTCGCGCGACGCGGCGTCGGCGATCAGGATGACGACCATTTGCGGAAGATGACGGCGGCGCACTTCCGCGAGCAAGGCAGCAAGCCTCGGGTGCGTCGGGCCCGGGCTGTGCAGAATGAGATGAATCGGCGCTGTATCCAGAAGGGAGGCGCCGACGAGCATCAGGGGCATGGCGAAGGGTTGCGCCTCGAGTCGCGAGGAGAGCGCGGCCACGGCATGGCGGGCGTGGCCGAGGAAAACGTCATTGTGGTAAAGCTGCCCGAAGCGCCAGAGGTTGATGACCGCGACCGAGTTGGGCGTCGGTTCCGCGCCGTCGTAATCTTCCTTCAAGCGCAGGAGAATCGCCGGGTCGCGATCCGAGGTGGAGAAGTAACCGCCGCGCGCCTGGTCCCAGAAATGGAGGTCCAGCGTGTCCTGAAGCTGACGCGCCCAGCGCAGCCAGGCGAGATCGAAGTCGGCTTCATACAGATCGAGCAGGCCGCTGATGAGGAAAGCATAGTCGGCGGCGAAACCTCGAATGGTGGAGGGGCCCTCGCGATAGCTGCGCAGCAGTTCGCCGCTGGAGGCATCGAAGAGATTGGCCTTCACGAAATCGGCGGCGCGTTGGGCGACGATGAGATAGGAATCGTCCTCCAGCACTTGCGCGGCGCGGGCAAAGGCGCCGATCATCAGGCCATTCCACGCGGTGAGGATTTTGTCGTCGAGATGGGGGCGGGGACGCAACTCGCGCCGGGCCAGCAACTCGGAGCGGGTTTCGCTCAGGCGCTCTTCCATGTCTTCAAGCGAGCGTTGGAAACGGGCGGCGGCCTCGGTGAGCGTCAGGCGCTGGATGAGGACATTTTCGCCTTCCAGCTCGCCGTGGGGATCGGAATCAGCGAACACATTGCCGGCGGCTTCGACGCCGTAGGTGCCGCAAAATTCGTCGAGTTGGTCGCTGGCCAGGACCTCCCGTAATTCATCGTCATTCCAGGTATAAAAGGCGCCTTCTTTCTTCTTGGACGAATTGTGTTCGGGCAGGCTGTCGGCGTCCTCCGCGGAGAAGAATCCGCCCTCGGGGCTGGTCAGGTCGCGCCCGACATATTGCAGGATGTCCCGGGCGACATCCGCGAAAAAAGGGCCGTCGGTGGAAACCTGATGCGCGGTCAGATAGACTTGCGTGAGCTGGGCCTGATCGTAGAGCATTTTTTCGAAGTGGGGCACGTGCCACTCGGCATCGACGGAGTAGCGGTGAAACCCGCCGCCGAGGTGATCGTGCATGCCGCCGGCAGCCATCTTGCGCAAGGTGTAGAGCGCCATGCCACGCGCGGTGTCGGCATCCTGGGAATCGGCTTCCTTTTTCGCGGCCAGATAAAGCAGGAACTCAAGATTGACCGGCCGGGGAAACTTCGGCGCGCCACCGAATCCACCTTCCTTCGAATCGAACATGCGGGTGTATTGGGAAAGCCCGAGCTTTATGGTTTTGGCCGAGTCCCATTCGTGGGCGCCGGGCGCGATGACTTCACATTCGGCGTCGCGCAGGGCGGCAAGAAGCGAGTTCGCCTTCTCCTCGATCTGTTTGCGATTGGACTTCCATAGTTCCGCGATGCGTCGCAGGACGGTGATGAATCCGGGACGGCCCGGAACGTCGGTGGGCGGGAAATAGGTGCCTCCGGTGAAAGGACGCAAGTCCGGAGTCAGCCACACGCTCATCGGCCAGCCGCCATGCCCGGTCGTGGCTTGCACGAAGGTCATGTAGACCTGGTCGACGTCGGGGCGCTCTTCGCGGTCGACCTTGATGCTGACGAAGTTCTCGTTGAGGAACGCGGCAATGGCAGCCGACTCAAATGATTCATGCTCCATCACGTGGCACCAGTGACAGGTCGAGTAACCGACGGAGAGAAAGATCGGCTTGTCTTCCTCGCGCGCCTTGGCAAAGGCTTCGTCGCCCCAGGGAAACCAATCGACCGGATTCTCCGCATGCTGAAGCAGGTAGGGCGATTTTTCGCGGGCAAGGCGGTTAAGTGACGTCTGATTCAACATATAGGCAAAATGTAAGCGACTTTTGACTCTCTGCCACTAGTTAGACGCGGAATGAGACTATTTCGATCAATTGTACGCTTGCACCGAACATCATTCGCGCTTAAGTAAGGTCATGGCCACACCTTCACCCTCTGCCAAAACCCCTGAGCCGAAGGCCCTGCGTCCTTATGGTCCGATGGAGATCTTGAAGCCCTATTTGATCCCCTATTATCTGACGATTGCGGCGGTGCTGGGGGCGCTTACGGCTGGCTTTGTGGTGGTTACGGTGTTGCTGATTCTCGTGGTGGCCAATTTTAACGTGCTGGCGCTGATCGAATAGGTTACTCGCGGTTCCTTTCTGCCGCAGTTGTGGTAAATTGACGCCCATGCCTGCGACGATTCCCCCTTCGATCGTGGTGGAAGCCATTTTGATCATGGCGTGGCGACTTTTCGTTTTTCTCGCACCACTCCTCGCCGTGGTCGCGCTGTGGTGGCTCGTCAATCGAACAGATCGAATCATCGGCTACTTCTTTCCTGATTTGGAATGGGAAAAGAGCCTGGGCTGGCTGAATATCCGGGCCGAGCGCCGGGCAAACGCGGCCTTGCGCTGGTTTGGCTACGGCATCTACGCCTCATTGGCGGTGGCGCTTTACGGAATCGTGTGGGTCGCCGAGGGTTTGCAGGACGTGAACGATTGGCCGGACCTGCTGAACGTAAATGACTTGTCGCTGCGGATCGCGGTTTTGATTTTGTGTGTCGGCATGTGGGTGCTTTATCTCGGAAGCTGGCTGATCCCCAAGTTGCGCGCTGAACGCGAAGAGGCGCAGTTGAAACGCTTTCGCGCACAAATGGAGGCTCTGGAGCAGGAGCGGGAAAGACAACCTCGCTCGCGCATTCACTCGCCGCTGCGCAAGCCGAGAATCAATACACCGATGGAATCCCTGCCTGTGGATCGAGCAAGGCGGCGCCGCGGACCGGGCGGATGAGAAGATAGCGTCTTGACGGACTTATGTTGTGTGAGGTTGCGCCGTTAGCCTATTCGGGGTATAAATAACCCGTGACAAACAGGTCCAAGAACGAAGTTGCTTACAAAATGACTCCGGAAGAGGTCGCCGCAGTCAAGGCGGGCATGGCCGATTTTGCGAAAGGAAAAAACCTGACCGAAGAGCAATTTCAAGCAGAGATGAGCCGCTATCTTGAGCTTCGGAAGTCATAGGCTTTGAGGAGATGAGTATTGTCGAGCATCCGGATGTGCAAGCATTTCGCATTCGATAGGGACAACTTCACGAAGCGCTGCCTTTACCGACAGAATTATAGCTGCATAATCTTAATGCCTCACGGAAGATGGAAATTCGAGGCCTTTGTTGGCGAGGAAAGTGCTACAAAGGCGCGCTTAAAAGGAGTTGAAGAGCACTGATTTCCTTGTTCGAGTTGTCGGGAACTCAGAAAGACTACCCTGATAACGGAGTTGGCAGTTGCTCACCGTCTGCGCTAGTTTCCCTTCATGCCCGATTTTGATTATCAGCTTGTCGTCATTGGTAGCGGCCCCGGCGGTTATGTCGCCGCCATTCGCGCTTCGCAACTTGGCCTGAAGACCGCCATTGTGGAAAAGGACAAAACGCTGGGCGGCACCTGCCTGAATGTCGGGTGCATCCCGAGCAAGGCGCTGCTGGCCTCGACCGAATATCTCCATTTCGCCAAGGAGCGTTTTGCCGCGCACGGCATCATCGCCGGCGACATCAAGGTCGATCTCGGCGCGATGATGAAGCGCAAGGGCGAGGTCGTGGGCAAGCTCACCGGCGGCGTGACCTACCTGATGAAGAAGAACAAAATCGAGGTGGTGAAAGGCTTTGGCAAGCCGGTCGATGGCAACACGGTCGAGGTTACCGGTGAGGATGGCGTGAAAAAGACGCTTAAGACGCAGAATATTTTACTCGCGACTGGCAGCGTGCCGGTGGAGCTTCCGTTTTTGAAATTTGACGGCAAGAAGGTGATCAGCAGCGACCAGGGCATCGCGCTGGAGCAGGTGCCGAAGAAACTGCTCGTCATCGGCGCGGGCGCGATCGGGTTGGAACTGGGCTCCGTCTGGGCGCGGCTCGGTGCGGAGGTGACGGTGATCGAATTTCTGCCCCGCATCGCCGCGATCGGATTCGACCCGGAGACGTCGAAGATCCTGCAGCGCAACCTGGAAAAGCTCGGCATGAAATTCGAGTTGAGCACCAAGATCGAGTCGGCCAAAGTCACGGACAGTGGCGTCGAATTGCAGGGCGTTCAAGGTGACAAGAAGGTCAGCTACTCCGGCGATCTCGTGCTGGTTTCCGTGGGGCGCAAACCGTTCACCAGTGGACTCGACCTCGACAAGGTGGGTGTGAAGCTGACCGATCGCGGACGCATCGCGATCAACGACCATTGGCAGACAAGTGTGCCCGGCATTTATTCCATCGGTGATGTCGTCGACGGGCCGATGCTCGCGCACAAGGCGCATGAGGAAGGCGTGGCCGTGGCCGAACGGCTTGCGGGCAAGCCGGGCCATGTGAATTACAACATCATTCCCGGGGTCATCTACACCGCGCCGGAAGCGGCCAGCGTCGGCCTGACCGAGGACGAGGCGAAGGAAAAGGGCATCGAGGTGCGCGTCGGCAAGTTCGCCTTCACCGCCAACGGCCGCGCCATCGCCAACGACACCACCGACGGCTTCGCCAAGATCATCGCCGACAAGAAAACCGACAAGATCCTCGGCGCCCACATCGTCGCCAGTAGCGCGTCGGAGCTCATCAGCGAGGTCGTCA
>Ga0116229_10001900_pt1 | contig 33423 bp, 22 predicted proteins | sample S1TSphgellanicum_3_FD_87313 | JGI IMG/M metagenome (GOLD analysis project Ga0116229, IMG submission 87313) | Host-associated microbial communities from peat moss isolated from Minnesota, USA - S1T2_Fc - Sphagnum magellanicum MG | ecosystem: Host-associated > Plants > Peat moss > Unclassified...
GGAAGGGGTTTGGGTTTTTTTTTTGTGGGGGGGGGGGGGGGTAATACCCCAAGTGCAAGTTTTACAGTTTCATTCTTTGTTTTTGAGATTTCAAACCATTGTGTGAAGTAAATGTGTTTATGTTTTTGAGTTTTGCAAGTTTCTTTATGTTTTTGTGCTTGGTTCTTCTAAGTTGCAAGTGAGTTAATTTTGAAAACCAAGAATTATGTGTGTGTGGGGTTCAATATAAAGATTGTTATTATGTGTTTATAATTGTAGACAATGATGGATGCAGGCACTTTGATATGGTAGCACATGACATCCCATATACTTACCTAGTCTACCTATCTATCTACCTACCTATCTACCTACCTACCTACCTAGTAACCACTTACATTTCCCTCCTGCTTACCTATCATAATTACCCAATTACATAGGTAGTCACCTATGTAGAGTGAAGGGGAAGTAGAAGGTTTTATATGATAGGTTACCAAGGTGGAACCTTGATAACTCAGGTGTGGTTAATCCACACCTAAGGGGTTTTCAACTGGGGGTGTTGGGTCACATAAATCCCATGGTGCACTGGTGGGTGCTGGTTCATTCTGGCCCACCAATGGGGTAGGTACTATAGGATACCCATGGTCCCACATAGCAGCCTGGCTGTCCTGTCTGGAGTTTGAAAAAACCCTAAAAATAGAGGAGGTTAAATAGCCTAGAATTGTTTAGGGTATGGAGCCACTAAGTGGAAAATTGGGGCCAACTGAAATTCATTAGTTGACATTCAAGCTTGGATGAACTCTGTCAGCTCCATCAAAACAATTGTGTCCTCATTCTAGTTCTGAATGAATTTTCAGACTAGCTAGTCTTTGATCTGGGCATTCATAAAACAAACTTAAATCATTTTATGTGTTCACTTCACTTGCTCTGCTTGTTCTGTTGGCACATAACCATCTTTAGGGGCTGTCTCACTGATGTGCCTCTTCCTCATTGTACCTTCATACCCGAGTTATTATATCACATATTAAGCTGCCCACTGACAGTTTTTGACCTAGGTATAAATTTTGCATCCATAATCACCTCAGCATATGGATGTAAAAATCCCAAAACTCATTCATAAATATTGAGGACGTTTCCCACATAACCCCCCAAAAAGTCCCAAAATGGTTGTTACTACATTAGTGTTGTTGTTCACAATATTTGCAATGGAACCCATTCCTTAAAAAGGTGATTTTATAAGTGTCATTATCCATCACCCCCAGGAAACTCAGCAAATGCTTGATATGTGGGTTCCATTTCAAAGTCCACAAAATAGTTTTTGTATAGTTGTTCACATTTGATGTTCATAATGGTTGTGTTTCGTAATGGGCTTTTTGGATGAAGGTTCTTCTTAACAGGTGGGTATTCGATCTGTGGCATAAGAATATTCTCACACCCACATTACTTGACCCTTGGCCATGGATTCACTTAGGCATGTGATCTACGGGTTTTAAAGAAGTTGTTATGGGTCGTGGTCAAGTAGGGTAGAACTGCCCATCACCGAACATAGACCTACTATCAAATAGTTTTCAATATTTTTGCCATTCCTAATCAAATTAAGTGATTTTGTGTCATTGGATGTGTAAGCTAGAGGGTTACAAATGTTTTTGGAGCGTCATAAATAAAGGAGCAACCCATAAAACATAGGGAGAGGATGAGCAATAATGTGTTTCAATTTTTTTGAAAAAATAGCTCTAGACCCCTCTTTAGTTCCAGCTCCATATTTTCCTCATTTTTAGTCTATTTTGAGCAATTTAAACGATGATGGGCGTGCCAACTAATGCTTAACAAAACTTCTTTGTAGTCCAAAAGCAAAGATGCAACAATAAAAAATTTTAAGCTCAAAATCTTAATTTGTTTTAATTCACCCATCATTAAACACCAAATCCCCTTACATTGAGCACCCCATATCTTCCTCATACCATTATAAAATTGAGCAATTTTTGTAGCATTGAAAGTGTTAGGTGGAGTGTTACAAATGTTCTTGAGCTTTAGTAATAAAGGAACAATATGTCAAGATTCAACATACTTTGATGTTTTAACTGTTTGCTCACTAGCCTATCTACCTTAGTGGTCAAATTTTCAATGGTACTAGACTTTTGATTATGAGAGCATTGCAGACCATCATGGATTGGTGGTGGTGACCAATGGTAATGGAATTGTAGTTTAATCTTTGAAATGTGCATTCCCTTGCACCATTATCTTTTACCCCCACATCTTCAAATATCATTTCAACTTTCATGGCTCTATATTTTGATTTAGATGTTTTTTCCCTCTCTTCTTGAAAGACTACAAATTAGATCAAGATCTTCAACTTTCATTTGAATCCTTCAAGAAAGCATTTTGATGCACACACCACTTGTTTATAACTAACCCTTTCAAGATGGTGTTTGAACACCTTTGAAATTGTTTTAACTTGGAAAACTTTATAAGTGCATTCCTTTAGTTGTTTGAATTGTGTTTTCATGTTGCACATGATAAAATCCCTTGTCACATTACACATATCCTCGCAATGGCACATCATTTAGCCATGACCAAGCTTTCAAGTGGTGTTTATCATGTTGCCATAGTCAAGGTGTGTTGTTGACTTGCCAATTGTGCCTTATGCTTCCAATTTTGGGACACCTTTGTAACATATTTCTCCTTGCACCAATTCAAAGTAATCACTAAAGGCGAATGTGAATTTATGGTGCATGGCCTCTAGTTCATCTTAAACGTTCGCCTAGACTTGTCCTCCAATTTAACATGGTGAATGCCTTCAACTTATGTCAAGACTTAAAAGGAATCATGTTTCAAGAAGTGCAAGTGGGGACATCATTAAATTCCTTCCTTTTGTTTGCACATTTTATGTATTTGAATTTCCTTCATTTTACAACCATTGAAATTACAAAGTTGATGTCATTATGCTATGATCCCATCAACCATGGGAATTTGTCAAAATAGTCCTTTTATAAATTGCATTGTTTGCTTTAACATTCTTTAAGGTTTCACAATATATAGCCAATTAATTTCCTTCATGTTTGTTACCAACCATTATAGATGAAACATGTATATCATAGGTCTTATTATAATAATTCCATTTGCATATGAAAATCTATAAACCTAACTTTGTGCGATAAGCCTTTTTATTCAACCTCGGAAATGTGTTGCTTGGTCCCCTTTTAACTTGTCATTTAATTTTGCCACCTTAGCAATATTAATTTACACCCCATCATATGGTATTAGAGTCTTGGGAATTTTGACAAGTTCACCATCATTCACATCACCCTTTGTCAAAGATGCTTTGTTGGAAGATGCCCAACACACCAACTTGCTCTCTGGGTTGTTGATATCCAAGTGGCCTTTGGAATCTTAACCCATTGTTTTGTGCAAGGGCTTTCCATATACTTTGTTTCTTACCCCTTTCTTTCACCTTCATAGAATCCCTTGCTTCATTTGATTCCTTTTTTTTTCAAATGTTTAGGTGACTTTTAGGTCTAAGGTATTTTAATGACCTAAATGAAACCTTTAACCCATAAGCAAGTCTTCCTTTTATTAATTTATAAAAGAATTGGACTAGTCATTTCTATAGTTACCATAGTTTTGGAAGGTTATTTAAGTAATTAATCCCTTGTGGCATATATTGTAATTACCAATTTTGGATAGACTAATGTCCATCCTTCCTAAAAACTTTAATTTGAGTCAACATTAGTGCCTTTCCATTTGATCAACACTAAATAAAATAGTCTATGACCTATTATTGGCCTTAACACGTGTGCGTTTTCTTTTGACGCACTCTTAACCTCCCCAATAAACTCAAATGTGAGTCTAAGATGAAAACAATGGAAGAATAGGAAGTTGGGGCACATTCTCTTGCTCGTAGCATTTCGGGGCTAGAGGGGCGTGCTGGAGCTTTGGGATGGGATTAGGAAGATTGACAAGCACTTTAATCATTCACACGGACTTGCACAAACCGAAGAACAAGTTGCTTAGTGCATAGTTGGAGCACTTTTGGTGCATGGATGAGCCATGGGCAAACTTGGATTCACAAAACTCACCACGGCCCAGACTTGGGGGAAGCCACCACCTTCCCCTTCATAGTATACTCTGTGCCTGGCCACGGGGCCAGCACCCAAATGACATTTTGTTTCGGGACTCCCAAGTGGGAGTCTCGAAATTCCCAAAGTTGGGATTTCCGCAATTTTGGGGGCCCATAAATTTGCGTGCAGACCTCTAATTGAGATGAGGTTTAAAACAAAGTTATAGCTCTTGTTGAAAGGTTTCTAACGGTATGTGGCACTCCACCTGCACACAAGGAAATCGGGGCGATTCCTGACTTATAGTGGTCAGGAATCAAACTGTCAATTTGACTCCCGACCCTTCTTTTGTCCATAACTTGTGTTTTAAGTGTCCAAGTGGGTGATGCTAGCCCATTTTAAATATCTACGTTCCAAGAGCTTTCCAATGATATAGGGAATATTTCAATCCAATGATTTTTGATCCTTGTAATCGCCCTTTAAAGATTTTGGAGTCCATTGGGGCTCCAACTTCCCAAAGTGGGGGTTCATTTGAGAGTGTGGGGTTCATTCCCTCCCACTCTCTTGCACTTTTCAGGAGTATAAAATGTGATTCCCAAACTCATTTTTGGCCTGCACCTTTGCAAGCCCTTGCCTTGTCATGAGCCCAAGGCTACGGTTGTGACATCTTCCCTATGAACAGTTCATTGGACAACAAGTGACTCGATTTTAAAATTCCATCTTGGAACATTTGCAACATCATACCTTCTTTAACATGCTCTTTGCCAAGTTTCATGATGTTTATTAATGTTACATTTTATTTTGTTTTAGTATGGGTTTGGTGCTTAATGTATAATTAGACCAATTTTTTCAAGATTTTGACTACATTTTCCATGGCACTTTGAACATGACTTGGGTTTTTACACCTTCTTTAATTGTAGGCATTCCCTAATGTGTGTGCATGTAATTAATAGACCCAATGAGTGTTCATTTTTTGCAATGTGCCCATGGTAGCAAGCTCAACATGATGCATGATGTAATTTGGGACACTTTTGCTTGCATTGTTGGATGAAAATCCTTTTAAGGTGTACCACCAAGGATGAAAAGGGCTTAGTCCTTATTATAGTCCTTTTCTCCTTTATATTTTGATCCTCATAAAAAGTAATGAATCAAAAAGTGTCAAATATTTCATAAGAACCATATTTTAGACCATTACAATTTTAAATTTTATCATAATCATCCATAAATGTGTTCTTACATGATAGAAAAGGATTAGGTAAAAAATACAAAAAATGGTGACGTTATGTCATGATTTTGGTACACTTAAAAAAATTTCGACCCTATTCAATAAACAAGTTTCCATATTGTACAAGAACAATTATACACTTTTCTTTCAATAATGTTCAACTATTATAATTGATGAATTGACATCATGTTCACCAAATATAGGTTTTTGTGACTTGGCCAATGTTGTCATAACTAACCCAACATGAACAATATTTCCTTGATAATGTTCAATTCAAGGATTTGTAACATCAAATGTGAAATTCAAACAAAGTAGAGGTGTCATTGCAACCCGCACCCCATTGATCAATTCTTCTTTTTGGTGATTGAAATTTTTGACTATTTACACGAACAAGTAAATGTTTTCCTACATGATCTTGCCAATGTTGTTTGAAGCTTAAAAGTGTGAAAAGGCTTTCCCCTTTCTATCTTTGTTACTTACTTTTTCCAAAGAGTATCCATAACGTTACAAATATGCAAGCATCCTCCATTTTAAGTAGAATGATAGTGATAGGCTTGGTTATTTCTCAACTTCCTCCACTTCAAGACTCACCCCTTATCCCCATTCTCAATTTGTTGTAGGTAGTTGAGAAATGAATTAAGGGCCCTTCTATCCATCCTTGATTTTCAAATTGAACCATTAATCAACTTCACTAAAATTAATTCTATTATTTTTTAAAATAATAATCTTTGCATCTTCCTTAGGTTTGGTGTATGTATATAAATCAAGTAATCACATACAAGGTTCCAACAACAACAATTTTACTATTCCAAACAAAGATGTTGCCTTGCAATTGATAAATCTTGTAACATTTCAATAACAAGGTAACTAAATTAAGGTAGGAGTGAACACGGACCTAACATCTTGCTCAAGGGGGGATCATTAAGGGGAGGTGATTGTGGGCTGGTAATCACAAGATGTAGAATAGAACAACAAATTGTTAAGTTACATATGATCAACTATTTTTATTGTCATTCCAATTCTATTCATGAATTGAAACAAAGTAAAATTAGGAAGTGATGTTACATTGTTTACCTCAAGCTACAATCACACCTAATGTTAAGTTGATGCTAATGTTGAGTTGATGTTAAAGGAGGCAAGTTTTTTTTGTTGCATTCACATCAAAAATGTTAGTTAATATCAAATCTTAGATGGAATCCTAAGTAGCACTCAATGTAAAATGGGTGTTAATTTAATATCAACTCTTTAAAAAAACATATAAATTCTTGTAGAGAAACACAATGTTAGATAGCATTTTAGAAAGGGCCACTTTAAATCAATACTAAATCAACAAAATATGTTTCCATGCTTCTCCTATGCACCCTCACCCACTTACTTACCTACATACCCACCTACCTACTCATCTATCTACATATTTAGTCACATACCTATCGAACTATTCAACTATTCACCTTCCCACTCATGGACCCACCTACCTATCTAAATAGGGCTTCTTGAACTTGATAACTTTTTACATGGATACCTATTGAGAACTCCTATCACAAAGTCTGAATGATTATGAAAGAAATGTTAATGCTTTCTTTAGATGTAACTATTAATGGTAACTTGATATGGCATGTATGAATAGTCTCCTATAAAATTATCATCATAGTTAATGATTTAAATGTGTGATGTGTCAATTCTAAAATGTTAGCTTGGTGTTAGTAGATTTACCACTAAAGTCCGTAACACTAGGTTAAATTGTAATGACACTTAGTAATGACAATTTAATGATGCTGCAGAGAAGACAGGCAGGAAACTCTCCAGAGTTGCATTCTAGCTTGTGATCTATCTAAGTTTAGTTCCATGACAACCTTCCCCTTGTGCTTTATGATGGGTAAAGCTTGGGGGGTGGGGGACATTCCCAAAATGCTGTGCTGTGTTGTCCTAGCTCACTTATTTTGGGAATGCCTCCCAACCTGGGGCTTTAGCCTACACATAAACTCCAACACCATGGATGGCTGTGACTCCACCACCAACATGACCCACAACTTCAACATGATGCTTTCACATCTTCTACATATTCATAAGACAGGGTTCTTGTTTGTAAAGAAAGAAGGTCATGAAATTTAGGTCCTGAATGCTTTAGGCTCAGTCTCCTAGACAAACGGGAACCTGACATTTGCACATCTCTTGTGAACACCACCCATTTGCTGAAAGTGGCAGGTTATGCATTATTAGCAGATTGGGTCCAAGGGGAGGAGAAAGAGACAAGACTCTAGAGTCCTGGAGGGAGGAGGCACAGTAGGTAGTCTTTTAGAGGGGGCAATTCCTGTAACAACTGTAGTGAACTGTAAGAAGTACTGTGACACACTTTGAAACAACTATGGTTTTTGGTTCAGATGTCATGTAATTAAAAGCGTATAAAGACAAAACTCACACACTAAGCATTTCTACTCATGTACACAAGCAGCACATGGCATAACATGTTTCTCCCCTTTACTGCAGGCTGAGATAGAGAGAGTAGTCAATGAGAGGTTCATCACCTTGGGATGATTGCTCTCTTGACAAGGGTGGGCTCCATGCAAGTTACCAAAATAAGACTTGATAGACTTAATGGGTTGTCATGATCAATTGCGAACAGTATTTGGGGGCATTGAGGATTGTGTGCGTTGTGAATCACATCACGGTCCAATAGACTTATCTGTAAAGTAACCCTCTCTTCACCCTCTCTTTGGGCGTCCTTTCATCCCCTATTCCCTCTAAGTAAAGACATTTTATTTAAATCTCAGTATGAATTGCTGAAACTCAGCATTTAATGCACGAGGTTCGAGACTAATTATAGTAGTTGTACAGTTAGGAGCAATGAAAATATATGTAGCAGCAGTGGAGGCGGCTCGGGAAAAAGGAAAGACAGGATGAAACTCAGTTTACCACCAAGATTGATGGTTTTCTGAGTTTCATCCCTCGTTGAATGGTAGTGTACGTTTTTGCAGGTTTTTTTTGAATCTCACCTTGCACATGACCAAACTCAGGGTTCTGGTGCTATGTTTTTCTTACTTTACGGATAACTCTAATACTGTCACCACAAAATGATGAGACTTTGTAACACGATTAGATGATTTGAATGAAAGACGAATTTGATTTGATTTATTTACTTCCCAAAAGCAGCCTGGAAAGGAGAGGCATGTTTCCCTGTCCAGCTGCCACTGGCAAATTGGTTTGAAGTTGAACCCAAAGTAGTACATCACAAATCCTTACAAATGGGTACAAAGTGTCTTTGTTATGGCCAAAACAAATCAATAAAGAGACTAAGAACGAACAAATCAAGCATGATGGAGATCATGTGTGAACTAGAGTGAGAGGCACTTTACACATACAAGAAGCCCCTTTCACCTACTAGCTTGTAGGTTACCCCTTACACCTACTAGTAGTAAAGGACCTGCACTATCCACCAATATGAAGTGCCCTCCAAATTCATTATACAATTTCTCTGAGTGATCTCTATGTAGGGTAAAGTTCCAAGGTGAGGGCATTTTCAAAATAAAGGCCTTAGATGAGGCGGTAACCAAGTCCAACCTCACATTTTGGGAATGTTCCTCACATGTGGGTTTTACTTGTTGTACAATGCACTAAGTAAAGGTTATCATGAACCTAAACATAAGTAGATCACAAGGCATATGAGGGGTGAGTTCTTACACCAACTTGTTAGGAGGGGAGAGGTCTTAGAATGAATCATTTTCATTCCTGGAAATTAATTTGATTAAATTTAACTAAACAAGGCTTGATATAAACTCTAAAGTTAATAAACCCACTTCGACTTGAATAGTTTGGGAATTACATGAGGTTTAATATACTTGGGTCAATGGCAGAGTGATGCACAAATAACAAAGGAACTAGGAGGGTGGTAGCCATTTTTTTTAATTGACCAAATTTCGCCAAAAAAAGAAATTCAAAATTTGAAAATGCAGTGAATCTGGAGGCTTTCTTGGGCCAAAAGTGAGGGGAAAAAGAGGTAAAAATTGTTACATCTCTATATTTGGGTTGTCAATGAGTAGCCAAAAGTATAGAAAGGTGATAAAAAATTTGTACCTTATATTTGGTATATAACCAGATTTGGCTAAATCTTCCTATGGATGATCATCAGTTTGGCTACAAACAAAAACTCTAGAAAAACGAGACTGGAGTGTGGTGCAGTCGGGGAAGGCGTTTAATGGGGGTAGGTATGCAATTAGTGTAGGGGGTAGGTGTGTTATTAGTGAGCACGAGGATTCGGGGAGAGGATTGGGGGGGGGGGGGAGGGTTTGGAGGTGGGGAGCAGCCTTGTTTTTTTATTGCCAAATTTCCTCAGAAATTGAAATTAAAATTAAAAAAAAGGTAATTCTGGAAGTTTTCTATTGACGAAATTGAGGGGAAAAATTTAAATATCGTCAGATTTCTATATTTCGTTTTCAGTGTTTAGCCAAAAATATAGAAGGATGAGTAAAGATTTGTACTTCATATTTGCTTTACAGCCATATCTGGCTAAATCTTCCTAGGGATGATAGCCATTTTTTTTGCATCTTCCTATGGATGATCGCTACTTTGGCTACAAACAAAAACTCCTTCAAAAAGACACTGGTGGATAGCATCCTTCTTTTTATTGGCGAAATTTCGCCAAAAAGGGAATCTTAAAATTCTCAAAATTCCAAAATAATGTGATTTTGGAAGTTTCTAATCACCAAAAGTGAGGAAATTTTGTTAAAAAATCGCAAGATTAAAAAAAAAATCGTAGCCAAAAATATGGAAGGATGATTAAAGATTTGTGTACTTCATATCTAGCTATTAGCCATATTTGGCTAAATCTTCACATGGAACATAGCCAGGCTTTCAACATCTTCCTATGGATAATTGCCACTTTGGCTACAAACTAAAACTCCTTAAAAAAAACACCGGGAGGTAGGTAGATACGGTAATTAGTGTTTTGGAAAGGGGGTTTTGGGGGGGTGGGGTCAGAGTAAAGTTAAGTTAGTGTTTGGCAGTTATGAACGGGGATTTTGGAGGTACAGTCCGCGGGTACGGCGCGAGGACTAGTTACCATTCACTAACTGCGACATGCGAACGCGCTTTTCCAGCAAGCAATCCTATGCACGCCACCAGTGAAGGACCAGTTCCACCCCCTGTCAGGCAGAGAGCAGCAGCAGCAGATCTGCTCACCTGTCTTGTTGTGTGGAACTGTTCTCGCATCATCCTTCTCTCCTTCTCCGTAGCTATGGCTTTCAAAGCTTTAGTGTTGTGCTCACTAGTGTTGAGCATGAGATTGCAGTTGCATTGAAGCTTTCAAGCAATAAAAAGCTGGGACAGAAAATTAATTAACAGCGAGCTTTGCAGCTGCTGGATGCAAACTGTAACAACATTGCAGAAATTGCAGCAAGAATTCTGAATTGTTAATATTGTGAGGGGAAGATTGCTCATGTGTCGTAGATCGATGATTAGATCAGTTGCTGCTTGGTTTTGACGTTGATTCTTGTGTGATAAAGACTTTGCTGTGAGTAGATTGTAGTGACATTATACGGGGTAATTTGTAAGGTTCGTCTGGATCGATTATTCAGTGGTGATCGAGGAACTGAAATTATGAATAGCTCCGGAGAGAAGCTCTGGAGGCAGTCGAGCACTGTAGTGGGTGGGTCGCTCGGAAACTCTGAGTCTTACGCGAAGGATGTTGATCTCAGAACGGGTCATGCAGTGTCGAATGGCGTAGCATACGGCCAGCGTGGTGTTGTAACTCATGAGCCGCCAATAGAGATGAGCCGGAGCAGGAGGTACAGGAAGGGATGTATGGCAATCAGCGCGTGTATCTTACTCGTCATTGTCGCAGTGATTGCGGTCGTTGTGGGAGTGAAACTCGGCCACAAGAATGATAATGACGGTAGTAGCGGTGCAGCTCCAGTCAGTGCGAATTCTATTTCCTCCATCTGTAACGGAACCTTGTAAGAAGCAAAGAGCTTCCCGGAACCCTCCGGGGAATTTTCTTCTTGTTGTTGGTCGTTTCTTAGAGTACGTCTGAGAGATGTCATAGTAAAGTGGCGGCCTTACAAGTTGTTGTGAGCTGAGCTTCGTGCTGCTCTCCTGCAGGTACCCACAAGTATGTAGCTCCACGCTGAACGGAACCGACCCAAACAACCCGCAGAAGTATGTCCGCGTCGCAATCGAGGCTGCAATGCAAGCCATCAACGACTCTCTGAACGCCGTGGACGCCTTGCTAGCTTCCTCTCCCGTGAAAAACGGTACACAGTACTCCACACTACTTACATGCGAGGAAGTCCTCAGCGACTCTTTGGACCAGCTCAACGACTCACTCTCCCAAATCTCCACCCTGTCGCTACAATTTCTGCAATCTGAAGTCCAGGACGTCCAGCAGTTGTTGAGTGCGGCTATGACGTCTCAGGATACTTGTCTGACAGACATCCAAGAGTTCGGTATCTGGAACAGCACCAGCGTTGTCAATGGAACCCTAGCAACTTACGCAACGCAGCTCCTTAGCAATGCGCTAGCTCTAGTCACGGCGCTGACGAAGATCACTGGCTTGACGAATCTGATTCCCAGCTTACACAACCGCCGCCGCCTCCTCCTCCTCTCTGCGGCCGACGACGACGCCCACTTGGCGCAGTCGAAGTCTAGCTACCAAATGGAACTAGATCTGCATAGTGCAATTGAAGGTGGTTCTCAGGCATTCCCTGGTTGGATGAGAGCAGCAGACCGCCGTTTGTTGCAAACTGTGAAGCCAACTCCGAATGCAGTGGTTGCGCAAGATGGTTCAGGCCAGTACAAGACCATCCAAGCTGCTGTCAACGCTGCTAAAACCGGTACCAACAGCAGATGGGTGATTTACGTCAAAGCTGGGACCTACTCAGAACAAGTGACGATTGGCAAGAGTGCCAAGAATCTTATGCTTTATGGCGATGGCGCTGGTCTAACTATTCTCACTGGCAGCAAAAGTGTTGCTGGCGGATCCACCACGTTCTTGAGTGCCACTCTTGGTAAGCAAACTTTTCTGCAGCTTTCACAGCTTGTTGCTGCAGCAGTTCTAGGTTGCAGCTTCTTCTTGGTTCGAGAAGGAAAGTTGGGTTTTCTTTTAAGGATTTTGTGATATATTCAAAGTGGCATCATCCAGAAAAACATGTACCCAAATTTGGCTACATACTAGATATGGAAGTAGACAAAAAAAGAAAATGACTCCTTCTATGTTCTGGACTACCTAGACTGGAATTTATCATAAGAATCTGGCTACTTGGATTTAAATTTTTCTTCGAATTCTGGCGTATTTGGGTTTTTTTTTCCCCGTGAAAAGTCCTTTCTAAATCTTGTTTTTCAGGTCGAAATTTGGCGAAAATTCACCAGTAGAAGAAAGAAACACTGGGCTACCTGATCCATGCATCCTCATCTTTCATGTGCATGTCGTACTGTGTACTGTGCAGCTGTGAAAGCTTCGGGATTCATCGCTATGGACATGACAATCAGAAACACTGCGGGACCAAGCGGTCATCAAGCTGTGGCAATGCGAATAGGTGGCGATCAATCTGCCTTCGCTGGCCTCTCTATTGAAGGCTACCAGGTACAACAATACATACATTACATAATGTCTTTCACAGATTCTTACACTAGTAGTGCACGAAATCTTCCGTTCTGATCTTCACTACACAGATTCTGTCGCGATCTTCCAAATGGGTAGTCATCGAACCGGCTAGCTTTGTAACTAGCTTCACGTTCCAGGCGGAATCGATATGAGGATTCGAACTTTTCTTGCTCGAATTTCCAGGAGCTACAAATCTGGAACAGTTCAGTTCAGCTAAGAATTCTTCAAATTATTCTGCAGCTTCTGACTTTGATCCATGATCTGAATTAAAATGCGCTGCAGGACACTTTGTATACTTACACTTTCCGACAATTCTACACGGATTGTTCCATTCTGGGCACAGTGGACTACATCTTCGGAAATTCTGCAGCTGTTTTCCAGAACTGCAAACTGTTGGCACGCACAGGACTTCAAGGGTCACAGAACACGTACACGGCGAGTGGCAGGACGGATCCAGCACAACCAACCGGGTTCTCCTTCCTTTCCTGTACATTGGAAGCTGCTGTTCCAGCAGCTTCCACATGGCCCACTTACTTGGGTAGGCCATGGAAACCATATGCCAGGACTGTGTTCATTGAGTCCACACTGGGCAGCTTGATTGAACCGGCTGGTTGGTTGTTGTGGAATGGGGATCAGCAATCCGGAGACAAAGTCACTTATGGTGAGTACTCCAACACTGGTCCTGGTTCCAATACTGCCCACCGAGTTCGGTGGAGTATGCAACTCACTTCAACGCAAGCTTTCACTTACACTGTAGGCAATTTCATTGATGGTGAGAATTGGTTGCCTGCTACTTCCATTTCCTTCTCCAGCAACCTTTAGGGAGAACAAACTTAGGGTCAGGTTCCAGGCAATATATGAAGCACACATAAACCCTAAACCTTAAACCCTAATCTGTAAAACCCTAAGTCCTAAACCCATCCATTGGAAGTGTTTTATGACTCAGTTCTGGTTGAGAAACCCCAACGGAGTTGACAGTCCAGTTTTCAAACTTGGTAATCTAATCTTCTTCTTGTAAAAGATTTAAATATTAGCTTGCTTTCTGTGCTACTTAATTGTTTGTTTAGAAATGTCAAGGCAAACATCTGCCATTTGTAGAACATGATTTTGTACAAATCATGGGCTGTGGATTTGAGTGATATTAGAGATTTATGAGTCTGGGGATGGGGGGCTACATTATGCCTCCAAGCACTATTTTAAAAGAGATTCCTTGAATCCTCAAATCACTTGGAGTTTCATTGTTATTAAGAATTACAGAGCAATTTAGAGGCTCCATGAATGTGTGCTACAACATTGTGTGTTTTTTCTCCTCATGTGTCAATTGAACTAGTATGTTCTGAATTGAATTGAGCTACAGCTTTCTCTCTCTCTCTCTCTCTCTCACTGTGACCTGCACTTTCAAGTGGACTTGGCTTTTGGTCTCCATTCAAATGCTTTTTGGATTGTTGGAATTCCAAAGATTTGAGTTGTTTTAGAATTAAATTTGGGGCAGGTAGTTTTTTGGCAGGGTTTATTCATGAACTTTATTATTTATCAAGGTTGTGATGCTAGACACTAGATCAAAGCTTCAATTTTCTTCAACAATTCTCCCGCGGCCAATCCCAAAAAGTTGGCACAATTGGTCTTGGAGGTGAAGTCTAAAAGACAGAATTCCAGTTTTCATTTCTTCATTGTAAAAAAACTGGAATTCTGAACACAATTCTAGAACTGAAGTAAAGAGGGTGCTGTCATAACTTGTGAAAAGTGTTTCATGATTCTGCAAATCTGTACAGTGTGTATAGTGTGTACCTTCTTCACCCATGCATGTATGACATACTTCACCCCCATGCACTTGACCATATACCTGTTGCAGCAGAGATTGTATAGACTCTAGACAAAACATATACTGAACACAACAACATGATAAGCTTTATCGTATGTCAATCAATCCTGACATATTCACGTTGAATAAGCCACACTTGACAGAGCCATGGTTCATGACACATTTGTGAGGTAAACTTTGTGGTTTCATCCTTTTGTATGTAGAATAAATACCCTACCACCTTGGCAGCTTTGATATTATCTTCAGACGTGTTGAAATTTTCAAAAAAAAATTCAAATGACACTAAATTGTAAAGAAAAGTATTAGTTCTTCAAAGAAATTCTATTTTCAAAATGAAATTAATTAATTGACAAACATGTCTCGAACAATATATGTACGTAAACTTTACAGTTTCATCCATTTGTATATTTTGTATATACACTAATTTGACATTATTTAGTTTGTGTTTTTTGTAACCAGATTCAATTTGCACATGATGAATCATCAGGATCTAGTGATGTGAGCTACCCGATTACCAGACGTTTAACAGTGTCAGACCTGAACACTAGGCCTATTGGCATTTCACTGCCAAGAAATCAATGGATTTAGAGTTATGAATCTGGAATCAATTTTGTTCTGAGTAGGTGGAAGCTTTTTGCGTTTCACAGGTTTCAACTAGTAGAAGAAAGTTTGAAGTGATAAGAAGAAGCTAGAATACAGTTATCTGTAAAGTCCTGGTCTTCACCTGTCTTTGGGCTTCCTTTCACCCCCAAACCCCTCTTTCAGAGTGAACCCCTTGCGGGGAGGGAGACAACAGCCCCATCAATCATTAGAAAAGTGTAAATAGTACAAAGGGGGAAGGAAATGCCACCCAATGGTGGCATTATCCTTTCCTAGAACGTTCATGTGGAGCCACTCTTTTCTGAAGTCTAACTCAATGCTAGTTTGAATAACGGGATCCTTGGTGGGTCGGTGAGATCTAATGGCTTTCCAAGAGGCCATACCGACCTCAACGGTGGCCACCCAGGCCTGAGTAAGAACCTTCTTGAGGGAATACTCTTCTCCAAAGTGTTTCCTACATCTCTCCGACCAGAGGTGGTAGAGAATGAAGCTACAAAGAATGTCTAATGGCTGCCTGGGGTAAGTGAATCCTCCAATATGGTATGCAAGGAGCCCGGGTGGGTCGTCGTCACGTTCGATGGCCGCTTCGCCCAGGAGGGCAAAGGACTAGGTGATCACCATGTCTTGGGGCGCTTGCCATTCGTCCCAGATTCTCTTGTAGGCTTTCTAGGCGCGTTGTGCCATAGGGCACTCCAGTAGGCAGTGTTGAGGGGATTCTTCAGCATTGGAGTCGCAGACTTTGCATTGCGGAGTGATTCCCATGAGTTGTAACCAGGTACCCACCGGGAGACCCTAGTTTAGAGTCAGCCAAATGAGCGTGCCCACCTTGCGTGGACGCACGTTGTGCCAGAGCCTGGCGATCATCTGGGAGTTTGTGGTGTTTCGGAGGTTGAGGCCTTGCAGGAAGGTCAGCATGTTGGAGGAGTGGTTCGTCTTTCGTGTGTTTATATAGCCCCTTTTGGCGGTGTAGCTAAAGAATGGTGCGTCGCCCAGAGGTGGGTTGGTTCACCAGTGCCACTCGCCAGGGTCCCATGGGAGATCCTGGATGAACCCTGTTTCAAAAATCCAGTAAGGGCGGGCTTTTTACCTGGTGCTGGCGGGTCCCTGGCAACTTTGAGGGTTGCACCAGGTTTTTTTTGTGAGAGTATTCTAACCGTGCGGTAATTCGCCATGGAGATTGTGAGAGCCTGTTGAGTCATAGCTTGAATGTAATCATTGATCGTGATCTTTTTGAATTCTATCACGCTGGCCTTGTCTCGGGTGTGCTCGAGCACTAGATACACCCAGTCAAATGGGTTACCCGTGCCGAGGGTTGGGCTGCCAATCCAGTCGCCTACCTAGTGTGGCTATCGTACTTGTCTGGGCGCCATGGAATGCTGGCCGTGATGATGTCTCTACATCGCCTATTTGAGGTGTGGTGGTTCATTCCTAGGTCCGAGAGACCTTTCCATTTTTTGTTTTTTGGGCTCCATAGGTCCTTGACCCGAGAGCACTCGGAATGTGCAAAAGCGCATCCTTCACTAAGACTAGTGGGGTGCCGTTTGTACTGAGGATTGACATGTTGCCAAAGAGTGGTTGCCTGAGCACTTCGGCTGCAGTTGTTAGGTCTGATTTGGTCAGGCCTGACCTCACATTCAACCAGGCTTCGATAATGCTCTTCCACATCGAGCATTGTAGCTTCTTTAGCTTGGGCGCGGCGAGAAGCCAATTGAAGTCGGGGTTGGTGGGGCCCTTGTCGTGGACCGGGAGCCTGGTCTGGTCGGCTTTGTGCCTCACCAGCTCCTTCCAGGGCTCCTCGCCTGGTGCGAGGCCCTTGACAAGTAACTTAGTTAGTAGAGCTTCGGACTGAGACTTGGGATCAGTGACCCCCAAGTCGCCTTGGGCGGTTGGGAATGCCAGAGTGTCCCGTTTTACCTTGGCTCTCGTGGGCGCATCTTTGCCGCCCCAGATGAAGTTTTTGATGACCCCCCTCACATGGCAACACATTCTGAGATTGGGATTCCAGCATGTTGTCAGGTACCATATTGATGCGAGTAGGACCTGGTTCGCCACCAGGATCCTACCTGCCAATGAGAGCATGTTGTGGCTCTAACTAATGAGTTTGCCTTTGAAGGCAATCATTATTGTGTCAAAATTTGCTTCGGGGGGAGGTGGAAGTTGACCTGAATTCCGAGGTATCGAGTTGCTTCGCCGGTGGGAATCCACTTGGGGCCTTCGTCTTCGCCCCATTCCCAAGTTCTTTCCTTCTTGTTGGCCTAGATGGCAGCAGATTTGTGCTAGTTTATTTTCGCTCCGGATGCGTGGCAGAAGGTCTTGAGGACCTTTTGCGCCCTGCCCATGTTGGCCGGGGAGCCCTGTAGGTACAAGGCGGTGTCGTCCGCGAATGTCTGATCTCTGATCAGACTTCCTCTGAGCAGGGAGAGGCCTTCCACCCCATGTTTGGGGTCTACCATCATATAGCCCAGGACATCAGTGGCAAGTATGAAGAGGTATGGGGCCAAATGGCACCCTTGCCTTACTGATCGGGCTAACTGGAAGTCGGGTCTAATGGCTCCATTGACCTTGATGGTAGAGGAGGCCGTTTGATACAAGGATCCAACCCAACTCACCCATGTGCCACTGAAGCCTAACTTGGCTAGTGCCGTGAAAAGAAACCCCCATTCAATTCTATCGAATGCCTTCTCGAAATCCAACAATAGCAGGACAAGATTTTGTTCACTTTCTTCTGCCCAACCCAGAGCTTCTTGTGCCATGAAGACATTATCTAATATGTTTCTCCCCTCCACAAAGCCCGTTTGATTGTGCCTAATTATGTGAGTGAGAACCGATTGGATCCTCCCGGCGAGAGTTTTCACAAGAACTGTATAGATGCTGCCTAGTAGAGTTATGGGTCTCCAATTGCTGAGCCTAGTTCGGTCCTCGGTCTTGGGGATGAAGGTTATTCTGCCCTTGTTGATGGAGGCCGAGGTTGCCCCGGATTTGAGCATAGCTGTGAAGGCTTGGAACAAAGTCGGCGCGACCTCTTCCGCATACTCGTGGAAAAATTCCATTGGTACACCATCATGCCCTAGTGCCTTCCCTTTAGGCAGCGTTTTGATGGCGTCTAGAATGTCTCTTATCGTGAGGTCCCTGGTCAGGCTTGCATTAGTGTCTTGAGTGACCTTCACCGGAATGTCGGTCCAACATTTCGCTTGAGCTTGCGTCGTGCTAGGTGTGTGCGCGTCCGAGGAGTAGAGGTGAGTGTAGTATTCAGTTATGTACTGTGTGAGATCATTTTGGCCCGTGATGGACCCTATCTCGGTTTCCAACTCTCGTAAGAGGGTTTTCTTTTTTCCTATATGGTGGAAGTCAAAAAAGGCTTTAAAGCATGTGTCCCCGTACCTGAGCCAGTTAGATGAGGAGAGATGGCGGTTGTGTTCGACCAAGTTCTGAAAGACCTCCGCGAGCTTGCCTTGCGAGTCGGAGAGGATGTTCTTCATTTCCTCGTTCGACGAGTCCTTTTGGAGCTGAATTTCTGCCAGTTGGATTTTTTTGGTGCATACTCTTACGCACGTCTCCTGGGCGTGTTTTTTGGCCTTTGAGAGGCGCGAGTTGCACAACATGACCTTGCCAGTGGCAGCCTTTAGCCAGGCCGGCCAGTCCAGATTATTGGAGGGGAGGGGATGATTCCCGACCCAGGCTTCCAACATCTCTTGCCTGCTTTTTTCATCGCTCAGGAGAAAGATGTCAAAGAAGCGCGGGGGTTGATGGGGGCGTTATGTTGCCCCCAAATCGTGATGATGAGGGGCGAGTGGTCTGAGAACTTTCTCACTGAGGCCATTGTTTCAATTCTCCCTCCCCTTTCCTTTAAGGTTTGGGAGACCATGAACTTGTCGATTCTGGACACGGCCAAGGTTGCTCCTGCCTTCCCGTTGTCATAGGTGAATTCCTTCTTTGATAACTTTCGAAAACTGTCCAGGCGCCAAGTGTCGGTTAGTTTGTATCTGAGCGTCATGTGGTGCCAGGAGGCGAATTCCCTCCTGTGCATTTGTCTCTCACTGGGTGTGCCTCTGCAGTCCGTCACCTCTAGGTGGTTGAAATCACCACCCAGGATGATGTGGTCAGAGTTGAAGTAGGCTTGATTGATCCTTCGCCAGAATTGGGCTCTATCATTGGAGGAGCATGGGGCGTATACATTGATAATGGTTAGTGTGCCATTACCAGGAGATTGAAGGGTGATGAACTGCATGCGGCCTTCGATTAGAGTTCTGTGTGCTGTGATGAGTGGGGCGGTTGCCTTGTCGACCAGAATGGCCGTGCCGGCGCTGGTTCTTTGCGAGCATCTCATAGGGATGCCCTCGTTCCAGAAGGAGTTGCCCTGCAAGAACTCGATACCTTTGGCGGAATCTTGGGTATCCTCCTTCCCGAGGTGGTGCTCTTGAATGATTGAATGAGTACAATTTAAGGGGGGGTTGGGAGTGAGGCGAGCCAAACCTTAATCTCTTTTGGCTTGGTCGTGCCTCCCCTCAGTCCTCTGACATTGAGGGAGGCTAAAGTGAAGGCCTTCTTAGTCATAAGTGAGTCTGTTGCGGGCAGCCGGTTGGCTGATCAATCCCGGGAGTCTGATGTGGTCACTAGATGAAAGCTTTTGGTCCTCGCTCTCTGCCTTGTGGTCAGTGTGTGTTAGGTCTATACTGCCCTTCTGAGAGGTCATCAGCAACGTAAGATTTAGCTTAGTGAGCCGTTTTTTCCTTGCCGCCTGCGAATAGGCTAGAATGCTTGCTGTGCGATTTTTGTGTGCCTGGTAGGTCGTGTTCGCCACGTCGGTTTTCCTTAGCAGGTTGTGTGCTAGGGCGGCAAACTCAACCTCATTGTTCATGCTAGAAATATGTTCCAAGACCTTCCAGTGCAGATGTTGCTTGCTCTGGACACTCATCGCGCTTGATCCTGTGTCAATGTAGGCAAGGATGGTGCATTCCATCCCTCTTCTGCTCAGCTGTTCCTGCCAAACCCATTCCAGTTGGGGCTTTTCGGTGATGCTGAGTTTGAACCTTAGTATCTTCTCTTCTAGTTCTAACTCTATGCGTTGGATGAGGTCCGCCCAAGCCGAGTTGGGGGACCATTCCACTTCCGCTGCTTCGGCTGGCCCCGTGATCATGATGCTCAATGGGAGGCTCGGCAGAGCTTGGTTTTTTTGGAGTGCACCAACGTCTCTTTCTGAAAATTCTTCTCTTTGACCAGGACTGGCCAGATTTTGGTTCTAAAGGGCTCTTTGTTTGGCGGGGCTGGAATGCCTAGCAAGGTGAAGAAGGAGGGGTGCACCTCTGAATGCATTAGGCCTTTCTTCCCTCCTGACGTGGCATCCCGTTGCGGGGTGTGAAAAGGGAGCTGAGTTGCTTCTTGTCTTGGCGAGGCCAGTTTAGGAGCGTGTCTCTTTCTCCCTTGGAAGGACCATCCTTCCATTATTTCCACTTGGGGCCTGATGTGGCGCTCGGCCTCTTTGTTTCCTTCCCCTGGGCTGGCAAACGGATTGACGTTCGCCTCCGATGTTTGTGCCTGTGTTCCTTTCAGCCCTGGGATTCCGAAGTGGAGCTTGACACCAAACCCCTCTTTCAGTGGTATCGGCAAAGTAATGAAATTTCTTTAAATCTCCTTATGATATGCTGAGACATCAGCATTTAATGCACAAGGTTCGAGAGTATATAGAGTAGTTGTGCAGGTATGAGTAGTGAAAATATGTGTAGGAAGCAGTGGAGGCGCTCTGGAAACAGGAAAGAGAGGATGAAAATCAGTTTATCACTAAAATTGATGGTTTTCTAAGTTTCACCCCCTCCCCCATAATACATACACATTTGTACTATAATATATTATTATTATATTAAAGTACATTGTGTTAACAACATAATTGTTAATATTATGTTAAAGTTCAGTGTGAATGCTAATGTATTTTTTTGCAAGATTTTTTTAAAATCTCACCCCATTTATGACCAAACTCACAGTTCTGGTGCTCTGTTTTCAATTACTCTATGGATAACTCTAATATGTCTGGTTTTTGGGAAACTAAGAATGATTTCAAGAATGATCACCATGTCCCTCATCTTTCTTTGTTTAAATTATTGTGTAGGCCACTACCCATGTTATAATACGAAGTGTTGTGAATTGATGCATGAAGTTGAGATCTAGATACAAGCTAGCATTAACAGCTGAAAATTTTGCCAGGCAAGAAGGCTCAGTTTGTTCACTAACATTGTGAGAAAGATCCCCTCGTGAAGGAGGCCTATGCCAGTTTATGATGCGTTAGTATGGAACATCAGACCCCTCCATGTATAAAATTTTGACATTTGGATTGACATTTGGAAACGGGGAAGAAAGAACATGCAATAGAAGATAGAGCAATAGTAGCTTGTTTTCTGTGTTGTTGAGAAATGGCCCCCACAGACAAACAGAAAAACATATCAATAAGTGATCTTCTTGAGTTTATGTCTCCAGCCCATTCCAGATCTATCCTCACCCTCAATGTTCAAGGTTCTTTCCATCAAAATTTCCAACCAAATACAAGATTCTTGTGAAAGCTAAACAATTACATCATTGGATAGTATTAAACAGAACTTGAATTTGTCAATTTTGATGGACAATGCTAAAAATGTAATGTTCATGAACATAGGCAAATCCATACTTGGTTCGTACCACTATTTGAATGTCACACCTTCATTTTACTAGACCTTTCGATCTTTTAAAAAATTATAAAAAATATTTAAATAAGGATTTTCATCAGAATTTTTTTGGTGAGTACATTTAGTAAATTGTATAAAACTTGAAATTTTAATGATATCAAGATTTTTTAAATTAACAAACATAAAAATTTAATAATTTACAACTGTGATTTTTTTTGAAAAATAATTTTAAAAATATGATTTGATCACTTTTGGTTCATTAACCATTCCTTAAGGTGCCATCCTCCAAGGATGACTTTGTCACAACACAAGTCAAAACTATTTATACACACCTCTTTGTTATTGTTGGTAACATTGCAATTAAATTTCATTTAAAAAAAAAAAATCTTATTGTTGATTCTAACTTACACTTTCAGACTTGAACTTTTCATTTTGTACCTTTGTGCAAATAAGAGCACCATGCCTTAAAGTGAACATGAACAATTAAAGGGAATACATATTATAGTCACAAGAACATATATCAACTGTAAAACTTGTTAAAACTTTTGTGCCCATCCCTCCTGTCCCCTCCCCTTTGGTTCATTTTGACATTTCCATAACTTGCAAATAACAATACCATGTGGTTAGAATGAACAACAATTTTTTGAAAAAACATATATTGTAGTACAAAGGTGGTTTCAACACATGTTTGCTGAAATTAATTAATTTTGAAGTTTCCATTTCAGAAAAAAATATTCCTGAATATGTTAAAAGACTTTAAATTTTTTTCCTTCACAATGTTTTTTTTTTAAAAACTTGAAAACTTCAGCATTTAAATATATATATAATTTGTGTTGAAGCTGCCAAGATACTATGGTATCTAGATTCAAAGGGAGGTACCAATGTTACAACAGCACTTATATTCAAGGGAGGTATGAAAATCAATGAAATTTTTTATGCAACTGTTTTCAAACAACACTAAAATTTCTCAAATTTTGGCCCAACCGTGCCAAATTAGGGTTTTCTCTCATTTTTAAGTTGTAAAGCATTTTTTAATGTCAATTATATCAAACATGTTTCTTTTGTGTTCCTAAACAAAGGGGCTCAAGCGTTATTTTTCTGAAATATTTTTCTTAACCATTCATTATAAATATTAAAATTATATTAAAAAGTCTAATTAAACTTTCAAATTTTATATGATTTAGATAATCTTTTAATATAAAATTTACAATGAATTGCTTTTCTTAAGTGAATCCTAGTTATCCTAAAGTAGAGTGGGTCTCAAAATTTTGATGCGTCACATTCTTAATGATACCACTCAAAGATAAGTTTATCCTCCACTACATCCAAGAAAATAGATTGTGTGACCAATGCAAAACTAAACATGTAAGTTCCATCCAATTAACATACCTCAATGACAACAACCCCAAAATCCATGGTCGATTTGCAATTTGTGATTTGAATAGTTGGTTCTATGCTCATGCAATGCACATGAGGACTTGCACCAAATTACTTAAAGAGGGTTTAAACTTGAACTTTTCATTTCCGAAGGGCCCATTTGATTTCTCATGGGGTTCCTCGATTTGTAGAGCTTGAAGGCATTCAATTCTCAAAATAATTCATAGAGTGAAGAGTGTATATAAGTCTCTAGTTGTCATTCACACATTGGGTAAAGTTTGAACCAAAATTTTATCCAAAATCTTGCACCAATGCTTAGTCTCTTTCCCTATGGGTGGAGCCAACAAAGTATATTCAAATTTGCATTTTTTCATGGTGAGTCATTTTTATATCAAAATGTGCAAGAAATCAAAGATGACTTCCAACTTTCGCTCACTTCAAGTGATATTTGGTAACACTGGTGAAATGGTATAATATGAGTTAGAAAAAATATTTAGAGGTTTTGACAACCTTTTGTAGCATTATTATAATGTTGAGATATTGTGTATGTAAATTGCACACATGAAGAATAAATTTGTGATTGGACAGTTTGACAACACTTGGTCATGGTGATGTGTTGGTTAAGTACCTGAGAAGTGGGGGTGATTAATTTGCACCCTTTTGCCACATACTTAGCCATATGTTTTACCTTTTATACATAAAGTTGTATAACATAAACTTTAGTGAATAGTTCGTCATTTCTTTTGTTCATTTGAGCTTGTATCCATCCTTTAAAAAAAATTTGAACCTTAAACAAACTAGTCATAGTCACAAATTGAACATTAACAAGATGTGGACCATGTGGTGTTAGATACAAAAACTTCATATGGATTCAAGTCAAGATATTATAATAGTTACATGTTGCAAAACATGAAGCTTATATAGGATCATTTATTTGATCTCCATACATCAAGAAGTGAATCAAATTATTGCCATAAATATCTAAGCTATTCAAAACTAAGATCATTATGTTTTTATGGTATCTACATTGACTTACGAAACCTAGTGTGGTTTATTTGAAGAGCAAGAAAGTAAGCTAGTGGTAGTTACTACTACATCGTTGGGGTTATGGGTTCGTATAGTAGGTGTAGCTTGCAAATGATATAATTGTTATTTTTGTTTTGTAGAAAACATCAAAACATGAATTGCATGGTTTAGAACATGAACCATGTAAGGCACAAAACGACAAGCCTGCAAAGTTCAATGGGGGAATATAATGTCCTACCTTCACAACTCGTTGTAAGCCATGGATTTTTCATCTAGTTATAATGAAGGTAAAAAATAGTAGTAAAAAGAAAACAAAAAATTGGGTAAAAGATTTTCTTGCATAACATTAAGTTGACACATATTGGACAATTTCGGATGATGTTATTTGACAATGGCAACCCAATGACTCACACCCAACTCTATATATCATACCTTCAACTAATGTTCAACAATATGATCCTGAAATAATAAGTTATTTAGAAAAATGAGGTGTAATAGTCAGAATTATAATATCTCAAGATTTCAACAATTAAAAAATAAGAATATAAAAAATTCCTTACATTTTGGATTTGGAATGTTATCCCATTGCTTGGGTTAAGGTTTTTTTTTCACGTTTTTGATTTTGCATCAATAGTAAACATCCTAAGAAAGATGTAACATTAAAAGGCAACCAATTTTTAGAACTTGTCCAAAAGAAATTTTCTTCTATAGTTTGGCTAATTACTACAATCAAAAATAAAATTTGGTAAAATTGGTAAGAATGTGAGTCTAGTTCATTAGGAGTTTCACTATCCATTTGAGTGAAATCACCATTAATTCACTATACTAAAAACTTAAATAGTTCATCATGTCTCGAAGTGATTGACAACAAGTTGGTATGGACAAGTGCGTTCACTAGCATGTGATCAAATAAAAAATTAACATGTGATATTATAACTAATTTTTAAAAAAAATTATCATCATTTTATATATTCTTATATTTCATATTTTTAAAAATATGTATTTTAAACAGTAAATGTACATTTTTTGGTATCAAGGTTTGGATGTAAATTCAATTCCCATAAATTTCAACAAGGTCTTCTTTTTGACCAAACCTTTCCTGAATTAATGTGTCCCAAACATGAGTCATAGGTAAGGTATCATAGGAAAGATCATCCAACATCCCCAATTAATAAATGATCATTCTTTCTTCATATTGTGTATATTACCAACCATATTAAAGTTTTAGAAAGAGGATTACATGAACTCATTGCTTGTTGCCCACACCCAAATTCCAACTTTTGGAGTTCTGCAAAAGTTTCCTAGCATATTTGGAGGGCACCTTAGATTTTTGAATAATGCTAGGCACCTTGTGTGCACTAGGTGTAAGAGGCCACTTGTAGACATGAGGTTCCTCCTACCCTTATCATCACCTCATGATCTACATATGTTTATTTGCTCATCATAATGTTCAATTTCCGTTTTATGATGCATAACTCCTGCCTATAGCACCTCATTCTTGACCTTTCACCTCGAAGCTATAACATCAAACTGGTTACTAGAACTAGAAATTAATGTAAATAATATTCATCATGACTTAGGGTAAAAAATAATGGAGAAAATAAGGCTTCTTCTTTTATCTATCAAAAGCTAAATTGCATTACTCCCTTAAAGAAGAGAAGCTGCGGAGTACTGTGTCCTGCGGAGCTATCGATGGCTGGGGCTAACGCATTGGTGCCGCACAGATGCTTGCAGTTTCGTGGCGGACGTGGAGATGGCGCCAGCGTTACTAGTAGCCTTCCTCAGAATTGTGTGCGGATCCACAATGGTATGGAATTAAAGTCAGATGTGCGTGCACTACTTATTAATGCCAACTCTACAGTTGCGGTCCGTGGAGAAGGAGGAGGAAGCAGAAGAAGAAGAAGAAGAAGAGAGATCATGGCTGGGGTTTTACGAGCTCAGTCTGAGGCGACGATGGCTACTGTTGATCGTAGTAGTGTTAGTAGCGTGATTGAAGCAGAGCGTCAACAAAATGGTGTTCCGGTTTCGCGTGAGCCTGATAACGACTACCTTGGCTTAGGGACGCTGCTCGAGAACGGATCTTTGTACCGAGAGCGGTTTGTCGTGCGATTCTGTGAGGTTGGACGTCGAGGAACGACGTCGTTGGAGACGCTCTCGTGCCTACTCCAGGTACAATACACTGGGACTAGTTGCCTGAAAAGAATTGCACAGACATAGACATGGATAAGTCGTCGAAGGTCCAAGGGTGCCACGTCTAAATTTCTTGAGCCTTCTCCATGCAGTTGTAGTGAAGCTTTTTTGTTCCTGGAATAGTTCACAATTGCATCCAGCGCTGAGAACTAGCTATGAAAATACAGGAAGCTGCGTGCAACCATGTGTTGACTATAGGGTTTGGAGCTTTTCACGGAACCAACGGCAAGCGACTTATAGTTGTGACAACAAGGATGCACATTGAAGATGACCGATAACCATCCTGGTAAAATCTGAAACTCAACTTTGTGGCATGTCTGAGCGATTGTTGGCTTGCAGCTTGGATGCTGCATTTTTTTGGGTGATTTTTTCTCAATAGCTCTGTGCAGAATGTCCAATGAATATAGCCCTAATTCAGAGGGTTTCTACTCCATACAGCATGATTCTCATTTTGACTGCATGAATTGGATTGTCCCTGCATGAATTGGATTGTCCCTGCATGCATGCCCAGCTCCTTTCTTTGTGTTCTTCCTCTTCTGTACTTACATATGTTTACTTGTGGAAATTATTATCACAACCACTTGCCTGACTACTGCAGGCGAAGTCTGCTGGAAATAGACACCTGGTTCTGCACAGAGAGGATGAATACTATACGGCGGGATTAGACGGTGAAGGAGGTGAAGACCAGGGAAATCATTGCCCGTGCAACAAGGTAGATGGTTCAGCTAATCTGTTCAGTACTCAAGTGGTAAAATTCAATCTGGATTTTCTTGAAGAAAAATTCGCAAATCACTCTATTTCAAGATGTTTTGGGAATTAGAACCAGAACCAGATAGCCACCCTTGTGTGATCAGAACAAATCTGGCAATGTCTCAATCTCCTAGTCTAGATTTATCTGTTTGTGCACATGTCTCTCAACAGATATATGGTGCTCTGATGTTCAGTGCAGAATATCCATTTGGGTTTTTGGTTGCACAACAACAGCATCAAGCCAATGGCCCAAGTGGTTGGGACTCATGGCCTTGATGCAAGTGTGTTTTGGGTCACCATTTAGCCATGCTAGATGTTACCTATAGTAGGGGTCACCAGGGAAACTAGTCTCTGACAGCCATATGTGTACCTGTGGGTTGGTCAAATCTAGGGGGAGGAGGGTCAGGTAACCATTTTGTCCCTGGATCATCTTTGATTTAAGCCCTGAAATGGGTGAAGAGCTAACTCCAGTCACACTTGGTTGACAAATTAAGCATCTCCCATTTATTTTTTGCAACAACTTACTCCAGCAGTAGATCCAGGTTGTAGTTTGGTGCTATGTGCAAAGTTGCAGGGAACAGATTTTATGTCTCACTAATGCATTGATCTGGTAATTTATTTTGTCGTCAGTACTTGGGTACTCATGCACATGGAAACAAAGACCATGCATCGATTATCGGACAAACTTCAAGCTGAATTTGGCCATTGGGTCAGAGATCCACCAAAGTTAGGTTCACTCTTACACTGCAAGAACTGTTGTCAATATCTTTTGATTGATGTGGTCATTGATAGAATTACATTGGAGATCAGATCAGTTAGAGTTACATAACAAATCCAGACAACAGTGTTGGGAACAGGATGGGAAAGCTACTGTGGGTTGTATGTTAGTCTTATGATTGTTGATTGTTCAATGTCCTGTTTGACAGGTGGGCATTGTCAGAACAAAGAAGACAAACAAGTTCAAAATGAATCCCAAGGCTTCATGGGATTGCTCCATATCAAAAGTCTGGACTAGAAGTAAGATTTATGGGATGGTGACCTATGAAATCTTCCACTTAGCCATCTATCTGCTTGTTCAATAATTTCCACTGGCTGATTCTGCCAGACAACATGTTGCTGGAACTAGTGCCTTGTATGTATGTGTGAAATTGAGCTGTTTGTTGTTGGTTGAACTATTGCCACTGTTTGATCTCTCCTTGCAGCCGATTGAAGGAGACTTTGATATGAACCTGCATGTCAACAGTGTCAAATACATCACATGGACTCTTGAGGTATTGTACAAATTGCCAGATTTGTTCACTCAAACCCAAGATCTCTTGTTCTCTAAGAGCATAGAGGAGTAGGAGCAGAGATTAGTGCTTCGAAAGAGGACTTGTCACTCTGTATTGTATGGGAGATTTACCTCCATAGCACTGTGTCCGGAGTAGGTTAACATTCCTAGTGTTGTGTCAGTAGATCACAAAGTCCTGTTCCAAACTGACTAAGGAAAAATTTCATTAGGGAAGTCATTAGACATGACATGCCATTTACTCCAGTAGCTGACATAGCCTCTTATCATGCTTCTTGTCTTGTGTATCTTTTGCTTGCTGGGAGGCAATCACAAAATTGAAACATGTCATTACTTACTTAGGAGTTTATCTGTGCAGAACATACCTGTTGAAATTAAGGAGAATTATGAGGTAGGTGCAATAACACTTGAATACCACTGTGAAGTTGGTGAAGGGGACAAGGTGGATTCATTGGCCAGGCCCGAGCCTTATAACATTAACAGTGACGTTTCTGCAATTGAGGGTTCATCACAGCCACAATTCATACATTTGATAAGAAATCAGGAAGGGGATGACATCAACAAGGGTCAAACAGTCTGGAGGCCTGTGAAACATCAAGCAGTTCAGCAGGGTGCAATTTCATTTTGACCTGCTGTTGATGCTATTGAACACCTGGAAACATCTAGTTTCCTCAAGGACATTTCCATCATTTCTGTGACATCCTGTGGCAATCCAAGATGCACCAGCACCAGCAGGAATCTTCCTATTTTTTTATTGTGCAGGTTCTCAAGTACCACCAGGAAAATCAACTTTCCCTGCAAAAAAATTGTGAAGGAGAGAATCAATATAGTAGATTGTGAGCTGCATGGAGCCAGTACTGTCCATGAGGTCGGCTTTCTCTTGGTGATGCCAAGTTTCTGAAAGATTGAAGCAGCTTTTATTAGCCACAAGCCAGGTAGTTGAGCTCATTCCATCAGCAGTTTCTGCTTTGACTATTTTAGAAGATATGATACAATGCCAGGGTTCTGAAAGATTGAAACAGCTCTTATTGGTCACAAGTCAGGTAGTTTGCTTTGACTACTTTGGAAGATATGGTCCAAAGTTTAGGAGGAACAAAATGGCACATGAGTGCAAATACCCACAGCTTGACTCTCTTAGCCTGGACAGGTATAACAGCTGCTGAGTGAACTGTTTGCCAAGTGTAGAGATGAGTCCCAGAACTCTGGAGTCTGAATCTGCTTTATAAGCCATTCAAACTCTACAACTTGAGGGCATTCATGATTGTTATTCTGTATGACAATGTGGGGTTATTTGGTGGGATTGTGCCATGATACAGTAGTGCCTGAAATATTCATGGAGGGGGTCAGGAGGTTTGTAACCTGTCTCATGTTTTGTTGATCATGCTGAACTGCATGTGGGTGCAACTGGTTTATTTTTCCACACTGACACCCGACTGTTTTCAGGGAGATGTGTGCTCCTACAATTTCTGTGAGTTCCAGATTTGCATCCTAATCACATTGATTGCTGTATGACATAGCTACTTTTTTGTAGCTCACAGTTGCATAATATGGTTTGATGGTTGTACAGATCCAGCAGTGAAGTCTTTTGCTTGGTTCACAGAACATCTGCACTAATGGAATTCTGTTACCAGGAAACAATATGTGCAGACAAAAATGCAATTTTATTTGCTTGAGTCTGGGCTGCCAACTTATTTGGTAAGTATGCAATTACATTATTTTGGCTAAGCTCTTCCTAAGTAATTGAAGCTCTAATGTAAGAGTGAAATGTTGATCCTGAGTACTATCTGTTTGACATGACCCACAACTTCTGCCTTCTGGAATGAAAAAAATTTCTGTTGTATGCTACTTTTGCTGTCATCAGGCAAATTTTCTCAGATCTTCAATTTGCAGCTCTTTGAAAGTAGCTCCCCAAGTACACAAATCAGGCTGCCCCAACATAATAAGAAGCATGACACCAAACCCGTGCCATGTTTAGGGCATGTTTCATAATCATGTTTCAGGTTTTTTTCTCTTTTCTATTTTTTTTTACCCTGCATTTTGAGGTGCTGAAACATGGTGTCCATCTCTACCAAGTGTGTAATATTAAAATTTCAGTTTTTCATTCATTTTACTTTGCTTCTTGATCTTGCTTGTTTTTGTTTTGCTTCTTGGTGCTTGTTTGTTATTTTCCTTGTTGATCATTCTGCATGCTTGTTGTTTTGTTTGTGGGTTTCACTCCTTTATTTACTTGCTTTTTGGTTTTTTTTCTTGTTAGTTTTGTTCAATCTACCCTCTTTTCTTCTAGCTTTTTTTGCTTATGTTTTTGCTTGCAGGTTAATTTTTTCATTTTTGTGTTTGTTGGTTAATTTGTCAAGTTGTTTGTTGCCCTTAATCTTTGCTTGCTAATGCTTATTATTTGTAGATTTGTATGTTTTTTGGTTATTTATTATTTTGATTGTTGTAAGTTTGGTATTTCAAATTTAAATGTTGTTTTTTATATGAACTTCAACTTTGGTCATCTTTGCTTACTAATTCTTATTGTATAGAGATTTGCTTGTTTTTCTTCACTACTTGCATTACTTATTTCTTATTATTTTTTATTTTGATTGTTATTGAAAGTTTAATATTTCATGTTGGTTTGTTGATATGAGCTGAATCATTGCTTGTTCATTTTCGCTTTTGATTTGTTTCTTAATTTAAAATTTAAATCCTTGCAAGGTCACAATCCATCACATTCATTTGATGAAGTCTATTTTTGTCATGTTTTAGAAATTTCCTAAGTTTCAAGATGAATTAGAAAAATGTTTAAATTTTTTCAAGTTTAAAATTGGGTTGTAAGGGAAAGCTTTTAAGTTCTAAAACGATTCAAAAGTGTTAAATTTTGCATGTTTAAAGAAGTTTGCCACTTATGGTTTTTTAGTAATTTGGAATGAAGTTTCAAGGTTGATCTTTGTATTTTTTAAAAAATCTCAATGATTTTAATGAGAAAGTGACATTAGTGTATAAATAGAAGTATAATTTTCAAAAATATTTAAAAAAAGAGTTGTATCATTAAAATGAAATTAAAAAAGACATATCTTATTTGATTGAAGAGATTCACATAGCATTGGAAAGTTGTTGACAAGGGGTATAAGATAATGAAATCATATTTCCCACACAGTTGAAATTAGTAGGAGTTACAAGGCTTTGAACGTTCAAGACTTTACAAAGAAACATTGTGCATTAAAAATTTTATTTAAACATGCCAAGATGATAATAAATGTTTTAAAACATGCATGAACATGTTTAAATACATGCCAAAACATGTTAGGAATTATTTATATGGTAAAACAAACATCTTTAATACTTGGAAACATATTGATGAAAACTTTTGTGCTTTGAAAACATGCTAGAATTATGCGAAGAATGATATACATGTTTTGAAAGATGCCAAAATATGCTGAAACGTGTAGAAACATGTCAATATATTATGATGAGCATGCTAAAACATCTAAAAAATGACTTATATGTTTTGAACATGTTAGAATCATGTTAAAGCATGTCAAAAGTTTTTCATGGCACGTTCCTAATGTGTAAGTCCTTCATGGTATGTTTCTAGCTTTCAAAGGATATAAGTTCTCATATGCATGTTTCTAACATGTTTTAAATCATCTAAGCCCTCCTTGACATATTTTTAACCTATTTAAAAATAGATAGTCTTTCTCAATGTGTCAATATATGTTTTATACATGACATTTCTTTGTAAAGTCCTAAATATTTGAAAGTTTGTAGCTCCTACTAATCTCAACCAAACAAGACATATGACTCATTATGTTATACTCCTTGTCAAAAGCTTTTCAATGTCATGATTTGACTTTTGAATCACATTTTCAATGGTCAAAATCCTCTTCAAAAGATTTATGAAAGAATATACTTCAATTTACACATTTCAATGTCTTTTTCTCATTGCAATTAATAGCATCTTTCTGAAAATACAAAGACCAACAACTTGAAACATGTTTCAACAATGTTGTCTAGTTCATGAATTTTGACTAGTGCTATCAATCCAATTACAAGTTACCCTACCCACAAGTTTAAAAATTACAAATATGCACCTTGGGACCCAAATTTCCAAAAGCTTTCTTGGAGCAAGATCAATTAGGAATCTAACTAGAGGTTTTAAGGATTAAAAAACACCACTTGAAACCATTTTAATAGTTTCGCTTGTAATTTTGAAGGTACAAGTTGTTGCACAAATAATGATGACTAAGGTTTATGATTTTTTTTGAAATTGCTTGTTCATCTAACTACACTCTTTTGTTAAGTTTTTTGTGTTTTTAATGTCTTTTGTGCTCCTGAAATAATGTTGGAAAGGATCAATTGAAGAAGAAAACCATTAAGTTTGCTTGCATTTTTTAACGATGCTAAGTTTATCATTCATTTTGTTACATTCTTTTCCATTGTGTACCACATTTGTGCTCTCTATTATGAATATTCAACTATCAAGTTCACAATGCAAAAGCTTATTGATCATTACATTGAGCTTTTGTTGTTGTCATTGTACCCATGTTACAAATCATGTTTAGCTTGTCTAATGCCAATTTGGATATCAAATGCATCCTTTCAAAGGAACATCATCTTCTTCACATTTCATAGGCAAATTGGTTGGATATCAAAAGAGGAACACATGGTTGCCATATTACATTTTTGTAATGCATGTTATGGACTTTTTGTATTTGGAATCAAACATGTGTATTCTTGTACATTGCAATTTGTTTTGTGTGATTATTCAATTGTGTTTTTTGCAACATTTTTTTTGTGCTCATGCAACACATCAAACAAGAACTTTACTGGAGTTAACAAGGTTGTGAACATTGTTGTCACAACAATAACAAGTGCCAAGGTGCCA